>QFCS01001207.1_pt1 | contig 28629 bp, 19 predicted proteins | sample 3576561 | NCBI WGS metagenome assembly QFCS01 | reverse complement strand
GGCGTTGGGGGAGGGGTGAGGGCGGGGAGACAGTTTCGCCGGTCGACCGGTGAAACTGTCTCCTCGCCGAATCACCCCCTGAACGCCCACACCAGCACGTCGGTCGGCACCGCCGCCCGCAGCCCGTACGACGCCCCGCCGGTCGCGCACAACGCGTCGCCGGCGGCAAGGGGCTCGGCGAGGGAGGAGCGCAGCAGCGCGCCGGTCGCCAGGTAGGCGTGGACCCGCTCGGCGGCGGGGAGGGCGACGGTCTCGCCGGCGTCGAGCCGGACGACGTCGAGCGCCGCCCCGGCGACACCGACGACGAGGGGACTCCCCGCCCCGACGGCGCGCACGGGGCCGGCGCCGGGGGCGAGGGGGACCGCGGCTCGGGCGTAGCCCGGGGCGGCCGCGGGGTCGTCGGGCCGCAGCCAGACCTGTATGAAGCGGGCGGGCCCGTCCTCGCCGGCGATCTCGGAGTGTCGCACCCCGGCGCCGGCGCTCAGGACGCCGCACTCTCCGGCCTGCAGGACGGCCTCGCCGCCGGTCGCGTCGCGGTGCACGACGGACCCCGACACCACCCAGGTGACGATCTCCAGACCCTCGTGGGGGTGCTCCTCGAAGCCGGTGCCGCGGCCCAGCACGTGGTCGTCGTGGCAGACCATCGGACCGAAGGACAGCCGCTCCGGGTCGTAGTGCTGCCCGAAGGAGAAGCCGTGCTGGCTGAGCCGGCCGGGGGCCCGCTCCACGAACCTGTCCGAACCTCTGCGGATCTCGACGCTCACGTGTCAGATTGTGCCGGTGGCGATCCACCGCGGGCATTTCCCCGTCCCCATCGACGTGCAAGGCTGAGGTCATGGGGGAGAGGGCGGGGGAGCTCGCGAGCCGTTTTCCGGCACACTTCAGGTTCGGCACCAGCACGGCGGCGTACCAGATCGAGGGCGCCGTCGACGAGGACGGCCGCGGGCCGTCGATCTGGGACACGTTCACCGCGGAGCCGGGGCGGATCGTCGACGGGTCGAGCGGTGCGGTCGCCTGCGACCACTATCACCGCTACGCGGAGGACGTCGCGTTGATGCGCAGCCTGGGTGCGCCCGGGTACCGGTTCTCGGTGGCCTGGCCGCGGGTGCAGCCGACCGGCAGCGGCGCGGTGAACGCCGCCGGTCTCGACTTCTACGACCGGCTGGTCGACAGCCTGCTCGAGGCCGGGATCCGGCCGATGGCCACGCTCTACCACTGGGATCTGCCGCAGGCCCTCGAGGACGACGGGGGGTGGCTCAACCGCGCCACCATCGACCGGTTCGCCGACTTCGCCGCGATCGTCGGGGAGCGCCTCGGCGATCGGGTCGCCGACTGGGTGCCGGTCAACGAGCCGAACGTCGTCACGATGATGGGGTACGCCGTCCCGTTCCACGCGCCGGGTCGCTCGCTGATGTTCGACGCGCTTCCCGTGGGCCACCACCTGCTCGTCGCTCATGGCCGGGCGGCGATCGCGCTGCGGGCCGCGGGCGCGACCAGTGTCGGCTGCGCCAACAACCATGCGCCGATCTGGCCGGCGAGCGACGACCCGGCGGACGTCGGCGCAGCCAAGCTGTTCGACACCTTGTGGAACGGGCACTACCTGGAGGGCATGCTGCTGGGCCGTTACTCCGACGACCTGATGATGCTGCTCGAGCCGCATGTGCGCGACGGCGACCTGGCCACGATGCGCCAGCCCCTCGACTTCTACGGGGTCAACTACTACAACCCGATGCGGATCGGAGCCGCCCCCGAGGACGCCGAGCTCCCGTTCGAGTTCCGCGACGTCCTCGGCTACCCCGTGACCGACTTCGGCTGGCCGGTGGTGCCGGATGCGCTGCGCGAGTGGCTGATCATGTTCCGCGCCCGTTTCCGGGCCGCCGTACCCCCGATCGTCATCACCGAGTCCGGCTGCTCCTACGCGGTCGGGCCGGACGAGCACGGCGTCGTCGACGACCGGGCCCGCATCGACTACCACGCAGCCCACCTGACGGCGGTCGCGGAGGCGATGGAGCGGGGGGTCGACGTACGCGGCTACTACGCGTGGTCGGTCATCGACAACTTCGAGTGGTCGGAGGGCTACACCCAGCGGTTCGGGCTCGTGCACGTCGACTACGAGACGCAGGTCCGTACGCCGAAGCGCTCCTTCGCCTGGTACGCCGACCTGGTCGCCCAGCACGCCCGGCTGACCGCCAACGGCTGACCGCCCGGCTGACCGCCGACGGCTGACCGCCGATGGCTGAGCAGTCCGGCCGGCGGCCGCAGGCGCGACGGCGTCAGACCCGCGCGCCGAGACCGTCGCGCACGGCCCGCTGCAGCTCGGCCGCCTTGGTGGCCGCGACCGCGCTGCGGGCCTGCTCGTCCTTGATCGCCGCGCTGGTGCGGGCGATGGAGCGTTCGGTGCCGGTCACCGTGTCCTCCTGGAGCTTGCGCAGGTCCCGCCGCTTGGTGGTCGCCGCCAGCAGCAGGCCGCCGGCGACGCAGGCGGCGAGGACCGCCAGCACGAAGAAGCCGCCGGCGACGAAGCCGAGCCCGGCGGACACCAGCGCCAGGATCCCCGCGCCCGCCGCGGCCGGCAGCAGCGCCTTGTTCTCCGGGTTGCGGCGCAGCACGGCCGCGGGGATCCGCTGGCGCCAGTCCTGAGCGGTGGCGCCGTCGGGGCCGACGGTGACGACCTCGCCGACGACCTCCACCGGCCGCTGGTCCACCACCGGTACGGCGGCCTGCTGGGCCAGCTCGTCGCCGATGGTCTGCAGCGCCGGACCCAGCACCCGGCGGGCGGTGACGTGGCGGGCGGATCCGACGGGCTCCGCCAGGTCGGCGAGCAGCAGCGACACCACGTCGCCGGCCGGGCCGGACCAGGCGGGCGGCGCGGCGGCGGCCCGCTCGTCGATGAATCCGAGGTCGGCGCGCACGGTCGCCATCCGGTCCAGGATGTCGGCCTCGCCGGGCGAGCCCTCGTCGACCAGGGAGCGGATGCAGTCGGCGAGGGGGTCCTCCGAGAAATCCTCCTCGGCGGGGATCGCCGCCTCGGTGCCGTCGGGCGCGGCGCCGTACAGGCTGCGGGCCAAGGCGTCGCCGGGCGTGGCCGTCGCGGTCGTCGCGCCGGTCGAGAGCACCCGGTGCAGCGCCTCCAGCTGGTTGGCGGCCCGCTCCGCGGCGACGTCCTGCGACTCGTGGCGCGCCTGACCCTCGACGAACGCCGACACCTCGTCGAGCACCGCTCCTCCGGCTGCCGCCACCTGGGCCGACAGCGCCGCGACCAGGTCCTCCACGGCCTCCGGGCCGAGCCGGTCCTCCAGTGCCGCCAGCCAGATCTGCCGCTGGGTGGTGGTGAGGTCCAGCGACGCCGGGAGAGTCCGCGTGACGTGGCCGCGCGACCAGCGCGGGTCGCGGGTCAGCGCCCCCAACAGGGTCAGGAAGAGCGCCGTACGGGCGGGGTCGCGGACGGCGGCCTCGGTGAGCAGCTCGGTGCCGTGCGTGCTGCCCGCGCCGTCCTGGCTGAGCGCGGCGACTCCCCTGGCCGCCGGCGCGAGCCAGTAGCCGGGTACGTCGGCGGGCTCCACCGACCCGCGCAACGCCGCGCCGCCGGTGGCGACCACCGTGGACACCACCTCGCGCGCGTAGCGCCGGCAGGCGGCCGCGTCGGCGTACTGGCCGAGCTCGGCACGGATGTCCTCGTGCTCGACGAGGGCGACGAACGCGCGGGTCAGCCGGTCCAGCTGAGCCGTGATGTTGCCCTGCTGGGTGCGCATCTGGTCGGCGAGCCGGTTGCGGGCCCGCCGCTCGGCGGCGAGCTGCTCCTCGGCCTCCTCGAGCCGCTGGTTCTGCTTCCAGTCCGTCCAGTAGTTGTCGCCCATGGGGGAACCTCCGCGTGTCGTACGTCGGTGTACTCCTCTGCCCCGGCGCGATGCCGTCGAAACCGTGCCGCGTAGCCTCCGAGCCATGCGCGCAGTCCAGGTCGTCACCACCACCGGTCCCACCGACGTCGTCGTCCGCGACGTCGCCGCACCCGTCCCCGGGCCCGGCGACGTGCTCGTCGAGGTGCACAGCGTGGGCGTCTCCTTCCCCGACCTCCTGCTCAGCCGCGGGCAGTACCAGCTGCGCCCCGAGCCGCCGTTCACCCTCGGCGTCGACTACGCCGGTGTCGTCGTCTCCGGGCCCGGCTTCGAGCCCGGGCAGCGGGTCGCGGGCGTCGGCGGGTACGGCGGTGCGGGCGAGCTCGTCGCCGGGCCGGCCGAGTCGACCTTCGCCCTGCCCGACGCGATCAGCTTCGACGAGGCTGTCGCGCTGCCCATGAACTACCTGACCGCCCTGTTCGCGCTCGAGGAGCGCGGCGGTCTCCGCGAGGGCGAGACGCTGCTCGTGCACGGCGCCGCCGGCGGCGTCGGCACCGCCGCCCTCCAGGTCGCCCGCGGGCTCGGCGTGCGCACCGTCGCCGTCGTCAGCTCCGAGGAGAAGGCCGCCTACGCGCGCGCCGCCGGCGCCGACGACGCCGTCCTGATCGACGGGTTCAAGGACGCCGTCCTCGCCCTCACCGACGGCCGCGGCGTCGACGCCGTCCTCGACGTCGTCGGCGGCGACGTCTTCACCGACTCCCTGCGCGTCCTCGCCCCCCAGGGCCGCCTCCTCGTCGTCGGCTTCGCCGCCGGCCAGGGCATCCCCGAGGTCAAGGTCAACCGGCTGCTGCTCAACAACGTCGACGTCCGTGGCGTCGGCTGGGGCGCCTACGCCTTCGCCCGCCCCGGCTACCTGCACGAGCAGTGGGCGCGCCTGGTGCCCATGATCGAGTCCGGCGCGGTCAAGCCGCCCGTCGGCAAGGTGTACGCGATGGAGGAGTTCGGGCAGGCGCTGCTCGACATGGACGCCCGCGCCGCGCTCGGCAAGCTGGTGGTGCGGGTGCGGGGCTGAGCCTCGCTCGGGCCGGGCCGGTGGCGAAACATCACGGTAGGTAGGTGGGCGGTCGCCTCCCTGGCGGAATTCCGCGAGGGAGGCTGGTGCTCACCTACCTACCGTGATGTTTCGACACCCGCCGCAGGCGGGCCGAGCCGCACCAGGCTCAGCGCGCCGCGACGACCACCGTCCACCAGCGCTGACCCCGCGCGTCACGCTGCACGCCCGCACCCATCGCCTTGAACGAGCAGTCGAGCAGCACGGCCCGGTGCGGCGGGCTGGCCAGCCACAGACGCAGCACCTGCTTCGGCGTCCGGGCGCCCATCGCGATCACCTCGCCGACCTTGCGGGCCCGCTGGTAGCCGGCCTGCGCGACCCGCTTGTCGAGGGCCGGTTCGCCGGAGAGCTGGTGGGACAGCTCGCCGCGACGGATCATCAGCGCCGTGTGGGTGCGGGCGGCCTTGCGCAGGGTCGCGGGGTCCTTCAGGGTCCGGCAGCCGTGCCGCGCCCGGGTCCGGTCGATGAGCTTGCCGAGCTTGCGCTCCGCCTTCGAGGCGGCCTTCGCGCCCTTCGGCGCGCGGTCCGCGACGACCGCTCCCCTCGCCTCGGCTTCCCCGGGAGCAGCGGCCGCGGGACCCGGGGCGGCGGGGAGGAGGGCGGCGAGCAGCAGCAGGGCCGCGCCGAGGGTCGTGGAGAGCACACGCATGACCTCCATCATGGGCGCAGCCGCCGCGCCCGGTGCACTCACCCGTGTGGATTACTCCGGATGGAGTCGCCCGACGCGACCCTCAGCGGCGCCCGAAGTCCTGCGTCCACCACAGCTGCCCGTCCTGCAGGACGACGCCGACGCCGAGGTCGCGCAGGCGGCAGTTCAGGATGTTGCGGCGGTGGCCGGGGCTGTTCATCCAGGCCCGTACGACGGCGGCGGGGCCGCTGAACCCGCGCGCGACGTTCTCGGCGACCAGCCGCCAGCCGGTGTAGCCGGCGCGGGTGATCCGGGTGGAGAACTTCGGTTCGCCGGGCAGCTGGTGGGACATCACCCCGGCGAGCGCCATCTCGACGGTGTGGCCGCGGGCGGCCCGGCGCAGCGGCACGGAGTGGCGCAGCGGGGTGCAGCCGTGGGCGCGGCGGCGCTGGTTGGTCAGCTCCAGCACCCGCTGCTCCAGGAGCCGCTGGACGAGGATCCGCGACGGGACGACCGCCAGCGGGCCGGGCTGGAGGGTGGCGGGGATGGTTGCCGGCACCGACGCCGCGGACGGCGCCGACGAGGCACGCGCGGCGGCGGGCGTCGTACCGAGGGAGAGGCCGAGGGCGAGACAGAGCGCGCCCGCGAGCGCGGCGACGAGCGCCCTGCCCGGCTGCGGTCCCGTGATCCTCGCCATGAGGCCCCGTTCGGCGGCGAGACGGGCCTGCTGAGGAGGGTGGCCGAAATCGGGACCGCGGTCCCGGGCCGGTCCCGGGACCTCGGTGCCGGCCGGGCGAGTGGCCGGGCGAGTGGCCGGGCGAGCGGCCGGGCGAGAAGCCGGGTGCACCGGCACCCAGGCAGGTCCTAGGCTCGGGACCGTGAGCATCCTCGACGACGCCCGCCCGGGCATGGACCTCGACACCCGCCCGCAGGACGACCTGTTCGGTCACGTCAACGGCGCCTGGCTCGAGGAGACCGAGATCCCCTCCGACCGCTCGAGCTGGGGGCCTTTCGTCCAGCTCGCCGACCAGGCCGAGGAGGACGTGCGGGTCATCATCACCGAGCTCGCCGCGTCGGTCTCGCCCGACGGGGGCAGCGCACGCGCCGGAGGAGAGGACGCCCGCAAGATCGCGGACCTGTTCAACTCCTTCATGGACACCGAGCGCGTCGAGGCCGCCGGGATCGCGCCGGCGCAGCCGCTGATCGACGCCGTCGCGGGCCTGCGCGACGTCCGCGACCTGGCGGCCTTCCTCGGCGAGTTCGAGCGGGTCGGCGGCTACGGCCTGTTCGGCTCCTACGTCGACACCGACGACCGGCAGTCCGACCGCTACCTGTTCCACCTCGTCCAGGGCGGGCTCGGCCTGCCCGACGAGTCGTACTACCGCGACGACAAGTTCGCGGAGATCCGCACCGCCTACCTCGCCTACCTGGAGCGGCTGCTCACCCTCGGCGGCCACGCCGACCCGGCCGGCGCCGCGCAGCGCGTGCTCGACCTCGACACCGCGCTGGCCCGCGGCCACTGGGAGCGCGCGGAGACCCGCGACGTCCAGAAGACCTACAACCGGCTCACCGGCGAGGAGCTCAAGGCCCTGTGCCCGGCCTTCGACTGGGACGCCTACATCACCAACCTCGGCGGCCACCTCGACGGCCCGCAGGCGACCATCGCGGAGGTCGTGGTCCGCCAGCCGTCGTACCTCGAGCACCTCTCGACCGTCCTCGACGCCACCCCCGTCGAGACCTGGCGCGACTGGTTCACCTCGCGGGTGCTGCGCTCGGCCGCGCCGTACCTGGCCGACGAGTTCGTGCAGACCAACTTCGACTTCTACGGCCGCACCCTGTCCGGTACGCCGGAGCTGCGGGCCCGCTGGAAGCGCGCGGTCTCCTTCGTCGAGGGCGCGATGGGCGAGGCCGTCGGCAAGGAGTACGTCGCCCGCCACTTCCCGCCGACGTCGAAGGCGATGATGGACGAGCTGGTCGCGAACCTCCTCGCGGCCTACCGCCAGTCGATCAGCAGGCTCGACTGGATGACGGAGGAGACCAAGGAGCGGGCCTACGAGAAGCTCGCGACCTTCCGGCCCAAGATCGGCTACCCGGAGCGCTTCCGCGACTACTCCGCGCTCGTCGTCGTCCCCGACGACCTGGTCGCCAACGCCCAGGCCGCCGCCGGCTTCGAGACCGACCGGCAGCTGGCGAAGATCGGCGCGCCCGTCGACCGCGACGAGTGGTTCATGCTCCCGCAGACCGTCAACGCCTACTACAACCCCGGCACCAACGAGATCTGCTTCCCCGCGGGCATCCTGCAGAAGCCGTTCTTCAGCCCCGACGCCCTCCCGGCGGAGAACTACGGCGGCATCGGCGCCGTCATCGGCCACGAGGTCGGGCACGGCTTCGACGACCAGGGCGCCCAGTACGACGGCGAGGGCAACCTCAACGACTGGTGGACCGCCGACGACAAGGCCGCCTTCGAGGTGAAGTCGAAGGCGCTCATCACCCAGTACGACGGCTTCGAGCCGCGCAACCTGCCCGGCGAGAGCGTCAACGGCTCCCTGACCGTCGGCGAGAACATCGGCGACCTCGGCGGCCTCACGATCGCCCACACCGCCTTCGCGATCGCCGAGGAGGCCGCCGGCCGCACCGCATCGGTGGAGGACCGCAAGAAGCTGTTCTTCAACTGGGCCTACGTGTGGCGCACCAAGCGACGCCTGGAGCAGGAGCAGCAGTACCTCACCATCGACCCGCACAGCCCGCCGGAGTTCCGCGCCAACATCGTGCGCAACCTCGACGAGTTCCACGAGGTCTTCGCGACCGCCCCCGGCGACGGGCTGTGGCTCGACCCCGCCGACCGGGTGCGGATCTGGTGACCGGCGTGCCGCACACCTTCGACCCGCAGGTCGTCGATGCCGTGCTCGCCCACATGAACGGCGACCACCTCGACGACAACCTGCTCATCGTGCGCGCCCACGGCGCCCCCGAGGCGACCGCGGCGTCGATGACGGCGGTGGACGGCGAGGCCGGCACCTGGACGGTCGTGGGGCCCGAGGGCCCGCTGGGCGACGTACGGGTGCCGTGGCCGGGCGGTCCGATCAGCGAGCGGGCGGAGATCCGCCGCGAGGTGGTCGTCCTGTACGACGCGGCGTGCGCCGCCCTCGGTGTGGAGCCGCGCCCGCACTGATCCCCACCGTCAGCACGCCGTTCGACGGTTCAGGCGGCGTCGGCGAGGAGCTGCAGGAGCCCCTCGCCGATCGTGACGAGCTGCTCCTCGCTCAGCCCCTCGCCCTGGACGAGGTTGACGGTGTGGACGACACCGCCGACGAGGACGCCGCCGGCCGCCTGCAGGTTCTCGCCGCCGTTGAAGGTGCCGGTGGTGAGGAAGGCGTCCTCGCCGATCCCGTCGAGGGTGTGCTCGACGGGATCGTCGAGGGTCAGGCCGCTGCCGGAGCGGTAGGCGTCGTACCCGCCGTTGCCGGTGTCGACCTCGACGCTGCCGAGGGAGCCGCTGAGAGCCCGGGGGTCCTCCTGGTCGAACTCGCACGCGTCGAACGGACCCGTCGTCAAGGTCACCGCGGCCCCCACCACGGCCGTGACCTGGTCGGCAGTCAGGAGGTCGCAGAAGGCGGGCAGGGCGGTGTCGTCGGCGTCGTCGGTGTCGTCGGTGCCGTCGCCGCCGCCCTCGCCACTGCCGGCAGTGCTGCCTCCGTCAGTGGTTCCCGGTGCGTCGTTCCCGTCGCCGCCCCCGCAGCCGGCGACGAGCGTTGCGACGACCACCAGTCCCGCCATCCACGCGCGCCTCATCCTCGACCCTTCCTGCTGAATCCCCGCCCGATCCCCGCCCGCGACCCTCTCGCGGCGCACCGCCGGTCGGCCAGTAGGGATCCGATGTAAGCGACGGGCGTCCCGGACCGGGCTGTGGGCACTAGGTTGCGGTCATGGACCGCGAGGCGTTGCTCGGCGACGTGCTCGTGCATCTGGCCGACGGGACCGTGGAGAGCGCCGCGCCGATCCTGGCGGAGCGCTGGTCGGCGGACGGCGATGCGGCGCTCGCGGCGCTCGCGGGGGTGGCGGCGTTCTGGTGCGGCGCGTTCGCGGAGGCGACCGCCTGGGCCGAGAGGGCCGTGGCCGCGGCGGACGACGCGCAGACGCGTGCGCTCGCGCTGGCGGCGAGGTCGCTGGCTGCGGCCGGCGACCTCGCGGCCGGGCGGGACGGAGGCTGGGAGGAGGCGTCGGCTCTCCTCGCGGCCGCTCCCGACCCGGCCGGCCGGCCGTGGACAGCCGTCCGCTACCTGCTCGCCGAGTCGGCGCTCGTCGACGCCCGCCTCGACGACGCCCGCAGCGTCGCCGCGACCGGTCCCCTGCCCGGCGACGCGTGGGACGGCCACCCGTTCGCGGCGGTCATGCACGCGTGCGCGGTGCGCGTCGCCGCCTTCGGTGGGGGGATCGACCGGGCCGCCGCGCTGGTCCCCGGCATGCGGGCGGCGACCCTCCCGGGGTCGCGGCTCGCCACGGTCGTGGACGCCGTCGCCGGACTCGTGCAGGGCAACGCCGCCGACGCCTCGTCCGTGGCGCAGAGTGTCGCGGTCGCCGACCAGGTGCCCGTCGTACCGCGTGACTTCGTGGACCGCGGGGTGCTGCTCCTGCTCGCGTTCGGGGCGATCGCCGTCGGCGACACCCGCACCGCCGCGGCCCTCACCCTGCGGGCGGGGACCGACGGCGACCTCGCCGCCTGCACGGCCATCGACCGCGCGCTCGGACTGGAGCTGCTGCTCGTCGCCGCGCTCGAGGAGGAGGACGCACCCGCGGCGGCCGCGTGGCTGGCCGCCGTCGAGGCGCTGGCCGCGCATCCGGCAGCCGCGCCGACCGTCGACCGCTGCCGCAGCCGTGCCGCGCTGGCCGCCGGCGACGTCGCGAGCGCGGTCAGCAGTGCCGAGGCCAGCGTCGCGGCCTGTCGGCGAGACGGCCGGGCCGTGGAAGCCGCCGAGGGGGAGATCCTGCTCGCGCGGGCGCGGATCGCGGGACGCGATCTGGCGGAGGCGAGCCGGAGCCTGCGCGCCCTGGTCGCCGTGAGCGACGCGACCGGCCACCACGCCGTACGCCGTTCCGCCGCCTCCGCCCTCGGCCCCGCCCGGCGCCGGCTGCCGCCCGTCGCCGGCGGGAGGTGGGCAGCCCTGTCGGCCCGGGAGGCCGAGGTGGCCCGCCTGGTGCTGGCCGGCGGCGAGGTCGAGGAGATCGCCGCCGCGCTGTTCCTCTCGCCCGCGACGGTGCGGCTGTACGTGTCGCGGGTGCTGTGCGCCTTCGGCGCGGCGACGCGGGTCGGCCTGCTCGCGGCCGTCGGAGCCGAAGGCGGGCTCGAGCCCGGCGAACCGCCGGCGGCGTTGAGCCCGCGGCAGGCGCAGGTGGCCCGGCTGGTCGCGGGCGGGGCGTCGAACCGCCAGATCGCCGACGAGCTCGGGATCTCGGTCAAGGGCGGAGAAGCACGTGGGCGACGTACTCGCCCGGTGGGAGGTCGGGTCGCGCTTCGAGCTGGCCCGGACCTGGTGGTCGGGGCCCGGGATTTCCACGCCGCCGGAGTGAGCCAGACCGGCACGAGACCGGCACGAGACCGGCACGAGACCGGCACGAGCGAAAAAAGGTGCAACCGCAGGCGTCTCGGGTCACCTGCGGTTGCGTGGATGACACTACAGGGCCGTGTCGACCCCTGTCCTGAGAATCGGCGAAGAGAATCCGACGGGGTTCGGGTCGGACGTCGCTGGTAGACACGGGGCATGAGTTCCGAGGTCACCAGGGAGCAGGCCGAGGAGCACCTCCGGGCGCTCGTCGGCCGCGACGACGCGACGCTGTACGACGACCAGTGGGCCGCGATCTCCGCGCTCGTCGTCGACCGGCGCCGGGCCCTGGTCGTGCAACGCACCGGGTGGGGCAAGTCGGCGGTGTACTTCGTCGCGACCCTGCTGCTCCGCTCGCAGGGAGCCGGGCCGACCGTCATCATCAGCCCGCTGCTGGCGCTGATGCGCAACCAGATCGCCGCGGCCGAACGGGCCGGCATCCGGGCCGTGACCGTGAACTCCACCAACGTCGAGCAGTGGGACGCCGTGCATGCCTCCATCGCCGACGGCGAGGTGGACGTGCTGCTGGTCAGCCCCGAGCGCCTCAACAACCCCGGCTTCCGCGACGAGGTGCTGCCGCGCCTCGCCGCGACCTGCGGGCTGCTCGTGGTCGACGAGGCCCACTGCATCTCCGACTGGGGACACGACTTCCGGCCCGACTACCGCCGCATCCGGACCCTTCTCGGCGAGTTGCCCGACGGGATCCCCGTCCTCGCCACCACCGCGACCGCCAACGAGCGCGTCACGAATGACGTCGCCGAGCAACTGGCTGGGGCCGAGCGCGTCTCCGGACCAGAGGGGGGCAGCAAGCTGCCCGAGGGCTCCTCCCGCCGCGCTGCCGGCCTGGTGGCCGGGGCCGAGCGCGGGGAGGTACTCGTGCTGCGCGGCTCGCTCGACCGGGCGTCGTTGCGGCTGGGGGTGGTGCGGCTGCGCACCGCCGAGCAGCGGCTCGCATGGTTGGCCGACCATCTCGCCGAGCAGCCGGGCAGTGGCATCGTCTACTGCCTGACCGTGGCGGCCACCCAGGAGGTCGCCGACTACCTGCGCTCGCGCGGGCACCAGGTGGCGGCGTACTCGGGTCAGACCGAGCAGACCGAGCGGCTGGCGCTGGAGCAGGCGCTCGTCGACGGCGAGGTGAAGGCGCTGATCGCGACCAGCGCGCTCGGGATGGGCTTCGACGCCTCGCTCGGGTTCGTGGTCAACCTGGGCGCGCCGAGCAGCCCGGTCGCGTACTACCAGCAGGTCGGCCGCGCCGGGCGCGGCACCTCCCTGCCGCCCGAGGGCGCGTCGGTGGTGCTGCTGCCCGCCACCGAGGACCGCGACATCTGGGCCTACTTCGCCTCGCTGGCGTTCCCGCGCGAAGAGCTCGTCCGCGAGACCCTCGCCGTCCTCCGCGAGGAGGGCCGGGCGCTGAGCACGGCGGCGCTCGAGCCCCGCGTCGATCTGTCCCGCACCCGGCTGGAGACGATGCTGAAGGTGCTCGACGTCGACGGCGCCGTACGCCGGGTCAAGGGCGGGTGGGAGGCGACCGGCCGTCCGTGGTCGTACGACGCCGAGCGCTACGAGCGGGTCGCGTCGGCGCGTGCGGCCGAGCAGCAGGCGATGCTCGACTACCTGGCCTCCGACGAGTGCCGCATGCGCTACCTGCGCCGCCAGCTCGACGACCCCGACGTCGTCGCCGACCCCGACTGGCGGTGCGGGCGCTGTGACAACTGCGGCGGACTGGCGCTGTCGACCGACGTCTCCGAGCAGGCCGTCGAGGAGGCCGCCGACCGGCTCGCCCGTCCCGGCGTGCCGATCGAGCCGCGCAAGCTGTGGCCCACCGGCCTCGCCGCCATCGGCGTCGACCGGTCCGGCCGGATCAAGCAGCCCGCCGAGGAGGGGCGCGCCATCGCCCGCCTCACCGACCTCGGTCACGGCGCCGCCCTGCGCGGGCTCTTCGCCGTCGACGCCCCGGACGGCCCCGTCCCCGACTCGCTCGCCCGGGCGATGGTGGCGATGCTGCAGGACTGGCAGCCGAAGGTCGACGCCATCGTGGTCGCCGAGTCCGAGCGCCGCCCCCAGCTCGCCGCCGACCTCGCCTCCGGCCTCTCCCGCTACCTCGGCATCCCCATCGTCGGCCGCTGGGCCGTCGTCGACCCCACCGTCGGCCCCGACCGCGGCGCCACCAACTCCGCCCAGCGGGTCGCCGCCGTCCAGCGCCGCAGCGAGCTCCACCTCGACCAGCCCGGCGCCGTCGACGGCGCCCGCGTGCTGCTCGTCGACGACCGGCTCGTCACCGGTTGGACGCTCACCCTCGCCGCCGACGCCCTGCACGGCGCCGGTGCGGCGGGCGTCGTACCGCTGGTGCTCGGGGTGGCGGGGTGAGGGTGGGTCGGACAGTTTTGTCGGTCAGGTGACAGTTTCGCCGGTCGACCGGCGAAACCCTCACCTGTTGTAGGAAGTTTCAGCGGTCAACCGACAGTTTCGCCGGTCGACCGGCGAAACTGTCGCCAGCCAACCCTCGACAGAAACTAGAACACGTTCTACCCTCGCCCGCATGAGCGCACCCCGGCACGACCGCCCACTCCGCGTCATCCAGTGGACCACCGGCAACATCGGGCGGCGTTCGGCGCACGCGATCCTGGCGCGGCCGGACCTGGAGCTCGTGGGGGTCTATGCGCACGGGGCGGACAAGGTCGGCAGGGACGCGGCGGAGTTGTGCGACTGGCCCGAGCCGACCGGGGTCCGCGCGACGGACGACGTGGCGGCGTTGCTCGCCCTGAAGCCGGACGCCTGCTGCTACAACCCGCTGTGGCCGAGCATCGACGAGCTGGTGACGCTGTTGGAGAGCGGCGTCAACGTGTGTACGAGCGCGGCGTGGATCACCGGCGGGAAGCAGTCGGCGGAGGACCGGGCGCGGATCGAGGCGGCGTGCGAGCGGGGTGGGTCGACGATCTTCGGCAGCGGCGCCCACCCGGGCATGACGAACATGATCGGGATGGTGCTCAGCGGGTCCTGCGAACGGGTAGACGAGGTGCGGATCACCGAGTCGGTGGACTGCTCGACGTACGAGTCGGCGGCGACGCAGATCGCGATGGGCTTCTCGAAGGACCCCGACACCCCGGGGCTGGCGGAGTCGGTGCGCCGGGAGAGCGAGGTGTTCGCGGAGTCGGCGGCGATGATGGCCGACGCGATGGGGCTGACGCTGGACCGGCTCACGTTCGACGTCACGTTCACGCCGGCGACCGGTCACTCCGACCTCGGCTTCATGGAGATCCCGGAGGGCACCGTGGCGGGGGTGATGGGCTACCACCGCGGCTGGGTCGGCGACCGCAATGTCGTCAGCGTCGGGTTCAACTGGACGATGGGCAGCCACGTCGAGCCGCCGAAGCCGCTGGCGCACGGCCACGTGATCCAGGTGTTCGGGCTGCCGAACATGCGCACCGTCGTGCAGTGCCTGCCGCCGAAGGACTGGACCGAGCCCGGCTACATGGGGCTCGGCATGATCTACACGGCGATGCCGGTCACCAACGCCGTCCCGTACGTCGTGGCGGCCGCGCCGGGCATCGCCACGCTGGCCGACCTGCCGCCGGTCACGGGCCGGCTGCGCGCCTGACGGGCCTCGCCTCCCCCCACGCGCCCCGATCCGGACCTAGAGTCCGAACATGACCGATGACGCTCCCCAGGCCGGTCCGAGCGGCGCGAACGGCCCGCGCGACCCGAACGCCGCGCCGGTGCCACCGGCGCCGGACAAGACGGTGATGCGTCCGCGCGACCCTCAGCCGGCCACCGACCAGCCGCCCGCCACCGACCAGCCGCCCGCCGCCGACCCGGCGCCCGCCGCCGACCCGGCGCCCGCGACGGCGTACTCCGCGCCCTACCAGCCGGCGAGCCACGACCACCCGCCGGCTCCGCCGGGGGCGACGCCCGTGGCGACCCCGGTGCCGGACCCCGGACAGCCCGTGCGGCCGGGCCTGACGAGCGCCTTCGTCGCGCTCGGCTCCGGCCTGGTCGGCGCGGCGGTGGTGGTGTCGGCACTGCGGGCGCGCGACGGCGGTGAGCTGGACTGGTCGACGTACGGCGTCGGGCTGGGTGCCGCGGGCGTGCTGCTCGTCGTGGCGCTGCTGGCGGCGCTCGCCGGGCGCCGGGCAGGCGCGGCCCGGGACGAGGTCGTGGCGTGGCCGGGCGCGGTCGGGATCGCCGCGGCCGCCGTCCTCGTCCACGTCGGGGTGACGGGGGAGTGCTCGTGGCTGGAGTACGCGGTCGGCGGCGGGATGGTGCTGCTCTCGCTCGCCGGGCTGCTGGCGGCCCGCCGCGCGCCGCTGGTGGTCACGGCCGTCGTCGGGCTGGGGATGGTCTACGCGGCGGGGTTCGGCGACCTGATCGGGGACTCCCTCGACGAGGACCAGGTGACGGTGACGACGGCGATCGCGGCCACCGCGTTCGTCGTGGTGGTCTCGGTGGTGGGCTGGCTGTTCCCGACCCGGGTGGCGAGCGCGCTGGCCGCGGGCGTCCTGGGCGGGGCCGTGCTCGTGGGGATGCTGGCGTCGATGGCGGCCGAGCGGGTCTTCGCCGGGATCTTCGGCGGATTCTCGCCGTTGCTCCCCTCGATGGGGAGCGACGAGCGTGCGGGCGAGGGCCTGACGTTCGACGAGGTGATGGCCGAGCCCACGCTCGGCTTCCGCGCCTCCGAGGTGTGGTGGCTGCTCGCCCTGGGTGGCGTGCTGGTGGTGCTGTGGGCGTTGGCCGCGGCCCGCACCGGCAACGGCGGCTTCACCGCCGCGGCGATCGCGCTGCCGGTCCTCATGGTCCCGCTGGCCACGGTCGCGCTCGCCGCCGAGCACCCGACCTGGTGGTCGGCGGTGCTCGCCGCGGGCGGCGGCATCCTGCTCCTCGGCGGGGTGCTGCTGGCCCGGCTCCGCGGACGGGCCCACGCGCAGGAGGGGCTGTCGGGGCCTGCGGCTAACGTCCCTGTGTGAGCTTCGTTCCCGTCACCGGCCCGGCGACCTTCCAGCCCGGTGACCCGGCCACGATCGAGTTCACCGACGCACCGGCCGGGCGTCGTACGGTCGCGCTGCCCGTCCGGGCCGCGCTCCCCGTCCTGAGCCGGGCCCGCGACGACGTGTCCGCGCACCCGAGCGTCGCGCTGCTCGGCGGCGCCGTGCTGCTGGGGCTGCGCCTGGTCGCCGCCGGGAAGGTCGCGCCCCGCGACGACGCCCGCGCCTGGCGGATCGACGACCTCGAGGAGCGCGACCTCGAGGCGGTCCGGCGCCTCGCCGCCGCTCGCGCGTACGACGGCCTGCCGGTCGAGGACGCGGCGCTGCTCGTGCGCCAGGTGCTCGACGCGGTCGCCGACGGGGTCCCGCGTGCGGCCCCAACGGCGCCCGCCGCTCGCGCCCGGTCGCAGCGCGGCCCGGACGGTGCTCCGGCGCCGGGCCCGGACCCGGAGGCCTTCGCGGAGCGGGTGCGTCGCCGGCTGGCGGAGCGGGCCGCCCGGGCGGCGGGCCGCGAAGAAGACGGTGAGGACGCCGGCACTGCGCTGCCCGAGCTGGTGCGGGTCTCGCTGCGGGTGGAGGCCGACGAGGAGGAGCTGGTCGCCGGGTCGGTGCGGATCGTGCTGCAGGTGCACGACGAGCGCAACCCGCTGCACGTGAGCGACGCGGCGCTGCTGTGGACGACGGGCGCGGCCGAGCACGGGTTCGGCGCCCGCGCCCGGGTGCACGCCAGCATCGCGTTGCGGGCGGCTGCCGACGCGTGGCCGGTTCTCGACCGGTTCCTGGCGCTGGCGGTCCCCGACCAGCTGACGCTGGACGGCGACGAGATCGCCGGGCTCCTCGACCACGTCGGGCCGTTGCGCGACGCCCGGGTCGACGTCCACTGGCCGCGGGCGCTGGGGCCGGAGCTGACGACCAGGGCGGTGCTGGAGCGAAGCGACCCGGCGGGTGCGGGTGCCCACCCGGTCGAGCTGCCGCTGCAGGACAGCCCGTTCTCGGCGGAGGGGCTCTTCGCCTTCCGCTGGCAGGTGGCGCTCCACGGAGTCGTGCTGAGCGACGCGGAGCTGGCGGAGCTCACCCGGGCCGCGAGCCCGGTGGTGAGGCTGCGCGGCGCCTGGACCGTCGTCGACCCGTCGGTCGCCCAGCGGGCCCGCAAGCGGCTGATCCGCAAGGCGAGCGGCGCCCAGGCGCTCGCCGCCGCCCTGACCGGCGTCACCGAGCTCCCCGGGGAGCCCGGTGCCCACGACACCGACGGACCGCGCACGACCGACGTGATCGTCGGCGCCAGCCTGCTGAAGGTCCGCGAGCAGGTGCTGGCGGCCGCGACCCGCGACCCGCTGCCCGAGCCTCCCGGCCTCGACGCCACCCTGCGCGACTACCAGCGCCACGGCCTCACCTGGCTGGCCGACCTCACCGGCCTCGGTCTCGGCGCCTGCCTGGCCGACGACATGGGCCTGGGCAAGACGATCACCCTGATCGCGCTGCATCTGCACCGCCTCGCGTCGGGCGCCGCGCGGGGCGGGCCGACGCTCGTGGTCTGCCCGGCGAGCCTGCTCGGCAACTGGGAGGCGGAGATCCGGCGGTTCGCCCCCGGCGTACCGGTCCGTCGCTTCCACGGAGGCGTCCGCTCCCTCGACGGACTCGACGGACTCGACGGACTCGACGGACTCGACGGGCCCGACGAGCACGCCGCGCACGGGGCCGGGTTCGTGCTGACGACGTACGGCACGCTGCGCCAGGACCCGGAGCCGCTCGCGGCGATCGCGTGGGACCTGGTCGTCGCCGACGAGGCCCAGCACGTGAAGAACTCCCGCACCTCGACCGCGCGGGCGCTGCGCCGGCTGCCCACCCGGGCGCGGGTGGCGCTGACGGGCACGCCGGTGGAGAACGACCTGACCGAGCTGTGGTCGATCCTCGACTGGTGCGTCCCCGGTCTGCTGGGCAGCCGGCAGGCGTTCCGCCGGGTGTGGGGCACGCCGATCGAGTCGGGGGCCGAGCCGACGAAGGCCCGTCAGTTCGCGGACCTGATCGGCCCGTTCCTGCTGCGCCGGCGCAAGTCCGACCCGGGCATCGCGCCGGAGCTGCCGCCGAAGACGGAGACCGACCACCTGCTCGGGCTCACCCGCGAGCAGGTGGTGCTCTACGAGGCCTTCGTGCGCGACTCGATGGAGCGCATCGAGCGTGCCGACCCCGAGCTGCGGCGCGGCCTCGTGCTGGCGCTGCTGACCGGGCTGAAGCAGATCTGCAACCACCCGGCGCAGTTCCTCAAGCAGTCCGGCGCCGTACGGCTGACGGGTCGCTCGGAGAAGCTGGAGCTCCTCGACGAGCTGGTCGCCACCGTCCTGGCCGAGGGCGGCGCCGTCCTCGTCTTCACCCAGTACGTCGCGATGGCCCGCCTGGTCGAGCAGCACCTCACGGCGGTGGGCGTCCCGCACCAGTTCCTGCACGGCGGCACGCCCGTGCGGGAGCGGGAGGCGATGGTGGCGCGCTTCCAGGCCGAGGACGGCTCGGGGGTGCCGGTCTTCCTGCTCTCCCTCAAGGCGGGCGGCACCGGTCTCAACCTCACCCGCGCCGACCACGTCGTCCACCTGGACCGGTGGTGGAACCCCGCGGTGGAGGAGCAGGCGACGGACCGGGCCTACCGGATCGGCCAGACGAAGCCGGTCCAGGTGCACCGGATGGTCACCCGCGGCACCATCGAGGAGCGGGTGGCGCAGCTGCTGGATCGCAAGCGGCAGCTGGCCGACGCGGTGCTGGCGCGAGGCGACGCGGCGCTGACCGAGCTGAGCAACGAGGAGCTGCGGGATCTCGTCACCCTGCGCCGCGAGCAGCGCGAGCAGCGGGCGGCCGACGACCGCGGCGGGGCCGGCTGATGCGCACCACGTTCCCCCGTCAGGCCGCGCCGCGCCGGGGTGTGCGGTCGTGGTGGGGCAAGGCCTGGGTGCGGGCGGTGGAGGAGGCGGCGTACTCCGACGCCGAGCTGCGTCCCGGTCGTGCGGCCGCCCGGCGGGGTGCCGTCGGCGCGATCAGTCTCGGGGCCGGGAGCCTGCTGGCCGCGGTGCGCGAGGGGGAGGACGCCTGGACCGTCGAGGTCGTGGTCCCCACGCTCGACGACGCCGCCCGCACCGCGCTGGTCGAGGTCGTCGCCGCGGAGTCGGGCCGGATCGCGGAGCTGCTGGCCGGCAACCTGGCGCACGATCTCGTCGAGCACGCCGAGGAGGTGGGCGTCGAGCTGCTCCCGTACGGCGGCGAGCTCACCGCGACCTGCTCGTGCCCCCACTACCTCGACCCCTGCCAGCACGCGATCGCCGTGCTGCTGCAGACCGGGTGGCTCGTCGACGCCGACCCGTTGGTGCTGCTGGCGGTGCGGGGTCTCGACCGCGACAGCCTGCTCGCGGCGCTGCACGAGCGCGCGCAGCCGGGCGAGAGCCCCGGCGCCGGGGCGCCGGACCAGCCACCCGTCGACGACGTCGAGGTCGCGGCCGACGCCGCGCAGCGGCCGGGCCGGTTCGTGCGGCCGTTCGACGCGGGCGCGGAGATCCCCGAGCACCTGCTCTGACCCGGCCCAGCGCGGCCCGTCCTGCGCGGCTCGACCCAGGGCGGTCCGGCGCGGGGCGGGGTCAGGGAGCCAGCGAGTCCAGGTGCTCGTCGAGCGCCCGTACGACGCCGCGCCGGCGCCGGGGGTCGCGGACGGCGTGCAGGGCGAGCCCGTCGAGGAGCGCGTGGAGTGTGACGGTGGCGCGGGCGAGGTCGAGGTCGGCGCGGACGAGGCCTTCGTCGCGGAGCAGCGCGAGTCCGCTGCGGCACAGCCGGCGGATGGCGTCGTGGGCGTCGTCGGCGAGCTCGCCGAGGCGGGCGTGGCCGGGGCTCTCGGCGAGGAGGGCGAGGTGGACGCGCATCTCGACGGTGCGCTCGTCGTCGAGGGGGAGCAGCTCGTGGAGGGCGGCGACGAGGCGCCGGCGCGGATCGGGGAGGTCGCCGTGGCGGGCGACGCGGGCGCCGGCCCGCTCGTGGGCGAGCTGCATGGCGAAGGCGAGGAGCTCGGTCTTGGTGGGGAAGCTGTGGCGCAGGGAGCCGAGCACGAGGCCGGCCTCGGCGGCGACGGTGCGCAGGGACACCGCCCCGACGCCTTCGCGCAGCACGAGACGCCAGACGGCCTCGCCGATCTGCTGGCGGCGCTCGTCGTGGTCGATGGTCCGCGGCACGATCGCAATCTAGCACGATTGTGCTACGTTGCGTTCCGTGTTCTAGCGCAGATGCGCTAACAAGCCGAGGAAGGCAGCCGATGACCGAGATCCGCGAGCTCCTGGTCGACAACCCCGTCGCCGGCTTCATCGCCGCGTCCGAGATCGGGCTGTGGGTGCTGCTCGTACTGGGCCTGGCGCTGCGCTACCTCGCCCGCCTCCGCCTCGCCAGCACGGTCGTGCTGGCCCTCATCCCCGGCCTCGACGTCGCGCTGGTCGTCGCGGTCGCCGTCGACCTGCACCGCGGCGCCGAGGCCGGGCTCTCCCACGGCCTCGCGGGGCTCTATCTCGGGTTCTCCGTCGCCTTCGGGCCGGCGCTGGTGCGCTGGGTCGACGTCCGCTTCGCCCACCGGTTCGCCGGCGGCCCGGCGCCGGTCAGGCCCCCGAAGCACGGCCCCGAGCGGATGGCGGCGCTGTGGCGCGAGTGGGCGCGGGTCGTGCTCGCCGCGTCGATCACCTCGGTGGTGCTCCTGGGCCTGATCCTGCTCGTCGCCGACGACACCCAGGATGCGGTGCTGCGCGACTGGATCGTGACCCCGTGGGGGCTGGTGGTGCTCTGGCTGGTCTTCGGCCCGCTCTGGGAGCTGCCGTCCTCCCGTCGGGACGACGGGGACCGCGAGCCTCAGGCCGAGGGGCCGTCGGCCAGCTCCCGCAGCTCGGCCTGATAGCCGGCGTACGCCGCCCGCAGCGCCGCGGCGGGCCAGCCGGGCGGCAGCAGCGCGTCGGGCAGCAGCGGATCACCGGCGAGGTGGCGCACGACCGCCGCCGCGACGGCGAGCCGCGGCGCCGGGTCGGTCGTGCGCCGGACGAGATCCAGCAGGTCCCGTCCGTCGCGGGTCCAGGCGTCCAGGTCCCACAGGCGCGTCGCGAGGACCGCCGGGTCGCCGTCCGGGGTGGCGGTGAAGGTCGTGAGCACCGCGTGCCCGGCGTACGTGCGGGGGCGGGTCAGATTGGCAGGGCGGGTCCACAGGCCCTCGCGCAGTTCGGCGAGGCGGTGCCGGCCGAGCAGGTCGCGCAGTGCGGCGCGCTCGGGTCCGGCCCTTCCGGAGACGACCACGGCCGCCATCTCCCAGGTGCCGTCCCAGGCGGTCTCGGCGTCGAGGACGCCCTCGTCCTGGTGCTGCTGGCGACGGGCGAGGCGCTCGCCGAGCGCGTAGTCGCCGTCGACGCGTCGCAGGTCGCCGGCCGCGACGGCGCGGGTCAGGGCGACCCGCAGCGTGGCGGCGGGGATGGCGAAGTGCTCGCCGGCGCGGACCAGGGCGGCGGCGCTCATGCGGGCCGGGTGTGCGCCCAGCAGCAGGCTCAGGGCGACGGACCGGGCCGACAGCACGGGGAGCGAGGCGAGGTCGACCGGCACGGGCGCCAGCCTCGCACGCTTACAACTCTGGACACAACTGTGCACGAATCTGTAATGTCGCGGCCATGACGCACGAGGTGTTCAACCAGGTCCCCCCGCTGGTCGGTCACGACACCGCCGCCGACCCCGCGCTGCTCGAGGGCATCGAGCGCGAGGGCGCCGGGTGGGCCCGCGACGAGATCCGCGAGGTCGGACGCCTCGCCGGCACCCAGGAGGCCATCGACTGGGGCCGCCTCGCCGAGCGGGTGCCGCCACGGCTGCACACCCACGACCGCTACGGCCGCCGCGTCGACGAGGTCGAGTACGTGCCGGCGTACCACCGGCTCATGGAGACCGCCGTGGCCCACGGCATCCACGCCGCTCCGTGGGCCGACGACCGTCCCGGCGCCCACGTCGCCCGCGCCGCGAAGTTCTACGCCTGGAACGTCGACGCCGGACACGGCTGCCCCGTCTCCATGACGTACGCCGTCGTCCCGGCCCTGCGCGCGAATCCCGAGCTCGCCGCCCGGTTCGAGCCGCTGCTGACCAACCGCGCCTACGACTTCGGGCTGCGCGACCCCGAGACCAAGCGCGGCCTGATCGCCGGGATGTCGATGACCGAGAAGCAGGGCGGCTCCGACGTCCGCGCCAACACCACGACCGCGACGCCGCAGGCCGACGGCACCTACCGGGTCGTCGGGCACAAGTGGTTCACCTCGGCCCCGATGTCCGACATGTTCCTCACCCTCGCCCAGGCGCCGGGCGGCCTCTCGTGCTTCCTGCTCCCGCGGGTGCTGCCCGGCGGGGACGCCAACCCGATCCGCTTCCAGCGGCTCAAGGACAAGCTCGGCAACAAGTCCAACGCCTCCTCCGAGATCGAGTACGACGACGCGGTCGGCTGGCTCGTCGGCGAGGAGGGCAAGGGCGTCAAGACCATCGTCGAGATGGTCAACATGACCCGCCTGGACTGCGTGATCGGCTCCGCCTCCGGCATGCGCAGCGCCCTCGTCCAGGCGGCGCACCACGCCCGGCACCGGGCCGCCTTCGGCAGGCTCCTCATCGACCAGCCGCTCATGCGCAACGTGCTCGCCGACCTCGCCGTGGAGTCCGAGGCCGCGACCACGGCGATGATGCGCCTGGCCGGCGCCAACGACCGTGCGATCCACGGCGACGAGCAGGAGGGCGCGCTGCGCCGGCTCGCGCTCGCGGCGACCAAGTACTACGTCTGCAAGCGCGGACCCGTGCTCGCCAACGAGGCGCTGGAGTGCCTCGGCGGCAACGGGTACGTCGAGGACTTCGACCTGGCCCGCATCTACCGTGAGCTGCCGCTGCTCTCGATCTGGGAGGGGTCCGGCAATGTCGCCGCCCTCGACGCGCTGCGCGCCATCGGCCGCGAGCCCGCCTCCCTGGACGCCTTCCTCGCCGAGGCAGAGCTGGCGACCGGCTCCGACCACCGGTACGACGACGCGCTGACCTCGTTGAAGAAGGAGCTCACCGACGTCGACGACATCGAGCTGCGGGCCCGCCGTCTCGTCGAGCAGATCGCGGTGATCTTCCAGGCCGGGCTGCTGATCCGCAACGCGCCGGGTGCCGTGGCTGACGCCTTCTGTGCGACCCGGTTGGTGCGCGACTGGGGCAGCGCGTTCGGCACCCTGCCCACGGGTCTCGACCTCGCGCCGATCCTGGAGCGCACCGAGCCGGGCTTCTGACGCACCGCGGGGGTGGTCCCCGGACTCGGGAACCACCCCCGCGGAGGCGATCAGCCGTGCGTCAGCGGCGCCGCACCTTCGGCGTCGCCGGGGACGTCACGACCACCGTCGTGTACCCGGCGCGGACCACGGTGACCCGCAGCGTGACCCGCTTGCCCAGCATCGCCCGGGTCACCTTCAGCCGGGCCCGGTCGGCGCCCGTGACCTTCTTCCCGCCGACGAACCACTGATAGCGGATCTGCGTCGCCGTGGGCGTCGAGCGCACGGGCGCCGCCGTCAGGCGCCTGCCGACGCGGGCCTTGCCCTTGATCTTCGGCTTCTTCGCCGTCAGCACGCCCCGCGTCACCGCGCTGGTCGCGGCCGACGTCACCTGCGCGTCGGCGTGCCCGGCGAGGGCACCGGAGACCCGCACGGTGATCCGCCGGCCGACCAGGTCGGGCCCGATCGCCAGGGTGCTGCGGGTGGCGCCGGGGATCGCCCGGCCGTCCGCGAGCCACTGGTAGGTCAGTACGACGCCGTCGGGACCCCACGCGCCCGGCCGGGCCTGCAGGGTGCGGCCCACCTGCGCGACACCCGCCACGACCGGGGTGGCCGTCACGAGCTCGCCCGGCGCGACCGCTGTGAAGGAGCGCACGGGGCTGCTGTCCACGCCCCCGTGGGGGCCCGACGTCACGACGTACCAGCCGTGGGTGCCGCTCGGCACGCCCGCCCAGGTGGTCTCCACGGTGCTGCCGCTGCGGACGCCGTCGTACCGGGCGATCTCACGGGTGGTGAGGACGTCGGCACGGAAGGAGTCCGTGGCGAGCCGCTTCGTGGCAGAGGCCATGCCGAAGGCGGCGTAGGGGATCTCGAACTCCTGCTGTCCCGGCGGGTCGTTCAGCGAGGCGTCGTCGGAGTCGAAGTCGTCCAGCGAGGGCGAGTAGGTGCGGACGAGGATCTTCTCGCCCTCGTTGTCGAAGTGCAGCAGCCGCAGGTAGCCCAGACCGCCCTCGGGCAGGCCCTGGTAGTCGAACAGCATCGAGTAGACGGTCCGGTCCGCGGTGCCGTCGCCGTCGTCGTCGAGGGCGTCGGTGCGGGTGTAGGCGTCGTGGTAGTGACCGGAGCTGACCGCGAAGACGTTCGGGTTCGGCTTCACGACCTCGTCGAAGATCCGCTGCGGGATCGGGCCGAGCGTGCCGGTGGTCAGCAGGTACTCGTGCAGGCTGATCCACACCTTGCGCTCCGGGTAGCGCGCGATCACGTCGTTCATCCAGGCGATCTCCTCGTCGCCCGGCGCCCAGCCCATCGACAGGAACAGGAAGTCGATGCCGCCCGCGCTGACCAGGTTGAAGTGACCGCGGTTGTCCTTGATCTGCCCGCCGTACCAGGGGTTGCCCTCGTAGCGGGCCCTCCCGAAGTACTTGCTGTACGTCGTGTAGTCCGCCGTCGCATGCGTCACGTCGTGGTTGCCGGCGAGCACGCCGTACGGAAGTCCGGCCTTGTCGAAGGCGCGGTAGGCCGGGTCGGCGTTCTTCCACTGGTACTCCGGGTCGGTGGTGCCGCCCTGGAACTCGGTGGCATGCGCGTCGTCGACGATGTCCCCGGTGTGCAGGACGTACTGCAGGTTGAGGTCGTCGCGCTGGTCGAGGAAGAACTGGTTGATATTGCGCTGGTGGCGGTAGAGCGTGTCCGGCCCGCCGGTGCCGGCGGCCCAGCCCTGGTTGTCGTTGTAGTACTGGGTGTCGGACTCCCAGCCGATGGTGAAGTCGTACGACGAGCGCGGCGTCGCGCCCGGGTGGTACGGCGTCACCGGGCTCTGCCGGGTGCTGCGGTCGGCGCCGGCGAAGCCCTCGGAGTGCTGGACCAGCACGGTCAACCGCTCGCCGTCGAGGTGTCCGGCGACGGGGACGGTCGCGCCGAGGGTGAACTCCACGGCCTGCTCGTCGGTTCCCGTCTCGCCTGCCTCGCCGGTCAGGTGCTCGTCGACCTTCTCCCAGCGGTCGGCCGCGGTGTCGAGGACGTACATCAGCACCTTGGCGCCGGGGTTGGCCGAGCCCGCCCAGCGCAGCCGCGTGGAGGCGTCGGCGCCCGCGTCGGCGGGTACGTCGACGGTGAACAGCTGGTAGGGCAGCGCCGTGCCGGAGCTGACCTCCTGCGTGATCCCGTCGGTGCCGACGAGTGCCTCCAGCTGGTCGCCGGTGAGCAGCGTGCGCTCGTCGCGCTCGGTGCTCCCCGCGTCCTGCGTCGTCCCCGTGTACGACGCCACGGCGGCGTCCTGCGGGTCGTAGGTCGTGCCCTCGCGGAACGAGACGCTCAGGTCGTCGCCCTCCGCGGAGTCGACGGTGGCGGACAGTCCCACCCCGCCGGCCGGGACCTCGGCGCCGTCGGCGGGCCCGCCGAGGGTCGCCGTGGACGACTCGTCGCCGGTGGTGAACGCGACGGTACGGGTGGTGGTGTTGCCGATCGCGTCGGTCGCGGTGAACACGGCCGTGTGCGCGCCGGGCGCGAGCGCGAGCGACGAGGTGGCGTGCGGCAGCGTGACGGGTGCCCCGTCGAGGGTGGCGGTCAGCGACGCGACGCCGGAGCCGCTGTCGGCGGCCCGCGCGTCGACGCTGAACGCGCCGCGGTAGCGGCGGCCCTCCTCGAGTGCCGGGCTCACCTCCGGCAGCGTGTTGTCGACGCGGACGGTGCGGGTGACGGTGTGCTCGGCGGTGCGGGCCGTCACGGTGTGCGGGCCGTCGCTCACGGCGGTGGTGTCCCACAGGTGGGCGACCGAGGTGAACGCGTCGTCCGGCACGGTGAACGCGGCCTCGACGTAGTCGTAGTTCGAGGCACCGTCGCCCATGGAGATGAAGCCGTCGGGAGTGACGTCGAGGGCGACGCGGCGCGGCGGGTCGAACGCCGTGGTGCCGTTGGTGGCGTTGACGCCGGTCAGCGTCGGGCGCAGGACCCGGCCGTCGGGCAGGGCCAGGCGCAGGTTGCGCACCGAGAAGTCGTCGTTGTTGTCGTCGGTGCTGAGCACGGGGTAGCCCTTGGTGCCCGCCCAGACGCTGACGGTGAGCGTCTCGCCCTTGCGCACCTGCTCGACCGGCACCTCGGTGGGGACGGTGACGATCCGGGAGTAGAAGCCCTCGTCGAAGATCGTCAGCACCTCGTCGCCGAGCTTCACGCCGTTGCGGAAGAAGGCGTCGGTGTTGGTCGCCTCGAAGGCGAACACCGGGGCGGTCTCCAGCGACGGGGTGGTCGCGGTGACCGGTGCGTCGTCGACGCGGACGTCGAGGCCGGACGGGTCGCCGTCGACGGTGCCCGCGATGCGGGTCGTGCCGCCGACGTACTGTCCCTCGGTGACGTTGAGGCGGACCGGGTCGGGGTTCGTCGCGCGCAGGTTCACGCGCACGGGGCCGTGGGTCACGGTGTGCGTGCCGTCGCGGACGACGAGCGAGTACTCCACCCACGCCTTACCGAACAGGTCGACCTCGGGGATCGTGTAGCCGTAGCGGTCCGGCGCGTCGAAGCGCAGCTGGTGGCGACTCGGCGCGTCCACGTCGGTGTCGAGCGTCAGCTCGACCGTGCGGACCCGGTGGTCGTCGGTGACCTCGAAGGCCAGCTCCAGGTCGGGGGTGACGGGGACCTCGGTGCCGCCGCGCAGGTCGGTGACCACGGGTGCGGTGTCCGGGGCGGCCAGGGCGACCAGGCCGGCGGGGACCTGCGGCGCCACGGCGTACCCGGGGGTGGCGGTGCCGATGCCGGTCGAGGTCTGCACGGTGCCGGAGTCCCAGCGGTACTGGATCGGCTGGTCGGCGACCGTCTCGGCGTCGCTCATGTAGTCGGCGCGGCTGATCTCGTGACCGGTGTTGGTCGTGACCTGGATGCCGCGCGGGCCGCCGTTGGCCATGCCGCCGTTGCGCATCTCCAGCAGGTCCACGCCGGGCGTGAGGCGGCTGCCCCAGTGGGCGTTGAAGTCGGCGGCGGTGAGCGCGTCGTTGGCTCCGTTGCGCACCCACAGCACGATGGTGCGGCCCGGCGGGATCACCGTCTCGGTGGGCACCGACGGCCACAGGGCGCTGCTGGTGACGACACGGCTTCCGTCGAGGTAGAGGTAGTTGATCGTGAAGTCGCTCCACTGCACGGGCGCGGCGGAGGCGTTGTAGACCTCGACGAACTCGTAGCCGTCGGCGCCGTCGACGTTGGCCGTGTCGGGCGCGACCTCGGTGACCTGCAGGATCGGCGCGTCCAGGCTCGGGGCGACGGGCGGGGCGGCCGGCTGCTCGGGCACGGTCGGGTCGGTCGGGTCCGTCGGGTCCGTCGGGTCCGTCGGGTCCGTGGGGTCGGTCGGCACGGTGACCTGCTCGGAGGCCACGACGCCCGGCGTGGGATCGCCGTCGGGGAGCGCCACCGCGGCGGCGCCCGTCACGGGGACCCGGTAGTGCGAGGAGATCGCGGGCTTCGCGGGGGAGCGGGTCGCCAGCACGGAGGCCGCGACCAGGCGCGGGGAGGCGGGCGTCGACACGTCGACGAGGCTCAGGGCGCGGGCGCCGCCGTTGGCGATGCCGGCCTGGCCCTCGAGCCGCACGATCGTCGTACCGGCGGGGACGTTGCCGTAGAACGCGCGGAAGTCGGCCTCGCTGCGGGCGTAGGTGCCGACCTCGGCGTAGTCGAGCCAGAAGACGACGCTGCCGTTCGCCGGCACCGTGACCGGGAGCGGGCCGGGCACGACCGGGGTGGCCGGGTCGCCGTCGGAGACCGCGAAGCGCAGGCTCGTCGCGGGCGTGGTGTTCGTGCTGTAGCCGGCGCCGATACCGCGCGCGGCCAGGTCGATGTCGGCGCCGGTGGTGTTGGCGACCTCGAAGAACTCGAACTCGTCGGGGGTGTTGGCCGGGTTCCCGTTGTCCGGGTGGATCTCGGAGATGAACAGGTCCGCGCCGCTCAGGGGCGGGGTGCCGGGGTCGGTCGGGTCGGTGGGCTCGGTGGTGGGCTCGGTGGTCGGGTCGGTCGGGTTGGTGGTCGGGTCGGTCGGGTCCGTGGGGTCCGTGGGGTCGGTCGGGTCGGTCGGGTCGGCCGGCGGTGCGGTCAGCTGCTCGGGGTCCACGACGCCGGGGGTGACGGCGTACGCCGTCTCGACGGATCCGTCGTGCCACACCGGCGCCGTACCGGCGCCCTCGGCCGGCAGCCGGTAGTGCACGGCGCCGTTGGGGAGCGAGGTGCGGTTC
>QFCS01000555.1_pt1 | contig 28722 bp, 25 predicted proteins | sample 3576561 | NCBI WGS metagenome assembly QFCS01 | reverse complement strand
GCCCGCTGTGCCTTCATGCCGTAGGTGATCGCGGCGTTCCACAGCGTGTAGGCCTCGGTCTCGCGCGTGTTGGCCGGCACTCGGCGTTGCGCTGCGTTGTAGTCGAAGCCAAGCCGCGCGTTCCACGGCCCGTTACCGTAGACCAGGGTCGCGCCAATGCGCAGCGGAGCGATGCGTGGTAGCGGCTCGCCGGTATCTAGGTTTGTGGCCCGTACAACGTCAGTCCGCCCTGCCAGATCCAGCGTCGAGCCGTCGGAAGTCCGCGATAACCCGTCCGGCCCTTGTAGACGCAGATTGCCGTTGGCTTCGAGGCCGGTGAAGCGCGCACGCACGCCGCCGTAGAGTATGCGTCCGCCGAACACATCTTGACGGTTGTAGGCCGGGGCACGGTGTAGATTCCCAGCCCCTGACACCGGGGATGGGAATTGGCGTCCAACGGCGAAGAGGCTTCAGCTCGGTGACCAGCGATGCGGCAGCAGCTCGTCGATCCGGCTGGCCGGGTGCGTCGGCAGGCGATCCAGCACGTCCTTGAAGTAGGCGTAGGGGTCGTGCCCGTTGATGCGGGCCGAGTGCAGCAGGCTCATGATGGCCGCGGCCCGTTTGCCTGCCCGCAGGCTGCCGGCGAACAACCAATTCGATCTTCCAACGGCAATTGGGCGGATCTGGTTCTCGACCCAGTTGTTCGAGATCGGCACGTCGCCGTCGCTGACGAAGTGCGTGAGCTCCTTCCAGCGTTTCAGGCTGTAGTCGATCGCCTTGATGGTCGCGGAGCCGGGCGGCACCGGCTGCCGCTTTGCGAGCAGCCATCGGTGGAACACGGCGAGCACCCGGTGTGACTTGCGCTGCCGGAGCCGCTGTCGCTCCTCACTGGCGAGCTGTTCGGCCTGGCGCTCGATGCGGAACAGGGCCTGGTAGAAGCGCAGCGCCTGCTCGCCGACCTTGCTGCCATGGTTGGCCCACAGTTCGTGGAACTTGCGTCGGCTGTGAGCCATGCATTGGGCCGAGGTCACGACTTTGTCGACACAGGCCGAGTAGCCACTGAAGCCGTCAGTCACCAGCGTGCCCCGCCATGCGCAGGGCGTGTCCAGCCGCAGGAAGTCGCGCACGTTCTCACCGCTGCGGGTCTCGCTGAACTCGAACACCACCGCCTTGACGGGATTGGTGCTCGGTGTGCAGTACGACCAGATGTAGGCTTTGTGGGTCTTGCCGTTGCCCGGCTTGAGCATGGCCACCGGCGTCTCGTCGGCGTGCAGCACCAGGTGGCGCCGCAGTTCGTCGGCCAGAGCCTGCACCAGGGGCTGCAGCTGCGCGCCACAGGCACCCACCCACTCGGCCAGCGTCGAGCGGGCGATCACGTGGCCGGCCCGCGCGAACACGGCCTCCTGCCGGTACAGGGGCAAGTGATCCATGAACTTGGCCACCAGCACATGGGCCAGCAGGCCGGTCGTCGGGATGCCCTTGTCGATCACGTGTGCCGGCACCGGTGCCTGCACGATGCGCTCGCAGCACTTGCAAACCCACTTGCCGCGCACGTGGCGTTCGACCGTGAACACGCCGGGCTGGTAGTCGAGCTTTTCGGCCACGTCCTCCCCGATGCGTTGCATGTCCTGGCCGCAGCCGCAGCTCGTATCGGTCGGCTCATGGGGCACGTCGCGGCGCGGCAGGTCGGCGGGTAACTGGGTGCGCTTGGGCGCCTTCTTCTCGTCCTCGTCCTTGTTGTCGGCCTTCTTGCGATGGCGCTGCAGCTCGGCGTCGAGCTCATGGATGTCGGTGTCCAGCGTCTCCTCCAGCAGGCTGCGCTGCTCGGGCGAGAGGGTGCTGGCGAAGCGCTCGCTGGTGGCGGCGAACTTCATGCGCTTGAGGATCGCCATCTCGTGCGTGAGCTTGTCGATGATCGCTTGCTTGAAGGCGATCTCCTGGTCACGCTGCTGCACCTGGGCGAGCAGCGACTGCACGGCCTGCCGCGTCTGCGGATCCAAGGCGTCCAGTTGCTCTGCGCTGATCATGGACGGGCATCGTGCCACGTCGACGACCTCAGCGCATCGGCATATCCGGCAATTGTCCGAGCCGTGCAGCGTGCTTCAGATCGTGCGGATGATGCCGGCCTCGCCCAGGCGCTGCCACGGCAGGCCCAGCACGAGCGCGTCAAGTTGCACGCGCGTCAGGTTTTGCGTGCTGGCGCCGTCCAGCGGCCACACGAACTTGCTGGCGTTGAGTCGCCTGGCCGCAAGCCACACGCCGATGCCGTCGTGCACCAAGCACTTCAGGCGGTTGGCGCGCCGGTTGGTGAACAGGTAGGCATGGTGCGGGTGTGCGGCACCGAAGATGCCGACCACGCGGGCCAGTGCGGCTTCGGTGCCCAGGCGCATGTCCAGCGGTTGCACGGCCAGCCAGACGGCGTCGACGCGGATCAACCCAGAACCTCGCGCAGCCAGGCGGCGCTGCGCGCGTCCAGCGGTAGCTCGGCCTGCACCGTGGTGCTGCCACGGCGGATCTCCACGGCGATGCAGCGTGGCGACAGCGTCGGCACAGGTGGCACGGCCGACTTCCTCCGCGGCCTGTGTGATCACGTCCCATCGCTCCTTGCCCTGCAGTCGTTGATCCGGGTGCGCGTGCTGCCAAGCCTCCAGCTTCTTGTGAGCGTTGGCGATCATGGCTGCACCTTTTCGATGGCGGTGATCACGTAGTCCTCACCTTGCTGGGAGAAGGTGAATCGCACCTGCTGCCGAACCGAAAGACCCGCGGCGAGCTGCGGGCTGCTCAGCTTGAAGCCCATGGTCATGGCCGGCCATTGGAGGGCCGGCACGGCCTCGTGCGCCAGCGTCAGCTCGGTGGGCGACATCTCCTCGATTGTTAATTTCCACGCAAAACTGACCCGCCTCAAACCCGCTAGGTTCTAGAACCAGAATCGCACGCCAGCCACCCAGCGCGTCTGCTGCGCACGGCCGCCTTCGGCACGCACATAGTCCGCGGTGCGTCCGAAGCTGCCCGCCCGTTCCACGCCGATATAGGGGGCGAACTGGCGACTGAATTCATAGCGCAGGCGCAAGCCAGCAGACGCTTCGGCCAGGCCCTTGCCGATACCGCGTTCAGGGTCGTCCTTGCCATAAAACTGCAACTCGGCGCGAGGCTCCAGAATCAGTCGCTGGGTCAGCAGCAGCTCGTAGCTGCCTTCGACACGCAGCGCCGTACGTCCACCACTTCCCACGTAGCCCGTCGCCTCCAGCTCGAACCAGTAGGGGGCGAGGCCCTGGATGCCGAAAGCCAACCATTGACGGCTCGGGCCTTCCCCGTTATCCACCCGAACGCCGAGCTGGGTGTCCCAGTACGGTGCGACGGCGTGCCCCCAGAGAAGCTCGGTACGCGATTCTTCGAGCTTTCCTTTGGCGATATCGCCTTCGGCCTTCACGACGGCCTTGTTGTAGGTCGTCCCATACCACGCCTGGAGGTCGTAGGCCGTGGAGTCGTCTCCTTTGCGCGTGAAGCGGCGTTCCAGAGTTTCGCCGCGCAACGAAAAGAACCTGTGTTCGTCGGCCAGCATCAGCCGCGGCACACCGGGTACGGCGTAGTCGCCCGATCCCAATGTCAGGCCATTGGAGTAGCCATGCGGATCGCGGGCGTCAGGAGGCGCCGACCCGCCCTGCATCTGCATGTTGCCGTGATCCATGGCCGGGGCCGCGGTCGAGCCGCTCGCCGACGTCGCGTGACCCGCGTGCGGGTCGGCGGCAGGAGCCACGGTCTGAGTGGATGGCGCGGCCGTTTGAGCGTCGGCCTGGCCGTGCGCTGCATGGTCGTTCTGTGCTTGTGCCTGGGCGGCGACGCTTACCAGGGCCAGAAGCGTCGTGGCCAGTGCGCGAGTGGGGAGTGCTTTGGACATTCTTGGTCTTCCTTGTGCGCTGGGTTCAAGACACCACGACTTCGCGGAACATGCCGGCATCCATGTGGAACATCAGGTGGCAGTGCCACGCCCAGCGGCCGAGCGCGTCGGCTGTCACCAGGAAGCTGATGCGTTGTGCCGGCTGCACCGGCAGGGTGTGGCGGCGCGCAAGGAAGCGACCGTCGGGGCTTTCCAGCTCGCTCCACATGCCGTGCAGGTGCATGGGATGGGTCATCATGGTGTCGTTGTGCAGAATGACCCGCAGCCGCTCGCCGTGTTTGAAGTGCACCGGCGTGGACTTTCCGAACTCCAGCCCGTCCAGGGACCATGCGTAGCGTTCCATGTTGCCCGTGAGGTGCAGTTCGACCTCCCGGCCGGGGCCTCTCTTGTCCAGCGGCCCCGACGGGGTATGCAGATCCGCGAGGGTCAACACGCGCCGACCGTTGTTGCGCAGTCCGATGCCGGGGTCATCGAGGTTGGTGCGCGCCATGTCAACGCGCATGTCCGTGCTGGCACCATACTCGGTGCGAGCGTGGCGAGCAGTAGTGCTGGGCACGGCCAGTCCCCCCGCCGCCGCGGCGTGTTGGCTGTGATCCATCGCCATGCCACCGTGGTTCATGGCGCCGTGATTCATGCCTGCCATCGCCCCATGATCCATCCCGGACATCGAACCCGAGCCCATCCCGGTCATCCCGGTCATGCCCGTCATCCCGGTCATCTCCATGGCCTGGCCGGACCCGCCATGGTCCATGCCCCCCATCATGCCGCCCATCATGTCGTTCATGGTCAGCCATTCGACCGGATCGAGGGCAGGCACGGGAGCTTGAAGACCTTCACGCACGGCCAGCGTGGCACGCGCGTAGCCTGTCCGGTCCATCGCCTGGGCGAAGATCGTGTAAGCGTCATCCCGTGGCTGGACGATCACGTCGACGGTTTCGCCAGGACCGAATCGGAACTCATCGACGGTCACCGGCTCCACGTCAACACCATCGACGTGCACCACCGTGAGTTTCAGTCCTGGAATGCGTACGTCGTAGAAGGTGTTGCCCGCACCGTTGACCATGCGCAGCCGCACGCGCTCACCCGGTCGGAACAGCGCCGTCCAATTGCCGGCGGGGGTGACGCCGTTGGCCAGATAGGTCAGCGTGGCGGCAGACAGATCTGCGAGATCCGTCGGATTCATCCGCATCTCGTTCCACATCTTGCGCTTGTCGATCGCAGCGGCCGTGCCTTCGCGCGAGGCGTCCCGGAAGAAGTCGAAGACGGTAGGTTGGTTGTAGTTGTAATAGTCGCTTTGGGACTTGAGCTTGGTGAACACCCGCATCGGGTCTTCGTCGGTCCAATCCGAGAACAGCAGCACGTGGTCACGGTCGGCGTGGATGGTCTCGGCGCCAGCGGGGTCGATGATGATCGCCCCGTACATGCCCGTGAGTTCCTGGAAGCCGGAGTGCGAGTGGTACCAGTAGGAGCCGCTCTGCTGAACCTTGAAGCGGTACGTGAAGGTCTCGCCGGGAGCGATGCCATTGAAGCTGATGCCCGGCACGCCATCCATCTGATACGGCAGGATGATCCCGTGCCAGTGAATGGATGTGGCTTCACGCAGCTTGTTGGTTACACGGATTGTGACGGTGTCACCCTCGCGCCAACGCAATGTCGGTGCCGGCAGCGAGCCGTTGATGGTCGTAGCCACGCCTGGCTTGCCCGTGAAGTTCACGGGCGATTCGGCGATCACCAAGTCGAACTCGGTGCCCTTCAGCACAGGGGCGGCACCGCGCGTCGCGGAGCCTTGCTGGGCAAATGCCTTGAACGCCGGCGTGGACAGCCCAGCGAGAACGCCGCCGGCGGCTAACCCTTGGACGAAACGCCGACGAGAAAGGCCCTGTGTGGGCACGATAAAAAAGGGTGAACGAGGCGGCATGGCCTGAAATCCTCCATAGATGACTCGGAAGTCGTTCTAAACGCCACCCCATCCTGAGCGGCACAGTTCGACGCAATGCAGGTCATGCTATGGGTTGGGCGCTTTCCATCGAATGACCCCTGAATTACATTCATGTAATGTTCGTGGAAGCTGGCAACCAGTAAATTGCTGATTGAAAGTGGATGAATGCGTACATCGTGAGCGGCTATTTTTCCGCGCCGTAGCGATTTCATGGGACATGCGATGAAACTGCTGGTCGTTGAAGACGAGAACAAGACGGCGGATTACGTCCGCCAAGGTCTCATGGAGGCGGGATTCGTCGTGGATCTGGCGCGCAACGGATTGGACGGACACCACCTGGCCATGGGCGAGACATACGATCTGGTGGTCTTGGATGTCATGCTGCCGGATGTCGATGGCTGGCGCATCGTGCGTGCCCTTCGAGATGCCGGTAAACAGGTCCCTGTGCTCTTTCTGACGGCGCGTGGCGGTGTAGACGACCGTGTCAAGGGATTGGAACTGGGAGCGGACGACTACCTCGTCAAGCCATTCGCGTTCTCTGAGTTGCTGGCGCGGGTGCGGACGCTGCTGCGACGCGGAAGCGCTCCGAGCCAGCCTGATCGCATCCAGGTTGCCGATTTGGTGCTGGACTTGGCGCGCCGGCGCGCAACGCGCGCTGGCCAACGCATCAATCTCACCAGCAAGGAGTTCGCGTTGCTTGAGCTCCTGGCCCGTCGCCAGGGGGAGGTCCTTCCACGTTCTCTGATCGCGTCGCAGGTATGGGACATGAATTTCGACAGCGATAGCAACGTCATCGATGTAGCCATCCGCCGTCTCCGCGCGAAGATAGACGATGCGTTCAATCCGAAGCTCATTCACACCGTGCGTGGAATGGGATACTGAGGTTGCCCCCGAATTTCGGAGTTCATAGCTCAACCCGGAGAATGCCGGTATGGAGCATGAGATGAATGAAGTGAAAAGCAGAGGGAAGTACACCCTGGAGTTCAAGCAGGAGGCCGTCAGGCAGGTGAAGGGTGGACGGGCAGCGTCGGTGGTGGCCAAGACGCTGAGGATGCCCAAGGCCAGTCTGACGAACTGGGTCAGGGCCGATGCCAAAGGCCAGTTGGGGATGTCCGCAGAAGGTAAACCCGTGGCGATGGTGACCCCCGAGCAGGGGGAGATCGCTCGGCTGCGAGCGGAACTGGCACGGGTAAAGATGGAGCGCGACATCGCAAAAAAAGCCGCGGCGTACTTTGCACAGGACGTGTTGCAAGGTACGCCTGGATCAGGTCGATGAAGAGACGTTGGCCGATCACGCTGATGTGCGAGGTTCTGGAGGTCAGCCCCAGCGGGTACTTCAGCTGGCAAGCATCTGGGCGCGGGCCTGGACAAGGCCCCAGGCGCAGTCTTGGCGATGAGGCAGTGCTGGCGCACATCCGGGCCATCCACGCGCAGTTGCGTGGCGAATACGGCTGGCCGCGCATGCGCAAGGAACTGCTGTCGCGAGGCCATCGGGTGGGCAAGGAGCGGGTTCGGCAGTTGATGCAGCGCCACGGTATCCGGGCCAAGGGGCGCAGGAAGTTCGTGGTGACCACGGACAGCAAACATCGCCTGGACGCCCTTGCCCGCCAACTTCGCATGCCAACAACTGCGGCTGCCTGAAAACGGAATTGTTCAGGGCGGACTAGGTAATGGGTCACGCTGTTTGGCGTGCCAGCTGGCACGCGACGGAATTGCATCATGGGAAGTGGACGTCAACGCGGAGAGCATCCTTGGGGTAATCAGTGCGATGGTTTCGAGCCCAACGATTCAGGAGCACCGAACATCACGCCGCCTGCGACCGGCGAGCAGTCTGGGCATTCAGCGCAAAACCGACCAATGCAATGATGAGGATCACGGCTTGCGCTAAGGTGGTCTCTGCCGACGGATAAATCCCAAGCACTTCGATGCGTGGCCAATGGATCGGGCTGGCGCTCAGCCAACCGGCTTCTTGAAGACCCGCAACTCCCTTGCCCGCAAGCACTACAGCGAGGACAGCGACCAGAATCGAGCTGAGGCTGAAGAACTTTCCAATCGGCATACGGGCGCTGGTGCGCAGCATGAGCCATGCGAGGATAGTCAGGGCGGCCACCCCGCTCAGCAGTCCGCCGAGCAATGCACCGTTATTGCCGTCACCGGCCAAGGCCGAGTAGAAGAGCACCGTCTCGAAAACCTCGCGGTAGACGGCGATGAACGCCAGCGCGAACAACGCCCATGCCGAGCGGCGCGTCATGGCTGCGGAGAGCTTCTCCTTCAGATATGCCTGCCATTTACCGGCGGTGCTCTTCTGGTGCATCCAGAGGCCGACACTCAGCAGAACAATAGCAGCGAAGAGTGATGACACCCCTTCGGTCACCTCGCGGCTGGCGCCGCTGATGCTCACGAAGTAGGTTGCCATGGCCCAGGTCAAGCCTCCGCACGCGAGCGCCGTAAGCCAACCTCCATGGACGTAGGCCAGAACATCGCGCCGTTCGGCTTTCTTCAGGAATGCGAGCATGCCGACGACGATCAACAGCGCCTCCACGCCTTCGCGCAGCAGGATGGTGATCGAGGCAATGAAGGTGGTCAGTGGCTCGGCTTTGTCCGCCCCCAATTCGGTATCGACTTGGGCAAAAAGGTAGTCCAGCTTTTGGGCCGTGGCGTCGGCTTGCTCCAGCTTGCCACTGGCAAGTGCGCCGCGGTAGGCCAGCATGGCGTTTTCCACTTCAGTGAGAAGCGCCTGGTTGCGCGCGCGCAATGCCGGTTCCAGTGGTTCAAAACCATCCAGGTAGGCGGACAAACCCAAGCGCGTCGCGTTGGCCTGGTCGCCTGCGCGCGCTGCGGCAAGGCTCTCCTGAAGCCGTGCGCGGGCCAACCCCAGCCCGCCCGTGCCGTTGGCGGTGACGGTCACTTCTGGATGGCTGCGGACGTAGGCGGTCAGGTCGCGCGCCGCGTCGGGTGGCATCCGTTCGGACAAGGCGGCCTCGGTCAATGTGGCAGCGGCCGCCAGGTCGGGAAAGACGGCTTTGGCGGTGGCGTCTCGGCCCCAGGATTCTTCACCGCGCGCCCGCATGGCGTCGTCGTGCGACAGCGTTCCGGCGAAAAATGCCAATGCCCACCGATCCTCGTCGGAGAGCGTGGCGAAACTGGGCATCGACGTGCCGGCGACGCCTTGAGAAATGACTTGGTAGAGCGCGAGCACGCTGCGCGAGCGTGCCCGGCCGCGATCGGTGAACGCGATCGGCGGCGGGGTCAGCTTTGCGCCGAGCGGGCCATCGCCCCGGCCAGTCGCCCCGTGGCATGCCGCGCAGTTGGCTTCAAACAGCACCTTGGCGCGCGTGAGATCCGGCGGCGTGGAGGGGGAAAGCGGGAACGGGTACGCCTTGACCAGTGCCGCCGCCAGTGAATGGGCACTGTCGGCCACTGTCTTCGCGTCGGCCTTGGCTGCGATGAGTTCGCTCAGTGCCGTGGCCTGGCGTTTCAGTTCGGGAAGTGCAGGCGTGCTCGGCAATGTGGCGATCTGCTGCCCCGCTGTCGCGGCGAACTCCTTCATTTCTTCGTATTCGCTGGCACTTTGAACCTTGCCATCCCGCACAGCGCCGCCGTAATCGACCGCTAGGTAGTCCAGCAATTGCCAGGTTTGCTTAGCCTTGTCTTGCGTAGCCAGAGGATCGGCATGCGCGACAGAGATGACCATGAACCAAGAGAACAGAACGGCTGAGAGTATGCGCAGGGCTTGCATGAGGGCCTTACCGGCAGAAAGTTCGCATCACAAATGCGAATGATTATAATTCATTGTTCTTGCGGGCCGCCAGCATCAGGGAGCTGGCGGGGCCTGTTGTTATGGCATGATCGGCTCGGCCCACTGGTCACTTGACGGGAGCAGTTGCTTCCTGCGCATCACATGCGCATCCCGACAGCCCTTGCAGAATTCCGCACGCTTCGACAGGTCTGGCACCGGAACATGCATCGCGCAAATCGGCCAGCTGGTGTTCCAGCTCGCGCAGCGCTTCAATCCGTGATTTCACCTCCCGGATGCGCTCATCGAGAAGAAGGTTGACTTCACCGCAATCCTGCGCAGGCCGATCCCGGTAGCTCAGCAAAGTTCGCACGTCGCTCAATGGCATGTCCAGCGAACGGCAGCGAAGTATGAATTGCAAGCGCTCCACATGCGCCTCTCCATACAAGCGGAAGTTCCCCTGGCTGCGGCGAGCCTGCGGCAGCAGCCCCTCTCGCTCGTAATAGCGGATCGTCACCACCGGACAGGCAGTGCGTTTGGCAAGTTCTCCGATCTGGAGGTTCATGGTGCGGATTGGGATAAAAGGAAAAAGGACTTGACTCTATAGTAACTATAGAGTGTTAAATCATCAACCTCAGATCTACACAAGAGGAGTTGCCATGAGTGAATGTGGCTCCAAGGGATGTGGCTGCTCTACCGTTGTGGTGCCCAACCCGAAACCGAACATCGTCGAAGCAGCGTTGCCGCAGGTGCGCTACCGCATCGAGAACATGGATTGCCCGACCGAGGAAGCGTTGATTCGCGACAAACTCGGAAAGGTGCAGGGCGTGAGCAGCCTTGAATTCAATCTGGTGCAGAGAACACTGGGAGTCAGCCATCAGCTTGCCTCGTTGCGCCCTATCGAAGACGCGTTATCGGCCATCGGGATGCGAGCGGTTCGGATGGATGAGAAGGCAGCCCAGCAAAGTACCTGGTTATCCATCCAGCAGATGGACTGCCCCACCGAGGAGGCATTGATCCGCGGCAAGCTTGCCGGCGTGCCAGGCGTTGCGAATCTTGAATTCAACCTCGTCCAGCGCAGGCTGCACGTCGCACATACACCCGACGCACTTCCCAATGTGCTTGCAGCCCTGAAATCGCTCGGCTTCGACGCCGAGGTGCGCACTTCTTCGGCCCCTTCGGCAGCCGAGGCGCAAGCGCCTGCACGCACAAACTGGTGGCCGCTGGCAGTGTCAGGCGTCACCGCAACGCTGGCCGAGGTTGTGTACTGGCTCAACGGCGGCAACCACTGGGTCGTGGTCGCGCTGGCCGTGGTGGCCATCCTCACTGGCGGCCTCACGACTTACAAGAAGGGCTGGATTGCGCTCAGGAACCGCAACCTGAACATGAATGCGTTGATGTCCATTGCGGTCACTGGGGCCATGCTCATAGGCCATTGGCCCGAGGCGGCTATGGTGATGGTGCTGTTCGCACTAGCCGAGGTGATCGAGGCCAAGTCCTTGGATCGGGCTCGCAATGCCATCCGTGGCTTGATGGACCTCGCGCCGGATACCGCATTGGTTCAACAAGCGGACGGCAGTTGGGCTGCGGTGGACGCCAACGCCGTGCCCGTGGGCAGCCGTGTTCGCGTCAAACCTGGTGAGCGCATTGCCCTCGATGGGCTGATCGTCGAAGGCCGCTCCTCCGTCAATCAGGCGCCGATCACTGGTGAGAGCCTTCCGGTAGACAAGGCTGAGGGCGATTCCGTGTTTGCAGGCACGATCAATGGGGAGGGTTCGTTTGAATTCCGCGTCACCGCTGCCGCCAGCGCATCGACATTGGCCCGCATCATTCATGCCGTTGAAGCGGCTCAGGGAAGCCGCGCGCCGACGCAGCGTTTCGTCGATCAGTTTGCGCGGCTGTATACGCCTATCGTATTTGCGGTAGCCCTTGCCGTGGCGCTTGTGCCTCCGCTGGTATTCGGCGTGCCGTGGCTGGACTGGATCTACAAGGCGCTGGTTCTATTGGTCATCGCTTGTCCTTGTGCTCTGGTGATCTCCACGCCGGTGAGCATTGTGAGCGGTCTGGCTGCTGCCGCACGGCACGGCATCCTGATCAAGGGTGGCGTCTATCTGGAAGAGGGGCACAAGCTCAAATGGCTGGCCCTGGACAAAACGGGCACGATCACACACGGCAAGCCAGCGCAGACTGATTTCGCTGCATGGGGCAACGCCGATCCTGATGCGTCCAGATTGCTGGCCGCCAGCCTCGCAGCCCGTTCAGACCACCCAGTGTCCTTGGCAGTGGCCCGTGCAGCCGTCAACGATGGGTTGACACCGCGTGATGTAGCCGATTTCGCAGCGCTGCCTGGGCGCGGGGTTCGTGGCGACATCAACGGGCAGATCTATCACCTGGGTAACCACCGCCTGGTCGAGGAACTGGGCATGTGTTCGCCAGATCTGGAGTCCAGGGTGTCTGCGCTTGAAGCCGAGGGCAAAACCGTAGTGATGTTGACGGGACAGGAAGGAGTGCGGGCGCTCTTCGCAGTGGCTGACACGGTGAAGGACAGCAGCCGCCAGGCCATTGCCGAACTGCACCGACTGGGCATCAAAGCCATTATGTTGACCGGTGACAACCCGCACACTGCCGCTGCCATTGCCAGTCAGGTCGGCATTGACCGCAGTCGTGGCAATCTGCTGCCCGAAGACAAACTGCATGAAGTGGAGCGACTGTCGGCGGACGGGAAAACTGGCATGGTGGGCGATGGCATCAACGATGCCCCGGCGCTCGCGCGTGCGGACATCGGCTTTGCAATGGGGGCGGCGGGAACCGATACGGCCATCGAAACCGCCGACGTTGCGTTGATGGATGACGACCTGCGCAAGCTGCCGACATTCGTGCGACTGTCCAGTGCAACAGCTAGCGTTTTGAAGCAGAACATCGCCCTCGCGCTGGGCATCAAGGCGGTGTTCCTGATTCTGACTTTCACCGGGCAAGCCACGATGTGGATGGCGGTGTTTGCCGACATGGGGGCCAGTCTGCTGGTGGTCGGCAACGGGTTGAGGCTGTTGCGCCGATGAACTGGAAAGCCATTCTTTACGATTGGGGTGGCTTGAATAGCGCTCTGTTTCAGCTCGTCTACGAGGCCACGCCGCCGATTTTGATACCGCTGGCCTGGATCTTCAGCAACGTCCTGGGCAACTACTGGACTGCGCCCCTAGTGATGCTCGGACTGTGGGCATGGTCAAGATCAACGGCAGCAGCCGATCACGCCTTGGCAATTCGGCGGCAGCTTCTTCAATTCGTGATCGGCTTCGGCATCGCGATTGCAATAGCCTCCATCTTGAAATTTTGGCTCGATTTTCCGCGACCGGCAGCGGTATTTGGCCATTTGAATCACGTGCTTGGCACAGTGGAGGAGCACTATAGCCTGCCGAGCGGTCATTCCACTTACGCCGCACTTGTTGCCGGGGCGTTGTGGCCGCTGACAGGTGTACGCCACCGATTGGCGTTAGTTGCTTATGTCGTTCTGGTCGGCTGGTCGCGCATTGCTGCGGGCATGCACTTTCCCGCCGACGTGCTGGCCGGCTGGGGCATCGCCTCCGGCAGCCTTGCGCTTGCTGGTTCGCTGTTGACGATGCTGGCGAGTGCCTGGAGGCTGACGAGGCTGCGGGCAATCGGAATCTGGTACGGCTTGGCTGCCGCAGTGCTATTTGGCGATCAGGTCGCAAAGGCCGCCGTCTCGCTTTTTTTCGGCTATGGCGATCAAGTCGCTGTAACCCCTTTCTTCAATCTCGTCCACTTGAAGAACAACGGCGCCGCATTCAGCCTGCTGGCTGGTGCTGGTAGCTGGGCGCGTTTCGGTTTTGCCGCGCTTGCGCTGGGAGTCTCAATCTGGCTGATCCGCCTATTGCGTCAAGGAGTATCTAAATGGGAAGGCGTGGGTTATAGCCTGATCTTAGGTGGCGCGCTGGGTAACGCAGTTGACCGCCTGTTGCGAGGGGCTGTAGTCGATTTCCTCGATTTCCATTGGCACGGAGCGCATTGGCCCGCTTTCAATTTGGCTGACGTTGCAATATCCCTTGGCGCGATCTGCTTGCTTTCGGCCACCATGCACCAAGGAAAACGGGATGTCGCCGTAAGCGGACAAATTCCTATGAAAACTCCATAGTCGGATACAAGTCAAGGAATATGAGGCGCGTATCGGGTGTGATCGACACATAACTCAGGAGCCAGAAAGACTGATTTGGAGAATGCCGCTGGTGACCTTTCGATGGGATCGCTTGCTGAGCCAACGTCGGAGCCAGCAGTTGGTGTCCATAAGAGGAGGGTGAGTATCCGCTACATTAAGGACTGTCCGCTCCTGCCGATTTCGAAGGGCGCTGACAGCTTTCGCCGCTACGTCTTCGATTCACTGCAGGAGGTGCGTGACATGACGGCCGACTGGCTACAGCGATACAACCACCATCGACCCCATGAAGCCCTCGGCCGAATCCCACCGGTCGAGTACCGTGTCAAACTGTTCCCCAATCTCTACTTCTGAGTGGCTCAGGTATTTGAGGGGACTTCAATGTTGACCCTCATTGCTTTCATGAAGTCCGCTTCCTGTGGTCTCACACAACAGGGATAAGTAGGGATTATTCGGCGGCGTTTCTAAGAAAAGCAGGCTTGAATCTTCCAAAAGGTATCCGTGCAGGTGACGGGACTTTCTAGGCCCGGTGACTTTACAGGTCCAGATATTCAGGCCGTTCGGCTGCTTGCGATGCAGTTGCAGCCTCTCGAAGCGCTTTTGTATCCACTGCCAGTCTTGCTGGCTCTCCTGCTTAGCCTGCGCGCCGACTTGCGGGTGCTCTTGCGCATAGCGCTGGAAGACCCCGGGACTGACCAGGTAGGTCGTGCCGCTCACCGTATGCACGAGCGCTTTTGCGTCGTTGATGATGAGTCGGCGGGACAAGATGCCCTGTTTCAGCCACGCCATGAAGTGCTCCCCGGATGGATGCGCTATCGAGGGCGCTGGCGCAGGCGACGACGGCAGTGACGCGGGCAAGGTTGGTATTTCGGGACGTGCGGCAGGCACCTGCTCTGAGAGCACTGCCGCGTCCTGCCCGATCGCGGGTAAGTCGCCGATACCCACCATCGAAAGCATGTCTTCCATCACGTCCGGCAAGGTTTGGAACTTGGACGAAGGAGCTGAAGATGAACGACCTCCTTCCCCTGGTGGATCTTCTTGGCCTTCCGGGGCGGCCAGCGGGCCGGCCGTCGAAATGGTGGTGAACACGTCAGCCTCTTTGTCCGTGGGCGCCACGTCGATCGCCACAGTGCCGGGGAACGGTGCCGGCCGCTCACGCGGCTCCCAGATCAGCGTGGGCGTTAGACGCAACAAGGTGAACGAGTGGGACCAGCCAGTCGTGCTGGTCACAGTCGCGCGCCAGACCGCCTTGCCGTCGGACGTCGGCTGCAACATGCCGTGATCCTGCAGGACGTTGAACACCGCGGTGTTGTTCGCTGGAATGCCGTCGATACCCTGAGACAGCAGGTGCGCACGCAGCTTGTCCGAGACTGTCTTGCTCACCAGCCACAGGGCATCCTCGGTGAGCCAGCCATCGGAGGCTTCCGGCTGGTTCAGTTTCAACTGTTCCTTGAGCAGGTAGCGCAACCCGTCGAGCAGCTTGCGCTGCAGCGCGTGCTTGGGCGCAGCCATGGCGCGGGCCGGATCGCCGCCCAGTTCCTGGGCCACCGAAGCCCGGTCGGCCTGCACGACAAGTTCGCCCAGCACGCCGGCGTGCTCGTACTGGCCGGCCAGGACGTAGAGCAGCGGTCCCCACAGGTCGGGATAGCCACTGAGCCAGTCCAGGGCATCACGGTCGAGGAGTTGGCGGTAGAGCAAACCTGTCGCGGCGCTGTGAAGCCGATATTCCCGATCGTCGCGGTAGCGGAAGCGGTATGGCTGGTGCAGCGGGCCGTGCCAGGGGTGCCACAGCGAGCCGTCGGCCAGTTCGACGTGCAGATCGACGGCGATCTTGCCGATGTCGTGCAGCAGCGCGGCATAGGCGACCGCGGCAGTCCAGGCTTCAGACTGCGCCGCCTGGTCTTCGGGACTGGCGCCAATCGGCAGCAGATGGGACTGCCGCAGTTTCAGGCTGTAGGCGACGATTTCCAGGCCGTGGTCCAGCATGCCGCCCGGGTAGGCATGGTGATGCGCCTCGGAGGCCGGGAAGGCCTGGACCAGCTCGGCGTAGCGCTCCAGGGGCGCCCGGTACAAGGTGGCGAACTGCTTACGTGAGAGCGACGTGCGCTGCCAGATGTGCTCCAGCAGCTTCTGCCGGCGCGGGGTGGCCAGCAGCGATGCGGCCGACTCGGGCCGCATCAACCCTTTCGGGAGGTCGGTGACCGATGGTGGCGTCGGAGCGGCAGCGACCGCGGGCCGTTTTCGCTGGAACAGAGAAAGCATGCGGGTGTCCTGTCGGGGGCCGAGCGGGAGGCCTTTTTGCCTTTTGGGGATAGAGCCTTTCCCCTTGCACTCCATTCCCTTGCCATTTCGACCCTTTGCGGCCTTTGGGTATAGAGCAACGGGTCCTGATCGTCCATCGCCAATGTGGGTTGCGGCAGGGCCGGATTGATGCAGGAAGGCTGGCTGTTCACGCCCTACGATGGGCCAATTCTTGGACCGGGAGAGCGCCATGAGGCTTCACATTGACAAAGTAAGGAAATTTCCTTACCATGCGGGTATCGCAATCAGGAGAGCCGCCATGCCTGCCATCCACGAAGTCGCCACGTTGACCTCCAAGGGCCAGGTCACGCTGCCCAAGCCTATCCGGCAGGCGCTGGGCGTTGATGCCGGCGGCAAGCTCGCGTTCGATCTGCGGGGCAGCGAAGTCGTCGTCACCCGTGTTGATGCCGAGCACGAGGACCCCGCCATTGGCGCGTTTCTGAGCCTGCTGGCCCGCGACATCGAAGCTGGCCGGAACGTCCGGGGCCTGCCCGAGGATCTGGCGCGCGCCATGCTGGAGCATGCTGGCCACGGTGTGAACCTGGACGAGGAGATCGACGGGAAAGTGGAACTCTGATGCAACGGCATGGCTGGACGCTGCTCTTCCACGACTGCGTGATCGAGCAGTTGCAGAAACTGCATGCGGCCGCGAGGCGCGCGCAGGAGAATGACCCGGCGGGCTTCGAGTCCAATGCCAACGTCAAGCTCTTCCGGGCCCTGAGCCAGTTGATGTTGGATGTGGTGCCAGGCGATCCGGCACGCGACGAGTACCGCCAGGGCAACACCTTGGGACCTGCCCACCGCCACTGGCGAAGGGCCAAGATCGGAAGGCGGTTCCGGCTGTTCTTCCGGTACGACTCGAAGGCGAAGGTCATTGTGTACGCCTGGGTCAACGATGAACAGACCCTGCGGTCTTCGGGTAGCAAATCGGACCCGTATGTCGTGTTCGAGAAGATGCTCGGACGCGGGAACCCACCAGACGACTGGCACGCGCTGATACAGGCAAGCAAGCAGGATTGGAGCAAACTGGAATAGGCATCCCTCAGTAGCAGGAGACGACCATGAACACCACGACACGCATCAGCACCGCAGAACGCCTCGGCCGCACCTTGGGTCGCGGATGGCGTGCCTACGTGCGCGGCGAACGCCGGGCATCGAGCTGGTTGGTGTCCAAGGGGATGCCGGCGGCCGGTGCCACCGCGTTCGTGTGGGTGGTCAAGCTGGTTGCGCTCGGGGTGCTGCTGTACACCACCTTCTGGCTGGCGGTGTTGCTACTGCTGGGCGTTGCGGCGGCATGGTTGGCTGGAAATTCGGCTAGGGATGATGACCGCTGGGCGCAACAGGATGAACTGCGCAATGGCGAGGCGGGCTTTGGCCTGTATTCTTCCAATGGCCAGCGGCTCGACCCTCACGACCCGAACGATCCGTTCGATGACTGAGGTTTGGACTGTCCGTCACAGAACCTTGCCGGCTACCTTGTTTACACCTGACCCGGCGCTATCACGCGCTTCCTTGGAGCCGACAGCAAGGTTCTGAGCAATCACCCCAGCCTTAACTCCGACCCACCCCAAGGCAGCGACCCAAAACGTCGGCAGGACCAGAAACATCGTGCCCGTGACGAACATTAGGAGCATGTCACCGAAGGCGTTGTTCAGTCCTACCAACGGGTCGAAATTGGTGTGCGGCCGGTTCCAGCCGAACCCCCAGCCATAGAGCGCGTCGAGGATGGTGCTGTCAATCCAGCGTGCAAGCTGAAACCAGAAGTCCGTGAAGAACAGCGCGAACTGCACGACGCTGACCGTGACCACCGTCTTCAGGTCATAGGTGCCCACGACCAGCACGAGCGGGATGCAGATAACCAGTGCCATCTTGAGCAATGCAAGCACCATGGGCAGGGCCTGCCTCGCGACGTCCATGGCTGGAAACGCGGCAATCGCGCCGACTGCCATCCCAACATCGCCCGTGGCCCGCGTCACAATGTTCGGCAGGGTCTTGTCGATCTGGCCGCCGTAGTCGGTATAGACGCTGCCCTGGTTCAATTTCTGCTGCCGCGGTGACGCGATCGTGCGGATTACCGAGTCGTCCACCTCGGCTCGGCTCAGGAACCCGGCCCAGCCCGCCAGGCGATTGAGCAGGCTCGGGTCCACCTGTCCCAGCAAGCGTGCCCGCAGGCCATTACCGCCATCGGCCCACCATTGCCTGCAGGTCGGGTAGCCACCGCCACTGGATACCTGAGCCAGCCCGGCGTCGCGGTTGCTGTCATAGGGCCAGTCATCGCGCGGCGTGCTGGAACGGTACGTGTCGTAGTAGCCGTTCGTGTCGGTGAAGAACCGCGATCCGATCCAGGTCACGTCGTGCATCTGCTGCTCATCGAGCTGAGGGCGCTGCATGAACAATTTGGCCCGTGCAGGCCCATAGCAATCCCGCGAGAAATCCGCTACTTCCTGAGCCAGCACCGGGTCATCGATGCGCGTGGCGTCGATCTCCATGCGCATCTGCCGCAGGTCCGTGCCACACGGGATCGCCGCCACCGAGGCGCTCGTGACGGCGCGCGAGAGTGCATGCATGAACGCCCACCAGACGGGCACCTTCGCCGACTGGTTGTTGATGGTGCTGAAGGACTGCGACCAGCCGGTATCCGTGGGCTGCGGCACGCTGACCTGGCACTGGGCCGAGCGCGAGCTGTCGTACTGGATGGTGTTCAGGTCCACGTCGATGAACGGAATGCCGGCGAACATCACCACCACGATGGCGACGAAGACCCGGTTCTCGATGCGGGCGGCGCTCAGCACGCCTTTATTGCCCTCGTCGGCACCTTCCGCACGGGCCTTCAACCACTCCTGCACGATGATGGCGACGAAAGGCAGCGCGAATACCCCGCTGGATACCAGCACCGCCCAGATGCCGTTGTTGACGATCCAGGACACCAGCGTCAGGTAGTACTCCAGGTAGTCGGTCGTGAAAAGCGTCATCGCGCCATCTCCCCTCAACCGGCCTGCATCAGCAGGCTGGCTTCCAGCGCCACGATGGCGACGACGCCCGCGACCTCGGTGCGCACCAGGCGGCGCCGCGCCTGGGCGTCGTCCTCACGTACCAGCAGCCGGCGCCGCATCCAGACCCAGCCATAGGCCGTCGCCCCGTACAGGCACAACCGCCACACGAAGAAGTAGCCCGATGCGGCCGCGAGCCACCGCTCCCAGCCGGCCACGCTCCCGACCAGGTAGATGCCGGCGACGTTGGCCCCCACCGCAGCGGCGACGATCACCACCGCCCACAGCAGTGCTTTCGCCGCGCGCCGGCTGAACAGCCAGCGCAAGGGGCGCCAGGTCATGCGCATTGCGCTCATGGCCGGACTCCCGGATTGCCCTTCTGCAACTGGTCGAGGCGGTCGGGCACCGGATCGCCCTCGTAGATGCCGCGCGAGCCGGCCGCGCGCGTACCATGGCGCTGGATGATCGCCATCGGCGAGTTGTTCGCCAGCTCGCGGCGCAGCTCCAGCTCCGTTTTCAGGTTGCGGATCTCCCGGTCGAGCGTGTCGCTCTCGTGGTTCACAGCCTCGACCGCCAACTCGTTGGCCGCCACGTTGGGCTCCTTCTTTCCCGTGAGCAGCGTGCGCTGGAGCAACAAGGCCTTCTCCAGCACCGACGACAGCGCCACCTCGGACGCAAGGCGCCGCGCCAGCAGGTCCTGGTCCGGCTCGTCGCGCAGCGCCTCGATGACGCCGCGCGTGATCGGCAGCGACGTGCTGCCGGCCTCGCGCAAGTTCTCGAAGGTGGTGTTGCGCACGCCGGAAACCAGTTCCTGCAAGACTTCCAGTTTGGCTTCGTACTCCTCCTGGATCAGCGGCGTCAGCCCGACGCCGGGCACCGTCTCGGTCTTGGTGCAGGAATCGCACGTGCGCTGCACCTGTTCCCCGAGGACCCGGGTGGCCCATTCGGTCGCCTGCTGCGGCGACGTCCAGGTCTGGCAGGACAGGCTCGCGCAACTGGCGGGCGCGATGGAGGATGTGTCCGTCACGCCGCGCCCGTTGACCAGGTTGTAGCCCGCGCGGGTGACGTCGCCGACCACCCGAATGGCGGACTGGCCTGCGCCACCGGCATTGCTGCCGCCCACCCAGGGAACGCCGTCGTTGCCGCGGCGCGTCTCAGCCTGCTCGACGGCCGAAACGGCATCGTTGCTGCCAACCGCGTCACGCAGGGCCATGCCTTCGGCCATCTGGCTCCAGCCAAGCTGGCCGCCCGCCGTCTCGGCCATCTTCTCGGCCATCGCGCGGCACGTCAGCTTGGAGCGGTCGAAGTCCAGCCGCGCCTGCAGCACGCCGTTGGTCAGCAGGTTGTACAGGCCGGGATCGGCGCGCTGAATGATCAGCGCCGGCAGGGACGCCACCGCGCTGGTGGCGCTCTGGATCACGTTGCTCATGATCTGCTGGAAGCCGTTCGTGATGCCGTTGAGCTGGTTGCGCAGCGTGGTCTGGATGCTCATGTCGCCGCAGATCAGGTTGCTGTTCCACCCCAAGCCGACCCCGATGGAGCGCATGCCAGCCGCGCGGCCCATGGACACCGCGCTGCCGCCTCCGATCGAGTACATGACGTCATCGCCAATGACGGGGCCGCTGTTCTGGTATCCGACCTGCGCCCACGCCAGGCCGCAGACCAGAGCGAGCGTGCCGGCCAGCGCCGTCGGGCGCAGCAAGTAGCACGCCTTGGCGGAAAGGTTCATCGGTTCAGGACGCTTCATCGTGGCACCTCAGAGGAAATCGACGCTGCCCAGGAACACCTGCCCGCGGCGTTCGCAGCAGGCATACGGCCGCCACAGCGCCCAGGCGTAGTCGCCTTGCTGGGCCTGGGTCAGCGTGCCGCTGTGGGGGAAGACCACGCAGGTGTTCGACAGACGAGGGGTCAGCTCCTGCCACTTCCCGGTGGAGGTATCGCCTTCGACCAGCGCCCCGGCCGGCCAGTAGCCGTCACGGGCGTTGGCGAGCAGTGGCTGGTACACGTGCAACTGCCCGCGGCGCGTGACGACATCGCCCGCGCGCTGGGCCACCACCGCCCCGGATTTGTGGTCGTCGGTCTGGTGCAGGAAGCCACCGCGTGGATAGACATTGCCCCAGAGGTTCATCGTGGTGCGCGCACCGACCTCACGCATGCCCGGAATCAACGCCTCCGGGTAGGCCATCTCGGGCACGTTGTAGCGCCAGGCCAGCGTGTCCAGGGTGCTGAGCAGATACGGCATGAAGGCCGTGCCCGCGCCTTGGCAGAAGTAGCCGGAGGACGAGGCGAACTGGTTGAACACCTCGCCGCCGGGATGGCCGATAACATCGCTGTTCTTGAATTTGGCGAGGTTGTTTTCATGATCCTCGTTCGTGGTGCCGTCCCCGCCGGCCTGGGCCGAAGGATTGGGCGTGCTCATGGCGCGCACTTCAACCCAGGGGTTCTCGCCGGTGTTCGAGTACGACGACACCACTGCATCGGGGATGTAGTGCCTGACCTTGACGGAGGTACGCACCGTGCAGCCGGTCCAGGTGCAATAGAGCCAGTAGCAGATACCCACCACCCGGTATTCCAGGCAATCGGGCGAAGCCACTGAACCCACGATGGTTGCCGTGTTCAGGGCGTAGCTGCCCGTGGCGCTAAGCAGCAGCACGGACGCGACAGCAGCTCGCATGCGGCGCAGAAGGTCGAATGGGTGGATCACGGTTCGGTCCTCCGGTGCTGTTCGATCCGCGCGATGGCGCGGGCCACGTCCGGCTCGCCATAGACCACATAGCGCTGGTCCACCACGACGGCCGGGACGGCGGTGATGCCCAGGCTCCATGCGTCCGTCACGCCCTGGTAGGCCGTCGCGATGCGCCGCTGAAGGTCAGTGCCTCCCTGGGTCAGCCGACGCTTGACCAGGGCTGTCGCCTGGTCGGGGTCGGTGGGCAGATTCGCCGAAAGCTCGGCCTCGATGCGCGGCGCTTCATCCAGCTCGATCAGCCGTTCGCCGCCCATGGTCTTGACCGGGTGGTGGCCGTCGGTGACGACCACCACGTCGGCGGCGAAGGTGACCGGGCTGAACACCGCCAGGGACGCCGGCAGCGCCACGGCCAGGCCAAGGGTTCGCCAGCCTGGTGCGAACCGGGTAAAAGCTGCTGGCATGTCATGCGCCCCGGAAGTTGATCAGGGCCATAGTCAAACGCCGAACCCCATGCGGTCCCAACAAACAATGCGCATCGCGGCCACCCCGCATACCTGCTTGTGTCGCCGCGAAGAAAAAGCGGAGGCCGAAGCCTCCGCGCTGATCAACGAAGCAGTGCAACACTTACAGCAGGCCGGACTCCGCAAAGGAGAACGGGGCACCCTGGCCGACGATGATGTGGTCCAGTACCCGCACATCGATGAGCGCCAGCGCGGCCTGCAGTTGCTGGGTCAGCACGCGATCCGCGATCGACGGCTCGGACATGCCCGAGGGGTGCTGATGTGCGAAGACCACCGCAGCGGCATTCAATTCCAGCACACGCTGTACGACGACACGCGGATAGACCGAAGTCGAGTTGATCGTGCCCCTGAACAACGGCTCGTAGGCCAGCACCTGATGCATGCTGTCAAGGAATACAGCGACGAATATTTCGTTGGGCTCGGCCACCAGCTTCACGTGCAGGTAGTCGCGCACGGCCGTGGGGTCGAGGAGTTTCGGACCCGCTTTGAAAACCCGCTTCTCCAGCAGTGCAATGGCTTGCTGGATGATCCAGTCCTCGTGCTGGGCAGCGATGGCGGAAAGCGACTCCAGGCAGGAGTCATTGACGACGAAAGACATGGCGAACCTCCAAATGTTGAGATCGGAGGGCGCGCGCCCGGGGAAGGCAAGCCCTCCTGGGGAACGAACAAGGTGCATCCATCACCGCGGGAGCGGTGATCGTTCGCGGCCAGGATGCGAGGCGAACGGGTTGCGGTCAGCGCAGCGGACTGCGCCGTAGCCTTGAAGACCGGGGCTACCTGGGCATGTCGCCGACGACGTCGGCAGGCATTTCCGATGTAGGTGTGGCGGCGGGATCGCGGGCCGCGAGCATGTCCATGGCCGACAGCAAGGCATCGCCCTCGATCGGACCCTGCAGCAGGATAGCCTTGCCGGTTTCGCGATCGTGTAGCCGCAGCGACGGCGTGGCGGTCACGCCGCTGTTCGTGGCTTCCGCAGTTTGGGCGCGAATCGCCGCGTCGGGCCGCTCGCTCGCGATGCACTGCTCGATGGGTGGCGTAAGGTCGGGGTAGCGCAGGTCCTCGGGCAAGCCCTGACCGTCGCTGCGCGTGTGGGCATATACCCACTCGACGGCCTGCCAGAAGGCGGCATGACCGCTGGCTTGGCCCGCGCATTCCGCCAGGCGCGCTTCCGCGGACGCGGCCGGCTCATGCGCTGCCAACGGGAGGTGATGCCATTGCAAGGCCACGTCCGCATTGCCGGCCACCCAACGCTTGAGCACTGGGAAATAGGACCGGCAGAACGGGCATTCGAGGTCCGCGTAGAGCGTCAGCGTGAAGCGTCCTTCCGGATTGCCCATCTGCCACGGAGGCCCAGCCACCTGCGTCTCGCTGACTGGCGCTGAAGTCTGAGGCGTGGACTGCCCGGGCCAACGGGACACGAGCCAGATCAGCAGCAGTGCAACCAGCGCTGCGGCCACTGTCCAAGGCCAGCTGGGCCGCCAGTGCCGACGGCGGAACGCCTGCACCTGCATCGGAATGGAAGGACGTTTCTGTTCCATGGCGTTCTCCGGTGTACGGCAGATTCAGGGCAGGTCCAGGGTCGGCGACTCGATGCCACGTGCCCGGTCGATCTTCTCAGCCACCTTGAAGGCGGCATCCAGCTCGCTGACGCCGTGCTGCTGCATGAGTTGGTAGCGTTCTGCCTTCTCCTCGGGCTCGGTTTGCGCGAGCGCGAGGTAGAGACTTGGCGGCACGGCGCGGAACAGCACTTCCATGCTCTTGGAGAGGATGACGCCCTCGGTGAACTTGCCCGCTTCCTTGCGTGCGGAGAGCATCAGCGCCTTCTGCGCCGGCGAGAGTTCGCGGAAGCGCGCGATCTTCTCCACCTCGTCCGGCGGCATCGACAGGCACACCCACCACTCGATCATGTTGAGCATCGGCTCCGCTGCACGTGGCAGGTCGTCGATGTTCTGCGTCGCCAGCCAGAACCAGGCGCCCAACTTGCGCCACATTTTTGTAATTTTCACGACATAGGGCGCGAGCAGCGGGTTCTTGGTGATGATGTGACCTTCGTCGGTCACGTTGACGATCGGCCGTCCCAGGTACTGGTCGCGCTCGGCGATGTTGTTCACCGTGCTGATCAGGCTGATGTAGGCGATGGAGAGCTGCGCGTTGTAGCCCTCGCGGGCATAGGTCGCCAGATCGACCAGCGTGATGTCGGCCTCGGGCCACGGCGTGCCGTCGCGGTCGAACATCTCGCCGTCCGTGCCTTGGCAGAACATGTCCATCGCGTCCGCCATCTCCAGCAGCCGCGCACGGCGCATCTCGGGCAACGTCGGGTCCTGGCCACGGGTGCGCAGTGCATTGCGCACATCGCGCGTGAGCACGGTGCGCTTCTCCGCCACGCAATGTTCGGCGGCGTCGAGGATGCACTGGCGGATCAGCGAGCGGTCGGCCCGCGTCATCCGCGCTTCTTCCTTGTCTTCGCCGCCCGTGATCATCAGCCGTGCCGTGATCTCCAGTTCGCCGAGCACGTCGCGCTGCTCATCCGCCTCCATGGCCGAGGCATCCGGTGGCAGGTCTTCGTCCAGGGCATCGGCATCGAGCGTCTGCACGTCGCTGGGCGTTTCGATCAGCCGGCGTGCGTCGGCGAACGGCGCCAGGCTGATGCCCGATCCGGGGGCCAGCTTGACCCGGTTCACGGTCAGGCCCAGGCGCCGCGCGAAGTCGCTGAACAGGCCGAAGCTGTTGCCGGCTTCCACGATGAAAAGCCGCGGCCGGTAGATGGCCGTCACCTGGTTCAGCAGGTTGTTGAGTGTGGCGGACTTCCCCGAGCCGGTGGGGCCAAATAGAAACAGATGGGCATTCATCTGCCGATCCAACCTGTTCAAGGGGTCGAACGTAATCGGGCCGCCGCCGCGATTGAACATCGTGATGCCGGGATGCCCCGTGCCCTGGGCGCGGCCCCACACCGGCGACAGGTTCGCCGCGTGCTGGGCGAACATCAGTTGCGTGTACCACCGGCGCCGATCCTGGCCGGGGTTGTAGCAGCACGGCAGCCAGCGCAGGTAGCTGTTGAGCGGCGCCACCTCGTCGTCCTCGCGCACCGGCTGCAGGCCGGCGTTGAGCATCACGTTCGCGAGGTCCAGGCCGCGCCGATCCAATTCCGCCTCGTCGCGCCCGCGTAGGTAGAACGCCAGAGTGCCCCGGTAGAGCTTGTGCGCGCTGCCGATCAGGGAGCGGGCTTCATGCACGTCCTTGAGCGTCTGCTCCGACGCCAGCGTCTCGCCCACAGCTTTCTTCGCCAGATGGTTGAGGTCCGATTCGAGGACGTCCTGCGGCGTGGCGACCATCGTGAGACACATCAAGGTGTCCTCGGGCATCTGGTCGAACAGCGTGTTGATCGCGTCCCCCTTGCGGGTCTCGCCGGTCAGGTGCCCGGTGCCGGGCGGCATGCGCAGCCGGTCGGTGATCAGCACGCGGTGCGGCATGCCGTCGAAGTACCAGGCCCCTTGCGCCACGTCCGAGCGCGGCTGCCCAAAGAACAGCCGCTGGCTGAAATCCCGCCCGCTCGCCAGCTCGATCTCGCCGGCCTCGCTTTCCTCGGTACTGTCCGGATAGCGCGCCAACGCGTAGAAGCGCTCCCGGTCCTCCACCCCAGGCCCGAGCAGCGTGGGGCGCGGGTTGAACCACCGCAGCAGCCAGTCGTGGACGTCGGCCGCGACCATGCGCCGGGCCTGGATGCCGGCGTTCGCCAGGCCGCCGCACAGGCGGTCGCAGACGATGCCCAGCATCTGCTCGGGTGTCTGGCCGCGGCGGTTTGCCTGTCCCTGTCCGCTCGCGCGGCGGTACACCACCATGCGCACGCGCCGCGTCTGGCCGCGCCAGCGCAGCCGCGTGACCACCGTGTCCTCGAACAGGCCGCCGGGCTTGGCCACAGCGCGCAGGTGGTGGCCGAAGAAGCGCAGGTAGAACTCGGTGAACGCCGAGCCGCGCGCACGTGGCTGCACGTAATCGCGCAAGGTCTGCATGTACTGGTCGAAGCTCGGTTCGTCCTGGGCATAGAGCTGGAGCACCCACGGGTTCTCGTCCAGTTCATCGAAACTGTCCTGAAGCGCGTTTTCCAGGGCGTCGCGGGCATGCGCGAGCCAGCCAGGCTCCCGGCCCTCGGTGCCCAGCGGCACCAGCTCGTAGAACGCCGCCACCGATTGGCCGTCCTCCAGGAGCATCGATTTCGACTCGGGCATGAACTCCACCCAGGGCAGCAGTTCCACGAAGGACGGCGCAACGTCGTACAGCGCCTGCTCGTCGGCCACGGTCGCTGGCTTGCGGCCGTGGACTGCCGAACCGGGTTCGGGGATGCCGGCCTGGCGCAAGGCCTCGACGTGGCGCTGCCAGCTGTCCGGCTGCTCATCGCTGGCCGGGCTACTGGAGCCGGCGCCGGCCAGCTTCGGCCATGGGAGTTTCCACCGCATCAGTAGTCCTCCACGCGCTCGCCCGGCATCGCGTACTGGATGCGCTGGTAGAGCGGGAAGACGGTCGTGTAGCCGGGCACCGGCACGGGATCGGTGCCGGCCAGGTGCGGGTACACGTACATCACGAGATCGGGATTGGGCAGGCGCTGGAACTGGCGGTGGACCTCATTGCGCGCGGTGCGCGTGTAGCGCATCTGCTCGACAGGTGCGGCCTGCACGTCGGCGTCGGTCAGGGGCCGACGCAGGCTCTGGCGCGCGTCGAGCAGCTGGCGGCCGGCGTTCCGTCCGGCTGCGCCACCGCCGTCGCCGGCCTCCTGCTGCCAGATGTCCATCATCGTGCGGTCACCGTGGGTCAGCAGCTTTTCCTTGCTGGTGGCGCAGCCGCCAAGCACCGCGACGGCGAGGGCCAGTGCCAGGCCACGGGCCAGGTTAGTCAAGTTCGAGTGCATGGCTTTCTCCTGCGCGGTGATCGACCTTGCGGCCTTCGGGATCGAAGTCGATGGCGAGCGGCTTTTCGAGGTGGACGGCCACCTTGGCGCCGGGCTGAACATAGACGGCGGCGAATGCCTGGCCGTACAACTTGTTGACCCAGGCCGACATGTCCCGCACGCCGCCCGCCAGAATCTGGCCGACCGCTTCCTGGCCGGTGATGCCCACGGTGCCGATGGAGCCGTCCGAGCCGACATAGGACATGCGGCCGCTGTCGCTCTCGATGAGCGAGGCCACACCGGCACCGGCCGCGGTGATCAGGGCCTGCGAGCCGAGGTATTGCTGGGCGTTGCTGCGCCGCTCGCCGCTGACGCACGGGATGCCGTGGGGATCGCTGATCCAGCCCAAGCCCCCACTTTGAGAGTTCTGCTGTTGGTTGTCCTGCTGGTTGCCCTCGCGGTCTTCGGGGATCGTGCGGATCGTGCCGTCGTGGAAGACGAACGTGATGCTGCGCACCTGACCGCGCACGCACGACAGCGTCCAGTCGCCCGAGGCGGTGCCGCTGAACACGGCGCCGGCCACGTCGGGAATGTCGATGCCATTGGCGGTCAGGTTGTCCGGCCCGACCAGGACTTTGAACGGATAGGGATCATTGACCGTGCCGTCGATCGGCACGCGGCCGATCAGCGCGGTCATGGCGACCGAACCCATGAGCGTGGAGTTGGTCGGCACGGTATAGACCGGCTTGGCACTCTTGACCCCGGCGGCGCGGGCGCCCGCGTTGGCCACGGTTTCCGCGGTGGTTTCGAGCGTGCTCTGCGCCGGGCCGAAGCTCGTGGGGAAGCTCATGCCGCCGCTCGCGCCACGCCCCCCGTTGCGCCCCTCGGCGGGCTTTGCGTGGTCCGGCTCGACCCACCGCACGCCGCCCTCCATGCCGGCCTCGTCGCCGCCCTGCAGCCCCAAGCCCACGGGCAGGTCCGCATGGCCGCCGCCGCGCCCGCCGATGCTGTCCAGGCGCCGCTGCAGGTCGGCGAGCAGCCCTTCGGTCTGCTGGCGCGCGCTGGCCGCCTGCTCCTGGTCGCGGCGCAGGTTGGACCGCTCGGATTCGAGCGCCGAGTTGATGCGCTGGTCGATGGAGTTTTCGCGCTGACGCAGCCGCTGGTTCTCTTCACGCTGGGACTTGTTGTCCGAGAGCGCGGTCTGAAGCTCGGTGCGCAACTGCTTCACCTGCGCCACCAAGGTCGCCACGGTGTCGCGCGGGGTATCGCCCTCGATGCCGAGAGCCTTCATTTCATCGGGCGTGAGCTGGGCGCCGTTGTCCTCCGCGGGTGGCGCCGTGCTGCCTCCACCCGAGAACAGCCGGATACCGACGAACAGCACCAGGATGGCGACAGGGATCATCAGCCACTTGAGCAGGCCGTTACTGCGCATGGCGGGCCTCCTTGGTGTTCTCGTCGCCGTCCGGCTGCGGCAGATGCAGGGCAGGGTCGAAGCGGTGAATCGCCGGCAGCAGCGACTGCGCGAGGCCGCGGCCGCGCGTGACCAGGTACAGGACGGTCGTGTCCTCGGGCGTGCCGCGCGGGCCCAGCGCCTCGTGCTGGAAGGTGGCGGTGAGGAAATC
>QFCS01006233.1_pt1 | contig 28829 bp, 26 predicted proteins | sample 3576561 | NCBI WGS metagenome assembly QFCS01 | reverse complement strand
GTAGAGACGGAAATTTCTGGTCATTCTGGCCAGCACTCAGTGCGATCGAACCGATCTCTGGCCCAACTCCTCTGAAAACGGGAGTATTTTGTGCGAGGGCCGGAGAATAGCAGCCCATTTCAGTCGAGTTGTCGGAAAAAAGGTCTCTGCGGAGAATGCCCTCGCGCGAAAAGCCCGCCGTTGGCGGGCCTTTTTCGCAACGAGCGGAGAAATTCTCCGAACCGCACACTGGATGGCTGGCGACACAGTACTAATCGCACCGGTCTCTGGGCGGCTTCCCTGCAAACAGGGAATTTTGCAGGGAATTCCTCAATGCTCTGCACATGAAAGGGAGTTCTTGGAACGTAAAGCCCCCTTCAGCACGCATTTCTCAAGAACTCTCCAGTCAAACTAACAGGGAATGGGTTGAACTAAACAGGAAAATTCCTTGGCGGTAACAGCGATTTCACGGATCCTAAGCGCGGACGCGAGGTGATCTCGGTCACGATAAACCGCGTCTTCGTCATATTTCTTATATCGACTGGGGAAAAGCGCGCGAAACAATGCTCGCAGTGCTGAGCGTTTCTTCAAAAGCGAAGAGATCGCATCACAAGGAATATCGCTGCTAGATCGGTCGGTGGCGTTCTCGATGTGCCGAAGCCAGATAGACCTCATCATTTTCCTATCGATCAACTTCGGCGCTTTTCTGAAGAGCCTCGAGAGTCTGGGTATTGGGACAGTATTCCGAACGGCCTGATTTGTTCTGAGCGAAGTCGCTCGCGCACCGCCTGGCCGAGGCACAGTTGCCGCAGACGTGGTCGAGATCACGCAGGACCTTGGAATGCCGCGCGTGCATGAGGCTTTCTGACAACCCCATTTCAGCGAGACGCTTCTCCAGAAGCCACTCGATATTGGCACCCTGAGATGCCAGCCTGAAAAGTTCTGGCACGGTCACGCCAAGATCCCGCGCAATGCTTCCGAGTTCCTGCGGGTCAAGGGATCGAAGTTCGCGCGATCGCGTGAAGCGCGAAGAGAGGCCTCTTGTCCAGGCTATAAAACCGCTAAAAAGCGGGAACGCGCGTCAGATTCAGTTTCCGGCGACATGGAAGAGCCTCATCTGGTGGAGGTGGAGCCTGTCTCGATGTGTCAGCAGCGTCGATGCCGACGCTCAGAAAGCGCGGCGGCGCGGCTTGGGATAACCGGCTTTCAGGCGGCTGGGCTTTGTCCGAGAATCTGCCAGCAACAGAGCCGCGCCGAGGCCGGCAAGGAACAGCAGAACGATCGCCGAAAGAATGATCGCATTGACGGGCATTGTCCGATCTCCTCTTCAGGAGCCTGCAGACTGCCCCTTCGCTGAACAGGAGTCCTTGATCCTGATCAAATCGGCATCGAGGCGCTCAACAGCAGGCATCCTGCCACCTCTCATTGCCGAGATAGTGCCCAAGGCACTATCGGCGCTTCGTCTCGGCCAGAAGGGCGGGACCGAAACACACCGCAAACCCGAGAAATGCCAGGGCCCATGCAAAACTTGCGGTATGCAAGAGCTGGCCGCTCCAGTCCGGCGAGATGACAGCGCAGATGCGGGCAAGCGCGGCAACCACAACAGCAACGTAAATTCCCTGCGTCGATAGCGAAGCGCTCAACGGCCGGTTGGTGTGGCCGAGACTTGCCCGCGTCATCACGGCTAACGTCATCACTCCGGCAGCTCCTGCCATCCACGCGTGAAGACCTGCACTTGCTGGAACGAGATTGAAGGCTGATGCAGCTACCAGCAGAAAGCCCAAAGGAACGAAGGTATATCCAACATGCAGAATGAGGACGAGCCGCTCGCCGAAAGTCCGGTCACCTGCCCATCGGGCGAGACGGATAATATGCAACATTCCGGCCATGGCAAGCGCGCTGCCGATCACAGGACCATCTTGCCGGATAGTCCACGCGAGTAGCACCACCGCGCTCGTGGCAACGACCGCGACATCAAAGCCGGCAAAAGGTGACGGCAGCCGTCCGGGATTCTCACGGGCAAGCCAGTTACGCGTGAAACTTGGAATGATCCGGCCCCCGATCAACACGATCAGCATGACAACAATCGCAATGCCCGCGCGAATGCCGTAATCCGCAGTGCCCTTAAAGTGGGCTTCGAGATGAAAGGCGATGTTGCCGACCAGAAGAAACGCGACCAGGGCAACGACCTTGAGATTCCGCCAGTTGCTTCCAGCAAGGATTTCGCGTGCCGCCGCAGTCGCGATCAAAGCCAGAAAGGCAACATCAATCACCATGGCCGCCAGCCAGCCGATCTGCGCCGAATATGTTACGGCGAAGCGACCGAGAAGCCAGACGATGACCAGCACCAGCAAGGGCGCGCCCTGAAGGGGTAACCGGCCGGTCCAGTTCGGAATCGCTGTGAACAGAAATCCGGTGATCACCGCAGGCAAGTAGCCGTAAAGCATTTCGTGTATGTGCCAATCGCGCGGCGCAAACGCCGTCGTCAGCATCAATTCCCCGAGAAACACCGGCAACCAGACCAAAATCGCCAGCCCGGCATAGATCGCTCCAAGCAAGAAAAATGGCCTGAACCCATACGACAGCACTGCGGGCCCTCGATACGACCGCAGGCGCGGCACCGGCGTATGTTGAGTGGACATCCGATCACCTCTCCTTGATAAATACCCCGGATTGTCCGGGCACTCGCTCAATATCGATTAGCACAGCGCGAACATCCGGGCTCATGGGGCTCGCGGATATACGCATTGAATGCAACCCCGAACCCATCGATCGGCCTCGTACGAAAGTGCCTACGCAACCTCTGCCAGAACAGACTATCCGGCTCCGCAAAGCGACTTGTCTTCGAGCTTGGCAAGCCACTTGGCGATCTGGTCGGCGTCTTCGGAGAATTCAACCGAGAACTCTCCGGCAAAATCTCTCCAAGCATTTAAGTTACGCGCTGGAACTCCGATAATGGCAGGAATGCCGCGCTCCAGTGCTTTTGCCATCAAACCGCACATTCCTCCTCCCTCAGCTTCAACTTTGCCGAACTTGTTCAACACAAGAAGAGCCGGATCGTGCTCAAGACTGCTTTCGATCTTTACGGAGGCTTCGAGCAACGCCGCCACATCAAGACGACATCCCCTGGCGCCCGCACCGCGATTTTCGAAAAGCAGAGTTCGATGACCGGTTGCAAGATCTTCCAGCAGCACATCGCAGCGTCTATCGGCTCCCTCGAAGGCCGGGTGCTGCAGAACGCCCGAGAGTGTCAGGCGACGCAAGCGGCACTCGTTCACAATCCACCTGAACAGCGCATCCGGATACTCGTCATTCGCATAGACCATTGCAGCAAGGGTTGGCTCAAGTTGCCGCGCGGAATCAGGTGCCGGGGCGGAATGCGTTGCAAACATTGTAATTGACCTCGATTGGACGAGCCCCGATCAGTTCAAGACAGTACGGGATCGCAGGGAAGATGGCGTTCAGGCAGACGTCGATGGCCTCCGGACGACCGGGCAGATTGACGATCACAGATTGATTTCGAACCCCGGCGAGCTGGCGCGACAGAACCGCCGTCGGCACATAGTCCAGACTGACGCGACGCATCAGCTCACCGAAACCCGCAAGCTCACGGCCGATGACCATGCGTGTGCCTTCCGGCGTGAGATCGCGCGGAGCGGGGCCGGTCCCGCCTGTCGTCAGGATCAGGTCGCAACCTTCACGGTCGGATAATTCGATCAATGCGCTGGCAACGCACTCCGCACCGTCGGGAATGATCTTCAGGATGACGATCCAGTTCGACTGAATGACTTTTCCGAGAAAATCACTGATCGCCTTTCCGCTTCTATCTTCATAGATGCCCTGGCTCGCGCGATCAGAAACCACAAGGATGCCAATCCGTGCGAGGCTTTTCGATCCTGTGAGATTGGCTGGCACGTTGCATCCGAGACTCATGAACAGCCTCCGCTTCCTCCACAGGTGCACCCGGAATGACCATGCTTTCTTTCGGCGGAATGCGCCCGCGACGCTTCATCATGTTTCAGCGACCAGCCGACCATGTAGGTCAGACATCCCGCGCCCGGGTCGGTGGTGCGCTCAAGGACATTCATGAGACCCAGCCAGTCTTCGCTGCCGGCAAGGTTTGCAAACCGGCGCACGGCACCTGACGCATATTCACCAATGCTTTCACTGAATTTGCCCGCCATGAAATCAACCCGGGCCAGCAATATCACGTCGCCACAGGCAATCATCGCTTCGGCTGCGCTCGCCTCGTCGTTAAAGCCACGAATGATCTCGCCGAGTTGCATGAGACGCCCTTCCCTACTGAACCAGCGGCGTGTCGGCGGCAGCAAGTGAGATGCCGGCGATTTCTGCACGGCCCGCAAGAATCGCCACATACTGTGCGATGGCGCGATGCTCGACGCTGGCAATGAGATAGTCGGCTATCCGTTCGCGGACGGTTTCAAAAGGCAATGTCTGTCCTTCAGCGCGGCGGTCTAGGCGCACGACATGGAATCCATAGCGCGTTTCCACGATTGCAACTTCGCCCGGCTGCATCCGCTCCAGCCCCGCCTCGAATTCCGCCACCGTTTGCCCGCGCGTGATCTGGCCGAGATACCCGCCATCAGACGCTGACGTCGTACAATTCGAACAATTTGCGGCAAGACCCGCGAAAGCAGCGCGATCCGATTTTACAGCAGCAAGAATCGTATCGGCAGTCGCCCGCGCCGCGATTCTCGCTTCTGCGTCGTTGCGAGGAGCCGCGATGAGGATGTGAGCGGCTTCATAAAGATCGCCGGAGCGAAAGCGCTGAAGGTTCTGCTCATAAAAGCGACGGCAGGCTGCTTCGTCAGGCTCAGGAGTCGGAACTTCACGCTCAACGAGCGTTCGCATCGCCGCCTCATCATCTGTCTCCCTGCGGCCGTCGGAATCGCTGAGCGGCACAGCATCGATGCCAAGACGTGCGGATTCCTGCAACAAAAGCTCCCGGACCACCAGAGCGCGGGCAGCGGCGTGCCACGCCAGAATGGGTTTGGCCGCTGGATGATTCTGGACCTCCCTCGCAATCGCTTCGCGGGGGATCACCACGCCATTGACGCTGATCGTCTTTGGCTTCGGCACAGCATTCGAGACCGAGCAATCCATGGCCTACTCCGCTGGTTGAACTGGCGGGGATGAAGCTTCGCTGCCGCTACGGCGACGCACGATCTGATAACCGCGCCGGCCGAGATACCAGACCGGGGCACTCCACATGTGGACGAGGCGTGTGAACGGGAAGACAAGAAACAGGGTCATGCCCAGCACCAGATGCGCCTTGAAGATCGGATGCACGTCCAGGACATACGATGCCGCATTGGGTTGCAGTGTCACGATCCCCTGCGCCCAAGACATGAACTTCACCATCTCGTGGCCGTCGAGATGACCCAGCGATACGAAGATCGTCGAAAGCCCCAGCAGGAGCTGTGCGAACAGGAGCAGCAGAATGGCCGTATCGCCGAATGACGAGTTGGCGCGAATTCGTGGATCGAACAGCCGCCGATGCGTCAGCAGCGAAATGCCGATAAGGCACATGAGACCGGCGACACCGCCGACCACAATCGCCAGTATCTGCTTGAAGCTGTGCGACACGCCCAACATATCAAATATCCAGATCGGCGTGAGCAGACCGACAAAATGGCCGCCTGCGATCATAAGGATTCCGATGTGAAAGAGGTTCGATCCCCAGGTCAGCTGACGGCGCCGGAGCAGCTGGCTCGATCCCGTGCGCCACGTATACTGCTCGCGGTCGAACCGGAAGAGACTCCCGAACAGGAAAACCGTGACGCAGATGTAGGGGTACCAGCCGAACACGATGGAATTGAGTGTCTCGCGCATTTCAATCTCCCCTAGTTCACGGACGGAGCGGAATTAACCGCGCGTCTGGCGTGACGAAGGCGGGCGACGAGTGTGTCGCGGCATCCGGCTTGATCCTGCGTTCCGGAGCCGAATTTCACTTCCTCTTCCTCCCACGCGGCATCGAGGGCAGCGAAGTCCATCGGGTCCGGATCGGGGCCTTTCAGGAGTTCATCGACAATCGCCTGTTGCGGCGCTTCGGCGACAATCGCCACAAGCGCATCGAAGACAGCCTGGTAACTTGACTCGCGCCGGCCCAGCCGCTCGGCCATCGCGGCCAGGATATGCGCTGGCTGGGCGAGCAGATCACGCGCAGCCTCAACCGGCTGAGTCGACAAGAACTCAAGAAACAGCGGCACGAAATCCGGCAGTTCATTCGCTGCAATGGCAAAACCGGAGTTCTCGTACAACGTCTTGAGATCGACCATCGCCTGACCCCGATCGCGGCTTTCGCCGTGAACGTGCTCGAACAGGTGCAACGCCAGCGAGCGCGTCCGGTCGAACAGCAGGCCGTAACGCTCCTGAAGATCATAAAGCTCACCGGTTGCGATTTCCCCGATCAAGCGATCGAGTGCAAACCGCCGGGCGTCTGGCACGAGGTTTTCCGAATCCAGAACTCCCGCAAATTCCGGCGCAGCCGCGATCAGATCCTGCGACGGATAGGTGAGAAGCGCGGAAAGAACCTTGAACGTCTTCATCACACGATCTCCATGGGGGTTCTTACCTTACGCGGCGAGCCGAACAGATTGATTTCGCTCTCACCTCCCGAGCATCCGTTGCCGAACGTGAAGCCGCAGGAGCCGCGCATGTCGTAGGCATCGGCACCGAGTTCGCGATGAGCCGTCGGAATGACGAAACGATCTTCGTAATTGGCGATTGCCATGATCTTGTACATCTCGTCGATCTGCGCAGCTTTCAGGCCCACCCGCTGTGCAATCGCCTCATCGACGACGCCATCAATGGTCTTGGCGCGCATGTAGGCACGCATCGCCAGCATGCGCTCCAGTGCCAGCGTCACCGGCTTCTCGTCTCCGGCTGTGAGCAGGTTGGCCAGATACTTCATCGGAATACGCAGCGACTTGACGTCCGGCATCGTTCCGTCGAGTCCGATCTTTCCGGCGGACGCAGCCGACGTAATCGGCGACAGCGGCGGCACGTACCACACCATCGGCAATGTCCGGTATTCGGGGTGGAGCGGGAACGCTACCTTCCATTCCATCGCCATTTTCCAGATCGGCGATACTTTCGCGGCTTCCAGCCACGCATAGGGGATACCCTGCCGCTCCGCCTCCGCGATCACCTTCGGATCGTTGGGATCGAGGAACACATCAAGCTGGGCCTGATACAGATCGCGCTCGTCAGGCATGCTGGCGGCCTCGGCAATCCGGTCCGCATCGTAGAGCACCACGCCGAGATACCGGATGCGCCCCACACAGGTCTCAGAACACACGGTCGGCTGACCGGCTTCAATGCGCGGATAGCAGAAGATGCACTTCTCAGATTTTCCCGAGGACCAGTTGTAGTAGATCTTCTTGTAGGGGCATCCGGAAACGCACATGCGCCAGCCGCGGCACTTGTCCTGATCGATCAGGACAATGCCGTCCTCCTCGCGCTTGTAGATCGCGCCCGAAGGACACGCCGCCACGCAAGCCGGATTGAGGCAGTGTTCGCACAACCGCGGCAGATACATCATGAAGGTGTTTTCGAACTGGCCGTAGATCTCCTTCTGCACGCCCTCGAAATTGTAGTCTTGCGAGCGCTTGGTGAACTCGCCGCCGAGAATCTCCTCCCAGTTCGGCCCCCACTCGATCTTCTGCATGCGCTCGCCGGAAATCAGCGAGCGCGGACGAGCAGTCGGCATCGCCGACATCTCGGGCGCCTTCTGCAGATGCTCATAGTCGAAGGTAAACGGCTCGTAGTAGTCGTCGATCTGCGGCAGATCTGGGTTGGCGAAGATATTCGCCAAAACCCGCCATTTGCCACCGATCTTCGGCGCGATGGACCCGTTGCGCTTGCGCGACCAGCCGCCCTTCCAGCGCGCCTGATTTTCCCAATCCTTCGGATAGCCAATGCCGGGCTTTGTTTCGACGTTGTTGAACCACGCGTATTCCATGCCTTCGCGGCTGGTCCAGACGTTCTTGCAGGTTACACTGCAGGTGTGGCACCCGATGCACTTGTCGAGATTAAGCACCATCGCGATTTGAGCGCGGATTCTCATTCTGCTGCCTCCAGGCCGGGAGCTGTCGCGGATGGCGTATCGAGCCAGTCGACATTCGCCATCTTGCGGACGACGACGAACTCATCGCGGTTCGAGCCGACGGTGCCGTAGTAGTTGAAACCATAGGCCTGCTGGGCATACCCGCCGATCATATGCGTCGGCTTGAGAACGACGCGGGTGACGGAGTTATGGATGCCGCCGCGCTGGCCGGTCTGTTCGGAGCCAGGCACATTCACGATCTTCTCCTGCGCATGATACATCATGCACATGCCTTGCCTGATGCGCTGGGACACCACCGCACGCGCGACCAGCGCACCGTTGGTATTGTAAACCTCGATCCAATCGTTATCGACGATGCCGGCGCCCTTCGCATCGGCCTCGCTGATCCAGACTATCGGCCCGCCACGCGACAGCGTAAGCATGAGCAGATTGTCGGTATAGGTCGAATGGATGCCCCACTTCTGATGCGGCGTCAGGAAGTTCAGCACCACCGACTTGTTTCCGTTGGGCTTGCGGTCGATGACCGGCTTCACTGTCTTGGTATCGATCGGCGGACGATAAACGCAGAATCCTTCCCCGAAGGCCCGCATCCACAGATGATCCTGATAGAGCTGCTGGCGGCCGGTGAGCGTGCGCCACGGGATCAATTCGTGCACGTTGGTGTAGCAGGCATTGTAGCAGACGCTCTCCGACTCCAACCCCGACCAGATCGGCGAGGATATGATCTTGCGCGGCTGCGCCACCACGTCGCGGAACCGGATTTTCTCGTCCTCCTTCGGAATCGCGAGATGCGTATGGTCGCGTCCGGTGAACCCGCCGAGCGACGTCCAGGCCTTGACCGCAACCTCGCCGTTGGTTTCCGGAGCAAGGCTAAGGAGAACTTCGCACGCATCGATTGCGGTATCGATCCGCGCGAGGCCCTTGCTCGGCCCCTCCTCGGTCACGACACCGTTCAGCCGCTTGAGCAGATCGACCTCATGCTCGGTGTTCCAGGTCATGCCCTTGCCGAAGTTGCCGACCTTGCTCATCAGCGGGCCTAGCGAAGTAAATTGCTTGTAGATGTTCGGATAGTCGCGCTCGACCACGGTAACGGCCGGCATAGTCTTGCCGGGAATTGGATCGATCTCGCCCTTCTTCCAGTCTTTCACGTCAAAGGGCTGTGCGATCTCGCCGGGAGAGTCGTGCATGATCGGCGTCAGCACGACATCTTTCTCGGTACCCAGCACCTCGGGCGCGACCTTCGAGAAAGCATTGGCAATGCCTTTGTAAATCTCCCAGTCGGTGCGGGATTCCCAGACCGGATCAATCGCCGCTGTTAGCGGATGAATGAAGGGATGCATGTCGGACGTGTTGAGATCGTCCTTCTCGTACCAGGTCGCCGTCGGCAACACGATGTCCGAATACATGCAGGTGGTGGACATGCGGAAGTCGAGCGTGACCAGCAGATCCAGTTTCCCTTCAGGCGCATCTTCGTGCCAGACGACCTCATTCGGCTTCCTGGTGCCGTGGTGTCCAAGATCCTTGCCGAGTACGCCATGGCTGGTGCCGAGCAGATGCTTGAGGAAATACTCATGCCCCTTGCCCGAAGCACCCAGAAGATTGGAGCGCCAGACGAAGAGATTGCGCGGCCAGTTCTTCGGATTGTCCGGGTCCTCGCAAGCGAGTTTCAGTTCGCCGGTCTTGAGCGATCTCGCGATATAGTCCTTCGGCTCAAGGCCGGATGCTGCGGCCTGCCTGGCAACCTCGATCGGATTGGTCTGAAACTGCGGCGCGGACGGCAGCCAGCCCATGCGTTCGGCGCGTACATTATAATCAATCAGCGCACCATCCCACGGACCTGCAGGCGCCGTCGGTGACAGGACCTCCGTCACATCAAGCGTTTCATAGCGCCACTGATCGGTGTGCGCGTAAAACGCGGACGTCGAGTTCATCTGCCGCGACGGACGATTCCAGTCGAGGCCGAAGGCGAGCGGCACCCATCCGCTCTGCGGCCGCAGCTTTTCCTGACCGACATAGTGCGACCATCCGCCGCCCGACTGGCCCACGCAACCGCACATCACCAGCATATTGATGATGCCGCGGTAGTTCATGTCCATGTGGTACCAATGATTCAGACCGGCACCGACGATCACCATGGAGCGCCCCTTGGTCTTTTCGGCATTCAGCGCGAACTCGCGGGCCACCGTGATGATCTGATCGCGCGGCACGCCGCTGATCTTCTCCGCCCAGGCCGGCGTGTACGGCGCGAGGTCGTCATAGTCCGCGGCGATATGCGTGCCGCCCAGACCACGATCGACGCCGTAGTTGGCGACGAACAGATCGAAGACCGACGCAACCAGCGTTTCGCCGTCCTTCAACAGAAGCCTCTTCACCGGGATGTTGCGCGTCAGCACATCGGGATGATCGGTGCCGAGAAAATGATCGTGCTCGCGATTTCCGAAGTATGGAAAGCCGACCTGTGCCACATCGTCCTGCGTCTCCATCAGCGAGAGGCGAAGCCTGGTCTCAGTCCCCTTCGCGGTCCGTTCCTCGAGATTCCAGTTTCCTTTCTCGCCCCAGCGGAAGCCGACCGACCCGTTGGGAACAACGATCTCTCCGGACATCTCGTCGTAAGCGACCGTCTTCCAGTCCGGATTGTTGGATTCATCCAGATCGTTGACGAAATCCGACGCGCGAACGAAGCGCTCCGGCACATAATATGCGCCCTGCTTTACCAGCCGCACCAACATCGGCATGTCGGTGTATTTGCGGACGTAATCGTTGAAATAGGTGGTCTTCCGGTCGATATGAAATTCACGCAGGATGACGTGCCCCATCGCCATCGCGACGGCGGCGTCAGTGCCTTGCTTCGGCGACATCCACAGGTCGGCGAATTTCGACGCTTCCGAATAGTCCGGGCAGATCACGACGCTCTTGGCACCCTTGTAGCGAGCTTCCGTATAGAAATGAGCATCCGGTGTGCGCGTCTGCGGAACATTGGAGCCCCACAGAATGAGAAACCCTGCGTTGTACCAGTCGGCGCTTTCGGGAACGTCGGTCTGTTCGCCCCAAGTCTGCGGCGAAGCCGGCGGCAAATCGCAATACCAGTCGTAGAACGACATGCAGACGCCGCCCAGCAGCGACAGATACCGCGCACCCGCGGCGTAGCTCACCATTGACATCGCCGGAATCGGCGAAAAGCCGAAGATGCGATCCGGCCCATAGCTTTTCACGGTGTAGGCATTCGCCGCCGCCGTGATCTCGGTGACTTCGTCCCAGCTTGCCCGCACGAAGCCGCCAAGTCCGCGCTTCTTGACGTAAGACGCGCGCTTCTCCGGATTCTCAACGATCGACTTCCATGCCGCGACCGGCGTCAATGTGGCACGCGCCTCGCGCCACAGCTTCAACAGCCTTGAGCGCACCAACGGATATTTCACCCGATTGCCGGAATAGAGATACCAGCTGTAGCTGGCTCCGCGCGGACATCCCCGCGGCTCATGATTAGGCAGATCTGGCCGTGTCCGCGGATAGTCGGTTTGCTGCGTTTCCCAAGTGACGATGCCGCCCTTGACGTAAACCTTCCATGAGCAGGAGCCCGTGCAGTTCACGCCGTGCGTGGAGCGGACAATCTTGTCATGCTGCCAGCGCTTCCGGTAACCGTCCTCCCACGACCTGTCTTCAGTGGTCGTGATGCCGTGCCCACCGGCAAACTCGGGCTTGGCTCGCGTAAAGAATGTAAGCCGGTCCAGAAAATGGCTCATCAGCCTCTCCTCACTGGGCAGGTTGGACGAGCGGTGCGGTCGCGCCGCGCCGTTCGACGTCATGAAGCAGGCCGCCCTTGCGGGTGTAGATGGCCCAGGTGATCAACACGCACGTCACGTAGAAGATGAAGAATCCCCACAGCGCGGCCTGCACACCGCCGGTCAGATCAATCGACGTTCCGTAGGATTTCGGAATGAAGAACGCGCCGAATGCGGCAATCGCCGAAGTAAAGCCGGTGATCGCAGCCGACTCCTTTTCCGCTTGCCGCATGCGGGTTGCGGCATCGGCGCCGGGCATCAGGCGGTCGATTTCCTTGCGCATGATGTTCGGGATCATCTGGAAGGTCGACGCGTTGCCGACACCTGTTGCGAAGAACAGGAACAGAAACATGGCGAAGAAACCCCAGAACGCGCCGGGCTGATCCTTGATGCCTACGAAGTAGAGAATTCCGACAACACCGATCATCATCGCCGCGAACACCCACAGCGTGACACGTCCGCCGCCCCATTTGTCGGCAACCCAGCCCGTCGCGGAACGCGACAGCGCGCCAACCAGCGGCCCCAGGAACACGAAGGGCAACACGTTGATGTCAGGAAAAAGGATCTTCGCCAGCAGCGGAAAGCCGGCGGAATAGCCAATGAACGAGCCAAATGTTCCGGTATATAGCCAGCACATGATCCAGTTGTGCTTACGCTGGAAAATCACCGCCTGATCCGCGAACGACGCTCGTGCGGAAGCGATGTCATTCATCCCGAACCACGCCGCGAAAGCGCTCGCGGCGATGAACGGCACCCAGATGAAGCCCGCGTTCTGAAGCCAGAGCGGCACTTGTTGCGTACCGGTCGTCACCATCGCGGGATCACCGCCGAACCAGCCGAACACGCCTGCCGTGATCACCAGCGGCACGACGAATTGCACGGTGCTGACGCCAAGATTGCCGAGGCCTGCGTTCAGCGCGAGCGCATTGCCCTTCTCCGAGCGCGGGAAGAAGAACGAAATATTCGCCATCGAGGACGCGAAATTCCCGCCGCCGAAGCCGCAGAGCAGCGCCAGTAACAGGAACAGCGCGTAAGGCGTCGACGGATTCTGCACGGCGTAGCCGATGCCAACGGCCGGGATCATCAGCGACCAGGTTGCGAGCGTGGTCCACAACCGTCCACCGAAGATCGGCACCATGAACGAATAGAAGATGCGCAATATCGCGCCGGAAATGCCCGGCAGCGCCGCCAGCCAGAACAGCTCTGCCGTGGTGAACTTGAAGCCGACCGATGGCAACTTCGCCACGACCACCGACCACACCTGCCAGATCGCGAACGATAGCAGCAGTGACGGGATCGATATCCAGAGGTTGCGCCGTGCGATGGCGCGCCCGGTCGTCTCCCAGAATGTCTTGTCCTCGGGACGCCAGTCGGTCAGCACCGCGCCGGACAAGGCGCCGATATGTTCCGGCTTGTGGATTTCTTCCATTTCCGGAAGCTCGGGCAGCTTCTTGAGTGCTTCGCCCGTAACGCCGCGTTCCATTTGCCGGATCGCGAGATGCATCCAGGCGAGTGAGGTCACCACCAGAATGAACAGCAGCATGAAACAGCTGGTCCACAATCCGGTGAGATCGTTGAGCAGGCCGAATACGATCGGCAGGACGAAACCGCCCAGCCCGCCGATCATGCCGACCAGTCCGCCAACAGCGCCGACATTGTTCGGGTAATAAACCGGAATGTGCTTGAAGACAGCGGCCTTGCCCAGCGCCATGAAGAAGCCGAGCACGAACACCGTGACGGTGAACGGCACGAGGCCCATTTCCATGTGGAAGTTCACCGGGCCCGTCGTCGTGCGCACAATGTAGTCCGCCGGCGGGTAGGACAGAATGAATGTGCAGGCCACACTGACTAGGAATGTCCAATACATCACCCGGCGAGCGCCGTAACGGTCCGAAAGGTGCCCGCCGTAAGCGCGGAACACACTGGCGGGAAACGAGAACGCGGCCGCGACCATGCCGGCGGTCTTGATGTTCACGTCATAGACGTTGATCAGATACTGCGGCAGCCACAGGGACAGGGCGACGAACGCGCCGAAGACAAAGAAATAGTAGAGCGAGAAACGCCATACCTGGACGCTCTTGAGCGACTCGAGCTCAAGCCACGCGCTCTTCGGCTTCTCATGATTCTTCCGACGCGCAAGGACGACCGGATCTTCTTTCGAGAACAGCCAGAAGATGATGGCCATTACGCCGATCGCCAACGCCCAGATTTGCGCAACGGCCTGCCAGCCATAGGCAACGAGCACAAACGGCGCCAGAAATTTTGTGACTGCCGCGCCGACATTGCCCGCGCCGAAAATGCCAAGTGCCGTGCCTTGCTTTCCCATCGGATAGAAACGGGACACATAGGCGACGCCGACAGCAAATGCGCCGCCAGCAATACCAACAAACAGCGCCGCGATCAGGAACTGCGGATAAGTATGCGCCCACGTCAGAAGATAGGTCGCGATTGCCGCAGCCAGCATGACAATCGTGTAAATGCGCCGTCCGCCGTACTGGTCCGTCCACACGCCGAGGATCAGCCGGATGAGCGATCCGCTCAGGATGGGAGTACCGACCAGAAGCCCGAACTGGGTTTCGTTCAGATCCAGCTCCTGCTTGATGCGGATGCCGATAATCGAGAAAATCGTCCACACGGCAAAGCAGATCGTGAATGAAATGGTCGAGAGCCAAAGCGCCCGACCCGAAGCTGCACTGACTGGACTCGACCCGCTCATGACGCATCTCCAGAACCTGTATGGGCTGGAGATCGCGCCCCGGCGCGGGAATTGATTTGAGCTGGATCAAGCCGGGCCCGATCAGCTTCGATTTATATGAAAGCAGGCAGTCTCTCTTGACGTTCTGCAGATCGCAAAATGATAGTTACGATATCTGAAATTGATAAATGTCACAAAAAGGCCAGTAGCCTTGAAACGGAGCCAAGTCGTTGCGACCCCATGAACTCCAGCAATTGCGGACATTGCCGCTGTTTTCCGAGATGGCTCTCGAGAATCTGGAGCGCCTGCTGGACGCAGCCCTGCTTCAGCAGTTCCCCGCTGGCGTCGTACTGATTCACGAGGCCGCGCAGGCCGATTTTCTGCATGTCCTGATCGATGGCCTGGCGGAAATCTATACGGAGCAGGATGGCGGAGAATGGGGCATCTCGCTCATTAATCCGGTCTCGACTTTCATTCTGGCCGCCATCATCAGTGACCAGCCTTATCTGAATTCGGCCAGAACGCTGGTCGAGTCACGTGTTCTTCTGATCCCCGCAAAACGCGTGCGCGAGATTTTCGATCAGGATGTCGCCTTTGCCCGCATGGTCGCGAAAGAACTGGCTTTCGCTTATCGCGGCTCCGTCAAGAAGCTGAAAGGATACCTGACAAGGTCAAGCGTCGAACGGCTAGCCAACTGGATACTGGCAGAAGCGCAGAAAGATACTTGTCAGGGAAATGTTGTGATTCCCTTCGATCGCGGCACGCTGGCATCACATATCGGCACCACGCGGGAAAATCTCTCACGCAACCTCGCCCACCTGACCGATCACGGTGTCCGGATTCGCGGGCGAGAGATCGTTATCTACGACAGGGATCAGCTTGCCGTCTTCGCGCAGCCACAACAGCTGATCGATGACCCTACGTCGTAAGGTGCCCTGACCTGTCTGATCTTGGCGTATCCAAACCCAACAATCTCCCGGTAAGTATCAGAAGCTGCTCTGCGGTTTCCGCATGGGAGCGTTTGCCTTTGGGATTGTACCAGTACGCCGCACGATCCCATTGATTCATGACAGAAAGCGTAATGAACATTGGGTCCACAGCGGATTTTTCGCCAACGAAGTCCTTCACCAGATCGTGAATCTTGTAGCGATAGTTGTCCAATCGTTTGCCAAAGTGCTTTCGATCTTTCTCGGAAAGAAACAGCTTTGCAAACTGTGGATCGATCAACCGATCATTGGCCCGGGCAATCACCTGATGGCGCAACTTGTAATCAATGTGACGCCGGGCGATCTCGAACAGACGCTCGCCGCGAGGCTTCTGGTCGACGTCTTTCAAAACATATGAAAAGAAGTTGTCGATGCCGAAGTCAATGGCTTCGACCAGAATCGCTTCCTTTGATGGATAGTAGTTGTAGAGCGTCGGCGCACGCAACCCGACCGCGCTCGCAATGGTGCGCATACTGCATGTTTCATAGCCCCGCTCGGCGACCAGAGCGATCGCTGTCAGGAGAATACGAATCCGCATTTTGCCAGCAGCCGTATCTGGCTGCTCGACAATCGCTCCTTCATCGATAGCCTGACTGACATAGCCAAGAGCAGCCTCGTCGGCAGGCACCCGCGCTCCAGTCCGGGTACGCCTCATCGGTGTCCGGCTCATGGCTCTCTCGCTCCCAACCAGCATCTTTCCCTGAACGAGAGGTAACCGAGCCTTGACAGGCTGGCAACTCAGCTATCGACAAGCGGCTGAATAATGCCGGGATATGTCGATCCGGAAAAGGCGAAGTCTATGATTTTTGCAGTTCAGCTTCCTGCAGAACCCGCCACATCACTTTGCCGGAAGCGCTTTTGGGAAGCGACTCCGTAAACTGAATGACCCGTGGGACCTTGTATGAACTCACCTGGGTTCGGCACCACGCGATCATCTCCTCCTCGCTGATACCCGCGTGGGACGGCTTAACGACTACCACAGCCTTCACTGTCTCGCCGCGATAGTCATCCTTCGAGCCGATAACACAGACCTCCTGGACGGCGGGATGACGGAACAGCAGTGTCTCGATTTCGGCGGGCCAGACCTTGTACCCCGACGCATTGATCATCCGCTTCAAACGATCCGTGATAAAGAAATAGCCGTCCGGATCCCGGTAGCCGAGATCTCCGGTGCGGAGGAAAGTCTTTCCATCGATGGTAACGAGGGTCTCCCTAGAGGCTTCCGCGCGCCTCCAGTATCCCTGAAAAACTTGCGGCCCATGGACGACGATTTCCCCCTGCTCACCGTCCGGCAACTCGGCGCCGTTCTCGAAGTCAACGATTCGCGCATCCACACTCAGAAATGGAATTCCGAGACACTGAAGCTTGGGATCATCGCACGGATTAAACAATGTGACCGCAGCCGACTCGGTCATCCCATATCCTTCTACGAACTTCAGCCCGAACTGGCCGAGAAGCGTTTCGGCAACCGCCTGAGGCATCGCCGCCCCGCCTCCCCCAATGTAGGCAAGACTCGACAGATCGAAACTGCCGAGGTTTGGACTGGCGAGAAGATCAATAATCATCGTGGGAATAGAGGTCCAATGGCTTACACGATATCGCGAGATCAACTGTCCGGCCAGTTCGCGATCCCAGCGCGGCATGATGACCATGGTGCCGCCCGCAAAGATGGACGCGTGCATCACACAGACGAGCCCGGTGATGTGAAACAGCGGTAGCACAGTGAGGCTGACTGTTTCCGATGTCATACCGAGCCACAGGGGTGATCCAACGGCATTGTGCATGACATTGCCATGGGTCAGCATGCACCCTTTTGGAAGGCCAGTCGTTCCACTGGTGTAAGGCAGCAACGCGAGATCATCGCGGGCCACTTCAAGATCAGGAGGTGTGCCACCGGTCTCCACCGCGTCGAGCCAATGGTGGACCGCGCCACCCGCCAGTTCAGGCAGTTCACGCCTGCTCAGCAGCCAGTCGCTCCATTGCGATGGCACATCTGACCGGTCGTCTGCGTCAATCGCGTCTGTGAAGTGGCTCACGAGAAGATGAGCGAGTCCGTCACCTGGCTCCATGCCATTGCTGGCTGCAGCCAACTCCGGCGCAAGATCCGCCGTCGTAATCCCTACTTTCGCCTCTGCATCCGAAACGTAGTGGCGCAATTCATCAGCCCGGTTCATCGGATTGACAGGCACGACAATCGCGTTAGCCCGCGCGATCGCCAAATGCGCAATCACCAACTGCGGACAGTTTTGCATGACGACCAGAACCCTGTCGCCTCGTCCGACACCCAGAGCATATAACCGTCCCGCAAGCCGTTCGGACGCTTCCTGCAACTCGCGATAGGTGGTGCGAGACCCGAGAAAGATCATCGCCGCCCGGTGCGGATAGCGGCGCGCGTTGACAGCAACGCTATCCCATAACGACGTGGCTGGCGGCTCCATCGATGCCGGCAATCGACGCGGCCATGTCTTTAGCGGTTGCTTGTCGTTTGACATCTTGAAGTCCACACATTTTCGAAAGCGAAACTCTCGCCATCACCGTCTGCGACGCTGCATCCGGCAGGCTGCATGCCGCGAAGGTATCCCCGCGGCACGCGATGACCTGGTCGTGGCGACTAGTTCTTGACCAGCGGGCACCGTGAAGCGGATAGCGGCTGGTAGGCATCAGTGCCGGAGATCGTGTCCCGGATTTCGAGATAGTCCCAGGCTCTCTTGGACGCGGCCGGCTTCTTCACTGCCAGAACGTACATGTCGTAGACCATGCGCCCGTCAGCGCGAATACGACCGCCCTTCGCGAACAAATCGTTGATTTCCATCTTCTTCATGTGATCAAGAACTGTCTTCGCATCGTCTGTTCCGGTTTCCTTCACTGCCTTCAAATAGGTGGTGATGGCGGAATAAAGCCCGGCCTGCAGCATGATCGGCATTCTGTTCCGCTCCTTGAAGAAACGTTCGCTCCATGCTCGCGACTCGTCATTGCGATCCCAATAAAATCCCTCGACCAGCATGAGTCCCTGCGACGATGCGAGGCCAATCGCATGAATGTCCATCAGTGTCGCCGCCATCGGCGCGATGGTCTGCTTCTGAGTGATGCCGAAATCCTGGGCAGCTTTCACAGAATTAATGAGATCGCCACCGGCATTCGCCAGTCCGATGACGTCCGCACCGGAGTTCTGTGCCGTCAGAACAAACGACGAGAAATCGGCTGTCCCAGTTGGATGTTTGCGCGAACCGACTACTTTTCCGCCAGCGGCTTCGATGGCACGCGTCGCGTCCTTTTCGATAGCCTGACCGAGCGCATAGTCGACCGACAGGAAGTACCAGTTTTTCTTGCCCGAGCGGGTGATCGATCCGGCAAGGGCGTTCGAGATGCCGTAGGTGTCCCATGCATAAAGAATGGTATTCGGCGAACATTGCTCGTTGATCAGAGCCGTCGTCCCCGCGCCGGTCACCATGAGAACGCGATTCTTTTCGCGCGTCACGCCAGATACCGCCAACGCAACCGCCGAATTGATCGCGTCCGTCACCATGTCGACGCCATCGACATCGTACCATTCCCGTACGCGACTGACCGCGATATCCGGTTTGTTCTGGTGATCCGAGGTAACCAGTTCAACCTTGAATGACGGCTTTTCATTCTTGATGAAGTCATCGACTGCCATTTTCGCGGCCGCTACAGAACTGGCGCCGCTCAAATCCTGAAATACGCCGGACATATCGCCCAACACGCCGATCTTGACAGTGCCGTTTGAAATTCCCTGCGCATGCGCTCCTCCGGCGATCAGCAACGCAAGAGCCGATGCAGCCATCAGTCGTCCAGACATTCTCATGAACATTCCTCTTTTTGGTTTTGTTGATTTCAGACAAGGCGACGCCCGGGAAATGGGCGCCACCCACAATGTTTTACGGTTGACGGTCTAGGCCGCCACCCGCCTGCCAGCCCACTCCCCGATCGCCGCCATGGTCGAAGCGGTCTCCGGCAGGAACGGGAAGATCGTGTAGACGTGCACCGAGTCATCGACGATGCGCGAGGTGACATCGACACCGGCTTTCTGGGCACGTTCGACCAAGCGGGTTGTGTCGCTCAGCAACACTTCACCTTCACTGGCTGTCAGGAACATCGGGGGCAGGCCGGCAAGATCGCCATGGAGCGGCGAGACAAGCGGATCGGTCGGCTCATGTCCCTGGAAGTAAGAGGCGCCGAGGTAGGCCAGCATGTCCTTGTTAGCCGCAGGATCATCACCAGCGAACTTCGCGACACTCGGTCCCCGCAGCGTCAGATCCACGAATGGGCAAATTCCGATGATCCCTGCGGGCAATTCGTCTCCGGCTGCCTTTAGCGCCAATGCGCTGGCCAGCGCCAGCCCGGCGCCGGAGGACTCACCACTCAGGAGCACCGACGATGCGGGCACACCGCTCTCGATCAATCCACGATACGCATCAAGCGCGTCGTCAATGGCCGCGGGATACGGATGATCCGGCGCAAGGCGGTAGTCGACAGTGATACAGGTTCCGCCGACCGTTTCAGCGAGCCGATGCGCATACTCCAGCGAGCCGCGCGCGGAACCAAGGACGTATCCGCCGCCGTGGAAGTGCAGGATGGTCGGCGCATTGGCCCGCTTCTTTGACGCGCTCACTCGCAGCGCCGGGACGCCGCGCAGTTCGACCGGCTCGACACCAACGTCAGTTCCAAGCGGGAAATTCTTGGCAAGAAACTCCTCATAGCCCTCACGAAGTCCGTCGTGCCCTCTCGCCACCTGTTCTGGCGAAAACGCGTTTTTCCATAAGGAGAATGCGCGCTGACTCTCCGGGCGCTTGAGGTTCTTTCCCTCGCGCGTTGCCGACAGGCCAAGCACTTCACCCGCGGGCTGATTAACGGCTTTCAGGACGTCATATCCCCACACAAATCCCCAGGTCGTTTCAGTCATGGGATCGATGTGCTGCATCCCCTTCCAGCGTCCGTTTCGAGCACGGATGCGATCAGGCTCGGACTCATGCGTCAGCTTGACCATGGCGCGAGCGCCCGATTGCACACGCGTCGTGCGCGGACGCCTGCGCTGTTCGTATTCCTGAAGCGCCGAGCCGACACTCTTGGTCGAGATGTTCGACAGCACTGTCGCCATGGTCCAGGCATCCTCAATGCCCTGACAGGCGCCCTGTGCGAGAAACGGCACCATCGGATGGGCGGCATCGCCCATCAACGTGACCCTTCCGTATGTCCAGCGATCGATGGGATCACGGTAATACATACCGGTGATGAATGCGGTTTCGATCTGCTCCATCATCGCGCGCGCACGGGGTTCGATATCCGAGAATGAACGCCTGAGTTCTTCGATATCGCCGTCTTCAGTCCAGGATTCCCGCTGCACTTCGGTCACCGGCACGGAGGCGAGAATGCTGTAGAGCTTTTTCGAACGAACCCAGTAGGTAATCAGCGTCCGCCCAGGCCCGAACCAGTAGTTTCCCTTTTCCTCGAGATTGATGTGGCTGAGCTTTTCCGCCGGAATAAGCGCACGCCACATCAGAATGTTTGAGAAATGCGTCGGTTCTTCACCGCGCAATTGCTTTCGAATGACGGAATGGATGCCATCGGCTCCGATCAGGACATCACCGCGGACTTGCTCGCCGGACGCCAGGCGAACCGTCACGCTTTCGTCGTCCTGGACGAAATCAACAACCTGCGCACCGAGCCGGAGCGCACCGGCTGGAACAGCCCGCGCAAGGATGTCGATCAGATCGGCACGATGAATGTTGTAGAGCGGTGCACCCCAGTGCTTTGTGCCGAGTTCGCCGAGCGGCGACAGATTCAGCAGCTTGCCGGTGCTAATATCCCGCATTTCATAGGATTGCGGGATCACACCGGCTTTCGCGACGGCCTCTTCCAGCCCGAGTTCACGAAGAACATGCGTACCGTTTGCTGCAAGCTGAATGCCGGCCCCTATTTCCTTCAGTGCGGTCGCCTGCTCGAGCACGGTGACGTCATGCCCTCTCTGATGAAGGGCGATGGCGGTCGTCATGCCTGCGATCCCCGCGCCAACGATAATAATGTGCATGAGCAACCTCCCTCGAAACGTCCTCAAGACGCATGGCTTCTTACTAACGAATGTTCGTAAGTAATCTGAAGCTGGGCGTCAAGCTATCTATTTTCGGTACAAGGAAGGCGGATATTGACGATATGCAGACCTGACACAAAAGGGGCCGCGGCAATGTCGCGCCCCCTTTGACGTATTGCGGCTCGCTAGCGCCGCCTGAGCATCACTTTCGTCTGCGGAATCCTGGCAGCAGCATGGACACGTTCGCGCGATACTTCCTGTATTCCTCACCGAACATCGCCATGAGATCTCGTTCTTCGAGCCAGATGCCGATCAAGATGTAGGCTGTGGTCGCGAACGCAAACAGCGCGTGCCCCGCCGTCATCGCCGGCGTCGCCCAGAAAGCGATGATGAAACCAAGGTAGATCGGGTGACGGACGAAGCGATAGAGGCCGGGCGTCTTGAAGCTGACTGCAGGCGCGACACGGCCGGCAAAGTTCATCATCACCTGCTTCAATCCAAACAATTCGAAGTGGCTGATGAGAAACGTCGCGTAAAGGACAATCAACCAGCCAAGCAAGGACAGCGCCTTGAACGCAAAGACTGCGTAGGAATTCGTCACTTGCCAGACGATCTGCGGCATCGGCTGCCAGCATGCAAACAACAAGATGAGCGCCAACGATGACATCAGGACGAACGTCGACCGCTCGATCACGGGAGACACGAACCTGGTCAGCACGGCCTTGAAGCCACGGCGCGCCATGCCGGAGTGCTGGACGGCAAAGATACCGAGCAGAAGCGTATTGACGAATAACGCCGGCATCAGTGGTCCAGCAACGCCATTGTCGATCGTCTTCGGGACAACGAAGCCGCCGACAAAGCCGATCGCATAGAGAAACGTGCCAAGAAAGACAAGGTAGGAAAGCGTCCCGTATATGAGGCCAAGCGCGCGCGCAAGAAAGCTGGATACGGGCGGCTCGCGTACAAGAACTGTTATCATGATAAATCCCTTTGCATGAAATGAAGGAAGTGCCGGCAGCCCTATGCCGCCGGCTTTTCAAATGTGCGTGGTGTGATGGTCGCAGTCCTCATCGCCTGTGCGCGGTCCGATAGCCGGCCGGCGACCGCACTCTCGAGTTCACCGCGGAAGAGGCCGATGTCCTTCAATTCACGGTCACTGAACCGGCGCAACACTGCCAACGCCGTTTGGCGTTCGCGATAGGCGATATAGCTGAGGGCCCATCGCTTGAGGCGAACTCCGATCCAGACCGTGATCCGCGCGAGTTTCTCAAAGATATAGATCGTCTTTTCGTTCAATCCGTTGGTGTGGGTAATACTCATCGTCGTGTCCTCAAATGAATGATGAAATCAGCAACGTGATTTCTCGTAAGGCGATGCCGCGCGCCTATGGCGCGGCATCGCTGATCGAAAGAAGATTACTCGGCGGCTTGCGCTTCGGCCGGATCGCTCCGGACGATGACGGTCGTAGCAACCTTGTAAAATTCCTCACCGGGCATGCCGACGCGGCGCGCATGTTCGCGGATCGATTCACCATCACGCGCCTGGTAGACGCAGAACGTTCCGATCCGGCCGTCCGGCTCGTGGACCACATAGCTGCGGATCCAGCGAACGCGATCGGACATTTGTTCGTTTCCGATCTGCGCTGACTTTGCACCGGCTTTCTCGAGTTCAGCGAGGTTGGCCCAGGCACTGGGGCGACGAATGACATAGGTATCCATTTCCATTCTCCTTCTCAGTCTTGATGATGTGTGGATGAAAATCAGCGAGGAGACTTCCAACGATCGCTGTAGCTCTTGACGAACTTGACGACCGACTGTCCCGGACCGGAGTGATAGATGTCCTTGCCGGTTCTCTCGAAGCCGCGACCGATGCGCACTGCGCCAACACCGACCGCTTTTCCGACAGTGACAGCTCCGCCACCGACAGCCTTCGCAGCGACCACCGTGCCGCCGCCAACGGCCTTCGCCGCGGTAGCCGTGCCGCCACCGACCGCCTTGGCTGCAGTTGCGGCGCCACCGCCGACAGCCTTCGCACCGGACTTCACGGCACTCCCGACGGACTTCGCCGCACTCTTGAGCGAGCCGAGCGCTCCAGCTTCCGCCGGAGTTGCCGTCATGACCGAATGGGCCATGGTCAGCGGCGTTGCGAGACCCAACGCAAGAATTGCCGCATATAACTTTGATCTAATCGATGTTCGCATAATCGAGCTCCTGTAAAATTCCACTTCGGAATCAGGTGGTTAAACCGCCAAACATTGTCTCTTGACGGCTTGTGTGGTATAGGAGCGCCTGTCGCCAGGGTCCTTACGACGCCCTGATCAAACTCTTATTTTTCGCTGATCATTAAGATGGCTGATTTCGAAGTCTTGCGGTTCGGACCGTTTACGCTCGACGAACCAGCGCGCGCGCTTCGCTTGAATGAGCGTGAGATCGATCTCCAACCGCGCGTCTTTGATTTGCTTTCTTATCTCGCTCGCTATCGCGAACGTGTGGTCTCGAAAGACGAACTTCTCGATGCTCTCTGGCCCGACGTAACTGTCACAGACAATTCGCTGCAGCGCGCAGTCAGTTTGTTGCGCTCAGCTTTGCGAAAAGGCGGGATGGAAGATGCGGTGCGGAACATTCCCCGCGCCGGCTATCGCTTCTGCATCGAAAATGAGAACGTAGCACCCACATCGGCGAGTGCCGACAACGAAGATGTTGTAGCGGCCGCACGCCATGCCGTCGAAGATCAGCGATGGCGGGCGGCCATCGAACATTTCGAAATCGCCGACAAAAACGCGACACTTGCAGCAAACGACCTGGATAGCTGGGCTGTCGCGCTTCATTGTCTTGGCAGACCGCCAGACGCCGTTCGTATTCTCATCAGGGCCATTTCGGCTCACACCAGGGAAAAGAATCCCGATCGCGCCGCTTCGAGCGCGGTCTTCCTCTCAACCATCCATCTGGAACGAAATGAAATCGCGATAGCAAAAGGTTTGCTCTCGCATGCGACCGAACTCGTGGCCGATCAGCCAGACGCATCGGCAAACGGCCAGATCATATGGATGGATGCGCGCATTGCGGCAGCCGAAGGCAATCCGCGTTTCGCACTCGATCGCGCCAATCAGGCATATGAATTCGGCAAAAGCCACGACAGTCTCCAGGTGGAGACACTGGGGCTGATGTATCGCGGCTTTTTCAAGCTCAGCATGGGCGACACAGACGCTGGTCTGGCCGATCAGGATCACGCAGCCGCGCTGGCCTTGTCGCGCGGCACGGATCCGATCACGAGCGGCGTGCTTTACTGTAATATCCTTTGGGCATGCAGAACATTTGGCGATTGGTCGCGAGCGAACCAATGGACGCTGGGCTATCAGCACCTTTGTCTTGAAAGCGGAATGGAGTTCTCGGGATCGTGCCAACTCCACCGCGCGGAAGTTTTGTCTGTGCGCGGCAGCCTTCCCAATGCCCGCGAACATATCAGTGAGGCGCTGAGTAAATTATCCGGTGACGCTCCTTGGGCGCTTGGCGATGCTCATCGCGTCTTGGGCGACATCGAATCTGCGATCGGCAACCGCGACGCTGCACGGGCCGCCTACGAGACTTCCTATGCTCTCGGCTGGAATCCGGAGCCGGGGCTAGCCATGCTCCTTCTCGAGGATGGCGAAGCCGAAGCCGCCTATGCCAGCCTCGAACGCAGTTTGATCGGCGAAAACTGGTGGACGCTGCAGCGGCAAGGCATGCTTTTGGCTCATCTTGCACTGGTTGCCGCACATGCTGGGCGTCATGACAAGGCAAGAGCCCTGATCGCCGATCTCGCCGCTCAGGAGACGCGCTGGCCAATGCCGTCGATCAGAGCGCTGACAAGCGAAGCCTCGGCTGTCCTTGCAAGATCGAACGATCCTCTCGCGGCTCTGCGTCATCTCCATTTGGCACGCCAGCTTTGGACCAGCGTCGACTCCCACTTCCATGCAACACGCCTGAGGCTGGAACTGGCCGATCTGCAGCTCAGCATGGGCGATCGCGCTGGCGCGGGAACAGAGATACGCACCGCAATCGCGGCTGCAAAAGAGCAACAATCCGATAAGCTTATCGCGCGCGCGATTGCGCTCTCGAACAAAGCTTCGGCTCAATGATCAGCTAACGATCAGTCCAGCGTAAGGACGCAACACAAGAAGCCTTCTATACAGCAGCGATTGCTTGCAAATAGAAGACCTTTGTTGCCCATTTCATCACCAGATCATTTCCCTCTTTTGAGCTCGCATGAAACCACGCGGCAACTTTACCGCGCGTCACACCCACGCCTATCGGCTTGGTGCATCGCCCGCGTTGCTACTCGAAAGCAAACCAAATGAAGCGGCTTGCCGGCGCTTGGTCACACCAGGCCTAGCCGCGAAACGATCAGCACAAATCAGCAAGAGCTAAGGACACGGTAAGGACCGGGAGCCGGGCGCTGCCTATACGAATGAGCGCTGCACGATCGCAGCGACGTTGCGGCAGACGCTGCGTCGTCATTTCATCCAAGGAGATTTCCAAATGAGTTCGTCGAACAAATCGAAGATTTTCGCCGTCATCCTGACTGTGGCAACTGCCTCCACAATGACGCTGGCCCATTCTATCGTCGCTCCGGCAACCGCAAATGCCGGCACCCTCGGTTCGATCAAGAGCGCCGCCAAGTCAGTCGGCAGCGCAGTCAAGTCAACCGCCGGGAAAGTCGTGTCGGCTCCGAAGACGCTCGCCGCTGGCACCAAAGCGGCTGCGACGCTCGTTTACAACAAGACGACTGCGGTCGGTTACAAGGCGAGCTCGATCGGTGGCAAAGTTGCGGGCGGCGTTGCCTGGGCACTGAAAAAACCGGGCCAGGCTATCGCTCACACTTACCCGGCCCGAAAGATCGCCATTGCAACCAAAGGCATCGTCCGCAACGTGCAGCGCTGATCACATAAAAGCAACGAAACCACCGGCGATGAGAAATTGCCGACGCTGGAGCGGCGGAGACTTCCCCGTCGCTCCAGCCTGTTTATGCCAGAGGCTCAATAGTCAACTGAATATAAATCAGTCATGCCGGGCACGATCCATATCGATTCCCACGCGCTGTGCTGAGTGCACAGGAGAGTTTTCCCTGCTATTCGATGCGAGAGAAAGCGTTTCCCATCACAACGTCAGTCGGCACATGCCGGTCTTATGCTCGGGCACCTTTCCAGATTCCCGCTGTGAAAGGTCATGACCTTCGTTGCCCGTTATCCAGATCACACTCGCAGCCAGAGCCACCGAGATGATTGCTTCTTCGATAGCGTCGAGAAACGCACCTGCCAATGCAGTCGGACTGGCCCTGGTCGAGTGAATCGCGCCGAGCGATGCGACGACGCTGATCAACAGAGCGGCAGCAATAATTTTGGATTTCATGATCGTATCTCAAATAATGACAAGAATGACTTCGAAAAAATAGTCGCACAGCGACTACGGCGGCCGATCTGACCGGCAACTCACCCTGCCGCGGTACCGATGCCTGCTGCCGTCTTCCTTATTGCATCACCGATGGCGCTCGCAGCCCGTTTAAAGGATCTGGTAATTCCAGCCTCAGCGGAGGTCGCGGTTGCAACGGAAATCGCGAGTTGAGTCATCGTCATCGGCGCTGTGGCACCGATGGCAATCATAACGGTAAAGACTCGATGTCCAATAATGGTTGCCATAATAACAAGTCTCTCAATTATCGGCGTTAAACGCCTTGGCTGTTCTGCCGCAGCCTAATTGCAGCAGCGAGACCGATATACGAATTGCCGTCAGCCGGGTCCTTACGGCGGGCTGATCAGTTTCTGATTTGGTTTGGTGAATAGTCGGGCGTCAGAAGGCGGGCTTTCTGTTTGCGCCATGCAAACAACATTTCATTGAGGCCGCTGTGGTACCGCAGGCATGCGATCGACGTGACCGGCGTATCGCATCCGTGAAACCGAACAGGGGCGGTGCGCAGCACGCCTGACGAGAAATATCGAGAACTCAAAACTTCAGAACTGCCAGAAGAAAGCGGCGCCGGAAGACCCCAATCATCGGGACTTTGGCGCGGCGGCCGGGATTTGATCAGCAATTGATCAGGCCCGCGTAAGGACCCGCTTCGAGACCCGCCCTATACCTCCACCATTCCAATCAGAAATTTGAGGAGTGGATTGTGCGGAGTATTCTTTCGAAAAAAATGCGATCAGCCGGCGTCCTATCCGGAATACTCGTAGCATTGCTGGCTGGCACCGCGCCGGTCACAGCGCAGCAAACCATCTGCCACGTCAACTATCGCACCTGCCAGCAGCACTGCATGCAGGCCAAGAATACGACAAGCTGGACACGCTGCCGCCATCGAATTTGCGGCCCTCGCTTCGACCGATGCCTCGCCGATCATGGGACGAACACCGCGTCGCAAACCGCTTACGTGCTTATTCCTGCGAAGCCGCGCATCCCGCGCGGCGAGAATGCCCCTCGCCCCGCTCCGCCTGTCTACAACCCAACCGGACCTATCGTTCCGGAAGGACGGTTTCCGCCGCCTCCATCAACCGGCAATGGTGGAATCGTGCCGAGAGATCGGATGCCGACCGGCAACATCGTTCCTGCTGGCCAAAACCAACGCACATCATCGGACAAACGATAGCACTCACCAATCCCATCAAGCTCAGGACATCTGTCAATCTATTTGGAGACATATCATGAAAACGATTTTCACGTTCCTGCTCTCACTCACCGCCGCGACTGTGCTGCAAATGCATGCGACCGCGAATCCAAATGCTCCGATTTCCGTCGAGGGCGAAGCACATGTTGCAACAGTCCACGCCGAGGGCGTTCAGATCTATGAATGCAAGACGAACGCTTCGGGATCACTGGTCTGGCAATTCCGTGAACCGGTTGCATCGCTGATCGAAAACGGCGCCACGGTCGGCCGTCACTTTACCGGCCCTCAATGGGACCTGACCGATGGAAGCAGCGCCGTAGCAAAGGTTGTTTCCCGCAATCCGGGTGCCACACCCAACGATATTCCGCTGCTCAAGCTCGAAGTGACGAAGCGCAGCGAGAACGGCCGGCTCAAGGATGTCACCACTATTCTGCGCATCCATACACACGGCGGCATCGCCGACGGCCCCTGCTCCACTGACCTGCACCCCTGATTGCCCTCGTTTATAAGTAGACTCTGTTCTGGTTTTCGTCCCTGTTTGAACGGTTGGCAAACTCGCTTGGTGTGAGCCCGTTGAGGCTCGTATGCGGTCGGTTGGTGTTGTAGTCGATCCTCC
>QFCS01000444.1_pt1 | contig 28868 bp, 27 predicted proteins | sample 3576561 | NCBI WGS metagenome assembly QFCS01 | reverse complement strand
CGCTTCGCGATTTGACCGATTTTGCCCATGGCTTCGTCGAAAAGTCTCGAAATATATTCATATTCCCACGCCTTTCCTCCTCGCCCTGAGCAAAATCGCTTCAAACCTCGAGCGCGGAATTAATGGGTCCTGACCCTAGGGCTGTTCGCCGACCCCTATCGCAACTGCGACCCCGCGCGCGCGAAGCGCGAGACGCTGCGCCGCGAGCATCGCGTCGCCGCCCGCGACCTGGCACGCAAGAGCATGGTGCTGCTGCGGAACGAAGGACAGGTGCTGCCGCTGTCCAGGGCCGTGCGCAGCGTCGCGGTCATCGGCCCGCTCGCCGACGACCGCCGCTCGATGCTGGGAAGCTGGGCGCCGACCGGCGTCGCCGCCGACGCGATCACCCCGCGCGAGGGGATCACCGCCGCGCTCGGTTCCGCCGCGCGAGTGCTCCATGCCGCGGGCGGCGAGGCGGCGCTGGCGGCGGCGCGCGACGCCGATGCGGTCATCCTCTGCCTCGGCGAGGATTGGGACATGAGCGGCGAGGCGCGCAGCCGCGTCGCGCTCGACCTCGCGCCCGATCAGCAGGAACTCGCCGATGCCGTCCTCGCGCTCGGCAAGCCGGTGGCGACCGTGATCTTCGCGGGCCGCCCGCTGACGATCGGCGCGCTCGCCGACCGCGCGCCGGCGATCCTCTGGGCCTGGCATCCGGGGGTCGAGGCGGGGCCCGCGCTCGCCGATCTGCTGTTCGGCGACTTCAGCCCGTCGGGCCGCCTGCCGATCAGCTTTCCGCGCCACGTCGGACAGATTCCGATCCACTACGACCATCGCAGCACCGGCCGCCCGGCGAGCGAGAGCGAACGCAACAGCGCCAAATATGTCGACGCTCCCTGGACCCCGCTCTATCCCTTCGGCCACGGCCTGACATATGCGCCCGTCCGTTACGAGGCGCTGACCCTGTCGTCCGAACGGATCGTGCCCGGCGCCGCGCTCGATGTCGCCTTCCGGGTCGCGAACGAAGGCCGGTTCGCGGTCGAGGAGGTCGTTCAGCTCTATCTGCACGACGAGGTCGCGAGCACGACGCGGCCGGTCAAGGCGCTCAAGCGCTTCGCCCGCATCGCGCTCGCGCCCGGCGAGCGCAAACAGGTCCGCTTCACGCTCACGGCCGCCGATTTCGCGCTGCTCGATGCCGGTCTTGCGCCTGTGGTGGAACCGGGCGGCTTCTCGCTGTTCGTCGGCGGCAGTTCGGAAACGGCGCTGGAGGCGCGCTTCACCGTCGAGGGCTGAGCCGCGCCTCAGTGAAAGCGGCGGCTGCCCGTCTTGCTGTCGTTCTCGACCGCCAGGATGATGCCGACGCAGGTCATGATCGTCAGCATCGACGAACCGCCATAGGAAAAGAGCGGCAGCGGAATGCCGACGACCGGCGCCATGCCCATCACCATCGACAGGTTGATCGCGATATAGAAGAAGATCGTCATCGTCAGGCCCGCCGCGGTGAGTTGGCCGAAGCGCGTGCGCGCGCGCAGCGCGACGCGCGTGCCCCAGCGGATCAGCAGGAAGAAGGCGAAAAGCAGGCCGAGCCCGCCGATCAGCCCCCATTCCTCCGCCATCGTCGCGAAGATGAAGTCGGTATGCCCCTCGGGCAGATAGTCGAGGTGGCTCTGCGACCCGTTGAGGAAGCCCTTGCCGCCGATCCCGCCCGACCCGATCGCGATCTTCGACTGGCTGATATGATAGCCGGCGCCGAGCGGGTCGCTTTCGGGATCGAGGAAGATCAGGATGCGCTTCTGCTGATAGTCGTGGAGCATCGAGAACAGCACGGGCAATGCGGCGGCGCCCGCGCCGGCCGCGCTGCCGAACCACCAGAAGGGCAGGCCGGCCACGAACATCACGACGACCCCGCCGATGCTGATCGCGAGCGCGGTGCCGAGATCGGGTTGCAGCATCACCAGCGCGGCGGGAACGCCGATCGCGGCGAGCGCGGGCCAGAGCGCCGTGAAGGTGCGCGTGTTGCCCGGCGGGAGCTGCGCATAGAAACGCGCGAGCGCGAGGACGATCGCGACCTTCATCAGCTCGGACGGCTGAAGATTCATGAAGCCGAGGTTGAGCCATCGCTGGCTGCCGCCGCCGACGAAGCCGAGCAATTCCACCGCGACGAGCAAGAGCAGCACGCCCAAATAGCCGAGATAGGAGAAATCCTCGAAGATCCGGAGCGGCATCCGGCTGATGCCGAGCATGACGCCCAGGAAGATCAGGAAACGCACGCCCTGCTGCCACGCCCAGGGCGACCAGCTTCCGCCCGCCGCCGAATAGAGGACGAGCAGGTCGAAGGCGACGATCGCGCCGAGCAGCGCGATCAGCTTCCACGGAACGCGCTGGATGGCGGGCGGGACGGGGATCATTGCGCGAGCCCCGGATCGGGCGCGGCGATGCCAGCTTTCCAGGCGGCGTAGTTGCGGTCCATCCGCTCCTTGATCGTGCCGCCCCAGCCCGCCTCGAACGCCTCGAGCGCCTTCATCCCCTTTTCGCGGTCATAGATGAAGGTGAGGATGTCCTTGGCGACGGGGGCGGCGGCGCGGCTGCCGCCCATGCCATGCTCGATGATCACCGATATGGCGTAGCGGGGATCGCCGACCGGCGCGAAGCCGATGAACAGGCCGTGGTCGCGGAACTTCCACGTCCCGCCCTTGCCGTTGCCGGTGTTGAGCCCGCGCACCTGCGCGGTGCCGGTCTTGCCCGCCATGGTGATCCCGTCGAGCGGCAGGCGGCTGCGCCCGGCGGTGCCGCCCGGCCCGTTGACGACCAGGTCCATGCCCAGACGCGCGGTCCCGAGCGCTTCGGCGGAGAAGGGCAGCGGCTCGTTCTTGAATTGCCGGTTGACGAGGCGCGGATAGAGGCTGCGGCCCGAGGCGATGCGCGACGCCATGACGGCGAGCTGAAGCGGGTTCACGCTGACATAGCCCTGGCCGATCACCGCGTTCAGCGAATCCGACGCCGTCCAGCGCTGGCCGTATTTCTTCATCTTCCACGCGCTGTCGGGGATGGTGCCGAAGCGCTGGTTGCTGCCCGCGAGCTGAAATTCCTCGCCAAGCCCCATCAGCCGCGCGGTCGGCGCGATCGCGTCATAGCCCAGCCGGTCGGCGACCCAGTAGAAATAGCTGTTGCAGCTTTTCATGATCGCGTGCGGCATGTCGAGGCTGCCGTGGGTGCCGAGGCAGCGGAAGAAGCGGTTGCCGAGGCGGTAGCCGCCGATGCAGGTGTGGCGCTCGCTGGGGTCCATGCCATGCCCGATCGCCGCGATCGCCGCCATCGGCTTCAGCGTCGATCCGGGCGGATAGAGGCCGCGCGTCGCCTTGTTGATCAACGGCTGATGATCGTCGCCGCGCAGCCAGCTATATTCCGACGTGCTGATCCCGTCGGAAAAGCTGTTCGGATCGAAGCTGGGCATCGAGACGAAGGCGAGGATGTCGCCGGTCAACGTGTCGATGACGACCGCCGCGCCCGATTCGGGACCCATGCGCCGCGCGGCATAGTCCTGCAGGTCGGCGTCGATCGTCAGGTGGACGGTCTTGCCCTGCGTGTCGGGCTGGGTCGAAAGCTCGCGCACCACCTTGCCGCGCGCGGTGACCTCGACGCGCTTGGCGCCGGGCTTGCCGCGCAGCATGTCCTGGAAATATTTCTCGAGCCCGTCCTTGCCGGTCTTGTAGCCGGGAGTGATGTAGAGCGGGTCCTTGACCTTCTCATATTCCTCGGCGGTCGGTGCGCCGACATAGCCGATCAGATGGCCGACCGCCGCGCCGGTCGGATAGTTGCGGGCAAAGCCGCGCTGCGGCGCGATGCCGGGAAGCTCGGGCAGGTGAACGAGGATCGCGCTATATTCCTGCTCGGTCATGTCCTCGGCGACCGCGACCGGCTGGAACCCCGATGCGGCTTTCAGGTCGCGCTCGATCCGCTCCATTGCGTCGCCGTCGAGCCGCAGCAGCGTCTTGAGCTGCCCCAGCACCAACTCCTTGTCGTGGAGCCGGTCGGGAATGATATCGACGCGCAGACTGACGCGATTGTTCGCCAGCGCCTTGCCGTGCCGGTCGACGATCCAGCCGCGGCGCGGCGGCACGAGCGTCAGATTGACGCGATTGCTTTCCGATTGCAGGACATAGCGTTCGTTGTCGACGACCGAGATATAGGCCATGCGCGCCGCGAGCGCGCCGAACAGGGCCGCCTGCGCCCCGCCGACGACGATCGCGCGGCGGGTGAAGGTGATGCCCCTCCAGGCTTCGGTGATGGGCGGGCTCTTCTTGCCAAACATGGAAGGGGATTTATCTGCGCTTCAGGCGGAAATTGTCAAACTTCCCCGTCAGGCGAAGGAAGAGCGGAACCAGGAGGACCGAGACGATGATCTGCGGCGCGACGAGCCCCAGAACACGTCCCGTTGCGGCGTGCGGGTGCGTGAGCAGCGCCGCGAGAGCCTGGATGATCGCGACAAGTAAAGCGCCAATCGCCCAGTCGTGAAAAAAACCCCGCCAATAGATGCGCTGCGAGAGATAGGCGATCGCGATGCTGGCTGCGGTCCACAGACAGACCGCGGTGCCGATCGGCGCGCCGCTGAACAGATCGTCCCACAGCCCGAGCGGCAGGCCGATCCACACCGGCCACATCTCGGTTCTGAGGAGCTGCCACGACAGGAAGAAAAGCAGTCCGAGCGGCGGCAGCACCGGCGAACTCGCGACGAGCGGCAGCATCAGCGGCAGCGCCGAGGCGAACATCACGCTCGCGACCGGAACTACGATCATCCGCCAGCGCGAGGCCGGCTCGCCGAGGCGGGGGCCTTTCGGGTTCATGGCGCCTTCGGGACTTCGGGGATGGCGCCCGGCGCGGACTTCAATAATTGCGCTTCGGCATCTTCGGGGGTGTAGGGACGCAGCACCGATACCGCGTCGACCTTTGCGGGATCGGCGAGCGGGCGCGCGAGCGCGCCGTCATTCTGGCGGCGCGCGACGATCGCCACCGGGATGTTGGGCGGATAGAGGCCGCCGGTGCCCGAGGTGAGGAGGATGTCGCCGGGTTTGAACGGATTGTTCGCGATGTTGAGCGTGCGGACGTCGAGGTCGCCGTTGCCGCGGCCATAGGCGAGCGCGGGCAGGCCGTCGCGCGCGCGGCGGACGGGAACGATCGTGTCGATGTCGGTGATCAGCAGCACCTGCGACACCGACGGCCCCGACCCCAGCACGCGCCCGATCAGCCCGTCGGCGCCGCGCACCGGCTGTCCCGCCTCGACCCCCAGGTTGCGGCCGATGCTGAGCAGCGCGATGCGCTTGCTGCTCGTCGAGGTCGAGGTAAGGAGGTAGCCGTTGGCGATCGCGCTCTTGTCGGTTTCCTGCAGCTTGAGCAGCGCCTTCAATTGGCGGTTCTCTTCCTGCAGCGAACTCGTCGCGACGAGCTGGCGCCGCGTTTCGGCGAGTTCCTTGCGCAGCCGCCGGTTCTGCGACCCCGCGCCGACATAGGCCGAAACGGCATCGTCGATGCCGGAGATCGAGCCGATCGCCGAGCGGGTGGCGCGCGCCACCGGCGCCGTCACTTCATGGCTGGCGATGCGAAGCTGGGCGAAGCCGACGGGATCGACGACCGACAGCACGGCCAGCAGCAGCCCCGCCACCGCCCCGGTCACCGCAATGACATAGGCAGCGAACAGGCTGTACTGGGCCTTTCGGGATTGCCCCGGACGCCGATGTGCCGGGCGGACCATGACGAGGCGCTACCGCTCGATCAGGCTTGCTGGAGCACGCCGCGGAAGGCCGGGTCCTCCATCGCGCGGCCGGTGCCGATCGCGACGCAGGTCAGCGGATCCTCCGCCACCGTGACGGGCAGCCCGGTCGCGTCGCGCAGCAGTTCGTCGAGTTCGGCGATCAGCGCGCCGCCGCCGGTCAGGACGATGCCCTGATCGACGATGTCGGCGGCGAGTTCGGGCGCCGTATTCTCCAGCGCGATGCGCACGCCCTCGACGATCGTGCCGATCGGTTCGGACAGCGCCTCGGCGATCTGCGCCTGGTTGATCGAGATTTCCTTCGGCACGCCGTTGACGAGGTCGCGGCCCTTGATGTGGATGGTCAGGCCGACGCCGTCGGCGGGAATGCGCGCGATGCCGAAATCCTTCTTGATCCGCTCGGCGGTCGCTTCGCCGATCAGCAGATTATGGTGTCGGCGGACGTAAGAGACGATCGCCTCGTCCATCTTGTCGCCGCCCGCGCGGACCGACGTGGTGTAGGCAAGGCCGCGGAGCGAAAGCACCGCGACTTCGGTCGTGCCGCCGCCGATGTCGACGACCATCGACCCGATCGGCTCGGTCACCGGCATGTCGGCGCCGATCGCCGCGGCCATCGGCTCCTCGATCAGCCACACCTCGCTCGCGCCCGCATTCGACGCGGCGTCGCGGATCGCGCGGCGCTCGACGCTGGTCGAGCCGCTGGGCACGCAGATCACGATCTCGGGGCTGCGGAACGCGTTGGGCTTGCCGCCGTGGACCTTGGTGATGAAGTGCTTGATCATCTGCTCGGCGACGTCGATGTCGGCGATGACGCCATCGCGTAAGGGGCGGATCGCCTCGATGCTGTCGGGGGTCTTGCCCATCATCAGCTTGGCGTCGTCGCCGACCGCCTTCACGCGCTTGATGCCGTTCAGCGTCTCGACCGCGACGACCGAGGGTTCGTTGAGCACGATGCCCTTGCCGCGCACATAGACGACCGTGTTCGCGGTGCCGAGGTCGATTGCCATGTCCTGCGAGTTGAATTTGAGCCAGCGGGAAAAGAAGGACATCTATACTGCTTCCTGTCATCGAAGCTGCGTCCCTGACGGACACGCCCCTATCGTGATTCCATCCGCGCGCCCGGCCGGCGACAGCTACAATCAGGGGGAGATTCCGGCTCGTCCACAAGGGGCTGGCTGGACAAAATGATCAGGCTGTGCGGATGGGTCGCGATTTGCGTCCGACTGCGCTACGAGAGGCCCCATGTCAATACGTCGCCTGCCGGAAAAGCTCGTAAATCGGATCGCGGCCGGTGAAGTGGTCGAAAGACCCGCCGCAGCGCTCAAAGAGCTGGTTGAAAACGCCATCGACGCCCGCGCGACTCGCATTTCGGTGCGAATCGCCGAGGGTGGAATCCTGCGGCTGGAGGTCGAGGACGACGGCTGCGGCATGACCGCCGCCGACATGGCGCTCGCGCTCGAACGTCATGCGACGTCGAAACTCCCCGATGACGCGATCGAGGATGTGACGACATTGGGTTTTCGCGGCGAGGCGCTGCCCTCGATCGCCAGCGTCGCCCGGCTGACGCTCGACAGCCGGGTGGCGGGCGGCGACGGCTGGCGGCGCGTCGTCGACAATGGCGCGCTCGCGGCCGAGGGGCCGGCGGCGCTGGCGAAGGGCACCCGCGTCCTCGTCGAGGATCTGTTCGCGCGCGTCCCCGCGCGGCGCAAGTTCCTGCGCAGCGGGCGCAGCGAATATGCCGCCTGCCTCGACGTGGTGAAGCGGCTGGCGATGGCGCGCCCCGATATTGCCTTCGCGGTCGAGCACGACGGGCGCCGCGTCCTCGACGTCCAGGGCGGGCAGGACCGGCTCGCGCGCGTCGCGGCGCTGACCCAGCGCGAACTCGCCGCGAACAGCATCGGCGTCGATCTCGACCGCGGCGAGGTGCATCTCGGCGGCGTGATCAGCCTGCCGACCTACAATCGCGGCATCGCCGATCATCAATATCTGTTCGTCAACGGCCGCCCGGTGAAGGACCGGCTGCTCGTCGGCGCGCTACGCGGCGCCTATGCCGACCTGCTCGCGCGCGACCGCCATCCGGTCGTCGCGCTGTTCCTCGACGTGCCGACGAGCGAGGTCGACGTCAACGTCCACCCGGCGAAGACCGAGGTGCGCTTCCGCGACCCGCAGCTCATTCGCGGCATGATCGTCGGCGGCCTTCGCCGCGCGCTCGACGAACATGGCTTTCGCAGCGTCCAGCATCCCGCCGAAGCGGCGCTCGCGGCGTGGCAGCAGGAACCGGCGCCGCCGCCCGAGCCCGCAACCGGCTTCCTCTTCGGCCGCCGCACCGAGCCCGCGGTGCATCTCTTCGGCACCGACATGCCGCCCGCGAACGAAGCGGTCGCGCGCGTCTATGACCGGCTCGTCCCCTTCGCGAGCGCATCTGCGCCGCTCGCGGGCCGCGCCGAGGTCGCCGAACTGGCGCCGCCCGAGGCCGCCGAGCATCCGCTCGGCATCGCGCGCGGCCAGATCGCGAAAACCTATATCGTCGCCGAGGCCGAAGATGGCCTCGTCATCGTCGACCAGCACGCCGCGCACGAACGGCTCGTGCTCGAACAATTGCGGCGCGGGATGAGCGGGCAGGCGGTGCCCTCACAGGGCCTGCTGCTGCCCGAGGTCGTCGAACTCGACGAGCCCGCGTGCGACCGGCTCGAGGCCGCGGCGCCGCAGCTTGCCGCGCTCGGCGTCGAACTCGAACGCTTCGGTCCCGCCGCGGTGATGGTGCGCGCGACTCCGGCGATGCTGGGGGCGATCGACTGCCACAAGCTCGTCACCGACATCGCCGACGACCTTGCGGGCTACGACGCCGCGCTCGGCCTGTCGGAGAAGCTCGAACTCGTCGCCGCGACGATGGCGTGCCACGGCTCGGTGCGCGCGGGGCGGACGCTGAATGTTGCCGAGATGAACGCATTGCTCCGCCAGATGGAGGTCACGCCGCACTCGGGCCAGTGCAACCATGGGCGGCCGACGTGGGTGAAGCTCGCGATGGACGATGTCGAGAAATTGTTCGGGAGGAAATAAGCGGCCGTGGTGTTGCGCGATATCCAACATCTCGTCACCCTGAACTTGTTTCAGGGTCCATGGCCTGCCCCCGCTTTCGGCGCGGTATTCGACGAGAGTTCAGGTCATGGATGCTGAAACAAGTTCAGCATGACGAAGAGGGGAGGCTGGTTCGATGGGAGGAAACAAGATGCATATCGGGATTGCCGCTGCCGGGTTGGGCGCTGCTCTCGTCCTGACTCCTGCGATTGTCGCCGCCGCTGCAAAGCCCGCCCCCGCCTGCGCAGCGGGCGCTGTCCTTCCGCCCGATCTTTCCGACTGGTCGCGCGCCGCGGCGAACAAGACCATCTATGCCTATGGCGAACCGCGCGAGGCCAGTTGGCCGCCGCTCGGCGCGGCGCGAACGGCGCTGGGGCTGCATCGCTTCGAAAGCCTGCGCTTCGAGATCGCGCCCGAGCGCAAGCCCGATCCTTTCAAATATGGCGGCATGGTGCCGATCGAGGTCAAGACGCCCGGCCGGCTGGTCGTCGCGCTCGGCGCGGGGGCGTGGATCGACCTCGTCCGCGACGGCAAGTTCCTGAAATCGATCGCGCACGGCCATGGCCCGGACTGTTCGGGCATCCGCAAGATGGTCGAATATGACGTCGAACCGGGCCGCTATCTGCTCCAGATATCGAGCGCGCCCGCTGCGTCGATCGACGCGATGGCGATCCTGCGCGACTCCCTCTGATCGTCATTGCGAGCGGCGAAGCCGCGCGGCAATCCAGAGCTTGCGTAAACCGCCCTGGATTGCTTCGCTGCGCTCGCAATGACGATTTTCCAATTGAAAATCAGTCCGCGCCGCCCACGTCCCGCACCCGGATCAGGCCCGCCGAGCGCATCGTCATCACCGGCTCGTCATGCTGGTTGAACACGGTCATCCGCGACTGGATGATCCCCATTTCCGGCCGACTCCCCGACCGCCGCTTTTCGAGTATTTCGCTCTCACAGCATAGCGTGTCGCCCGGATAGACGGGCTTCAGCCAGCGCAGATCCTCGATTCCCGGCGAACCCAGCCCGGCCTGTTCATGCTGCTTCATGTCGTCGACCATCATCCGCATCATCATCGCGCCGGTATGCCAGCCGCTCGCCGACAGCCGCCCGAAATAGGTCTGCGCCGCCGCTTCGTCGTCGAGATGAAAGGGCTGCGGGTCATATTTGGACGCGAAGTCGATCACTTCCTCGCGCACCACCTCTTTGCTGCCGAAACGCCGGACCACGCCGACCTCGATATCCTCGTAATAAAGCACGATAATTCCCCGATCAGGCCGACATCTTGATGCCCGCAACACCATTTTCGACGATGCCCGTCGCGCGCTTCGACAGCGTGTTCACCGGCGTCGTCACCTTGTCGACGGTCATGAAATGCGTCTGCCACGCCTCGCGCCCGACCTCGCAGACCATATAGCCGCGCAGGTCGTTGGCGAATTTGAGTTCGGGGTTGCGCTTCAGGAAGACGTCGGTGCCCTTGCGCAAATCGCTGCCGTCGCCGCCGCTGGTGATCGAGGTGCCGACGAACTCCGCGCCGACCACCTTGTCCTTGAGGATCAGGTCGCCGCAGAAATTCTGATGCTCGTCGCCGGTGATGACGACGGCATTCTTGAGGCCCGCGAGCCGCGAGAGCATCCGCTCGCGCGGCGCTTCATATCCCGCCCAGCTGTCGAGGTTCAGAATCTTCTCCGGATCGCGGTCGTCGCGCTGGCGGTCGAGCGACATCATCGTCACCTGCTGCGCGATGCCGTTCCACGTCGCGCCGCCCTTTGCCAGATTCTTCGCGAGCCAATCGTCCTGCGCCTTGCCCAATACCTCGGCATTTTTGGCGAAGACGTCGGGGCAGGCGGGCTTGAAGCCGTCGCCGCACGGCTGATTGTCGCGATATTGCCGCGTGTCGAGGATCTGCATCGACAAGAGGTCGCCATAGCGCAGCTCGCGGTTCGCGGCGATGAAGCCGCCCTTGGGGAGCAGCGCCTTGCGCACCGGCATATGCTCGTACCACGCCTGGAACGCCGCCTGCCGCCGCAGCATGAAGATGTCGGGCGGCGGCGCGTCGGGATCGTTGACGTCGAGGCCCATTTTCCAGTCGTCATAGACCGCAACCCAATCGTTACGGATTTCATGGTCGTCGAAGCTGGAGATGAAGGCGTGCGCCGACCGCGCTGCCTGCATGTCGATGTCGAGCAGCGTCTGGGTGTAGGAGGTGCGGAAATCGGTCAGATCCTGCAATCCGCGCAGCGCATATTTGCGCACCGGCCGCACCGGCAGGCCGTCGGGGAAGATATAGTCCTGCTGATATTCATAGATGAAGTCGCCATAATGATAGACGAAGGCGAGGTCTTCGCGCGCCAGATGGCGATAGGCGCCGTAAAAGCCCGATTCATAATGCTGGCAGCCGCAGACCCCGAATTTCAGCGCGTCGGTGCGCGCGCCGACAGCAGGAAGCGTGCGTGCGCGCCCGCGCAGGCTGCGCTCGCCGCCCGCGGTGAAGCGGTAATAATAGGGGCGGTCGGGTTTCAGTCCCGCAACCTCGACATGGACGCTGTGGCCGAGCTCGGGCCGCGCGAGTTCGGTGCCCTTCGCCGCAATGGTGCGAAAACCGCCGTCCTCGGCGACCTCCCATTCGACCGGCACATTGACCAGCGGCATCCCGCCGTGCCGCTCCATCGGGTCGGGCGCAAGGCGCGTCCAGATCACGAAGCCGTCGCTCGCCGGATCGCCCGCCGCCACGCCCAGGCTGAACGGAAAATCGCGAAAGAAACCTGCTTCCGCGCGCAGGATCGCGGGCGCGGACAGGCCAGCGAGCGTTGCGGTGGCGAGGAAATGGCGGCGGTTCAGCATGGGCACTCCACGGGCAAGGACGACTCAATGCCAGCGGCATAGCCCAGCTATCCGATCAGAACCACATCCGCGCCATCCACAGCGCCATCGCGATCATCATGACATTTTCGGTCAGCGAGACGAAGCCGAGCGGCACCTTGCTGCTGCCGCCGACGCAGGCGCATTTGATGTCGCGCTTGTCGATATAAACCGCCTTGAACACCGACACCGCGCCGATGCCGCCGATGAACAGCGCGACCGGGATCGACAGCCAGGGCAGGGCGTGCGCGGTCATCAGCACCCCCGCCAGCCCCTCGGCGAACGGATAGATACTCGCGTAGGGCACCCAGCGGCGCGCGAGCAGGTCGTAATTCAGGAACATCGTCGCGAACTTGTCGACGTCCTGCAATTTCAGCAGCGCGAGCACGATCATGCTGAACGAGATGAACCATTCGGCGGCGCGCAGCGTGAACGGCGTGCCGTCGACCGCAAAGCCCGCCGCGAGCGCCATCAGCGCGGTCATTGCGAACAGCGCGATCACCGGCGTGTAACTCGTGGCGTCGGGGTCGGCGACCTTCAGCCCGAAATGGCGGCGCAGATCGTCGTAGCCGCCGATGCGCACCCCGTCGATGAAGGTCTGCGGGGTGGTTTTGACGCCGTGCTTGGCCTTGAACGCGTCGGTCTCTTCGCGCGTCGTCAGCCAGCGGTCGTCGACCGCGAAGCCGCGGCTTCTCAGAAGATGTTTTGCCTTGAGGCCATAGGGGCAGATATGCCCCGGCATGACCATGCGATGGAGGATTGCCTGTTTCGTCATGCGCCCCATATAGGGTCCGTACCATGGTACGGAGTCAAGCATGTCCTTCACGATCGGAAAATTGGCCGCCGCGGGCGGGGTCGGGGTCGAAACGGTGCGCTATTATCAGCGCCGCGGCCTGCTCGGCACGCCGGTGCGCAGCGGCGGCGACGGCTGGGGCGGCGGGGTTCGGCGCTATAGCGAGGACGATGTGCGGCGGCTGAAATTCATCCGCGCGGCGCAGGCGTCGGGGTTTACGCTCGAGGAGATTTCGGAGCTGCTCGCGCTGGAGGAAAGCGATGACCGCATCCGCGTCCGCGCCCTCGCGCGCCAACGGATCGAAGTGCTCGACGAAAAGATCGCGCAAATGACCGAAGCCCGCGCGGCGCTTGGGCGCCTGGCTGACCTTTGTGCAGCAAGCGATAAGGGGCCATGTCCGATCCTGACGGCGTTCGAGCCGTAAGGCTTGGAGGCTGAAACGGATTCGCCGCTAACGACCGATTGCGACCGCCCGGCATTTCCTAACTTTGTCATCCCCGCGAAAGCGGGGACCCAGAGCGTGCGTCGGCTAACCCCACACTGGGTTCCCGCTTTCGCGGGAATGACGAAGGTGGGGAGAGGCAGTTTCCCACTCCAAAGCCGCCCTCCGCCCTTTTGGGGCGAAGTCGGTGTCAGCTATGCAAAAAGTGCATCACGTCGCCGTCCTGCACCACATAAGCCTTGCCCTCGGCGCGCAGCTTGCCCGCTTCGCGCGCCTTGGCTTCGCCGCCCAGCGTAACATAATCGTCGAAAGCGATCGTCTCGGCGCGGATGAAGCCTTTCTGGAAATCGCTGTGAATCTCGCCCGCCGCTTCGGGCGCGCTGGCGCCCTTGTGGACGGTCCAGGCGCGCGCTTCCTTCGGCCCGACGGTGAAGAAAGTCAGCAGATGGAGCAATTCATAGCCGGCACGGATTACGCGCGCGAGGCCGGTTTCGTGGAGGCCCATCTCCTCGAGGAACATCATGCGCTCGTCGGCGTCCATGCCGACCAGCTCGCTCTCGATCGCCGCCGAGACGATCACCGCCTGCGCGCCTTCGGCCTTGGCGCGCGCGAAGACGGCTTCGCTGTGGGCGTTGCCGGTCGCGGCGTTGCCCTCTTCGACATTGCAGACATAGAGGACGGGCTTGGTGGTCAGAAGCTGTGCCTGTTTCAGAATGCGCTCCTCCTCGACGTCCTTCGGCTCGGTCAGCCGCGCGGGCTTGCCGGCGCGCAGCAGATCGAGCGCCTGCCCCAGCACCGACGCCGCCGCCTTGGCCTCCTTGTCGCCGCCGGTCGCTTTCTTGGCGAACGCAGGAACGCGCTTCTCCAGGCTTTCGAGGTCCGAGAGCAGCAGTTCCGTCTCGACCGTTTCGGCGTCGGCGACCGGGTCGACCTTGTTCTCGACATGCTGGATGTCGTCATCCTCGAAACAGCGCAGGACGTGGACGATCGCGTCGACCTCGCGGATGTTGCCGAGGAACTGGTTGCCCAGCCCTTCGCCCTTCGACGCGCCGCGCACCAGCCCCGCGATGTCGACGAAGGCGAGCTGGGTCGGGATGATCTTCTGGCTGCCCGCGATCGCGGCGAGCTTGTCGAGCCGCGCGTCGGGCACCGCCACATTGCCGATGTTTGGTTCGATCGTGCAGAAGGGATAATTCGCCGCCTGCGCCGCCTGCGTCTCGGTCAGCGCGTTGAACAGGGTGGACTTGCCGACATTGGGCAGCCCGACGATCCCGCATTTGAAACCCATAAAAACTCCATGAGATCCGGCGCGTTGCCGGTAACCCCGCGCCCCTAGCGCCAAGTTGCGCCGGGCGCCAGCCTTGAGGGTGGATGCTCAGTCGTTCAGTCGCAGCGCGAGATCGCTGGCGAACCGCACGTCGTCGCCGTCGGCAAGCCAGCCCGCTTCGGCGGCGATCGCGCCGAGCAGGTCGGTTAGCGGCTCGATCTCGCTCTTGTGATAATTGCCGAGGACGTGGCCGGTGACGCGGTCCTTGTGACCCGGGTGGCCGATGCCGATGCGCACGCGGCGGAAATCGTCGCCGATATGGGCGATCATGCTGCGGATGCCGTTATGCCCCGCCGCACCGCCGCCGCGCTTCACCTTGACCTTCATCGGCGCGAGGTCGAGCTCGTCGTAAAAGGCGGTGACGTCCTGCGGCGTCAGCTTGTAGAAATCCATCGCGGCACGCACGCTGCGGCCGCTTTCGTTCATGAAGGTGCCGGGTTTCAGGAGCAGGACACGCTCGCGGCCGATGCGGCCGTCCTGTATCCAGCCCTGGAATTTCTTCGCGGGAGCGGAAAAACCGTGCGTGTCGGCGATGACGTCGGCGGCCATGAAGCCGACATTGTGGCGGTGCATCGCATATTGAGGCCCGGGATTGCCGAGGCCGACCCAGAGCTGCATATTAAAAACCCCTCATTCCTATCTCGTCACCCTGAACTTGTTTCAGGGTCCACGGCCTGCCCTCGAAACTGGCGCGGCGTAAAGGGAGAGGTTAGGCCATGGATGCTGAAACAAGTTCAGCATGACGAAGTAGGAAGAGGCGGCGTTTCGCCGAAATCGCCGCCTCTTCGCATAGGCCGCTCCCCCGAGGGGGAGGGGCTGAAGTGTCGGTATCAGGCTTCGCCTTCGGCGGCTTCGCCCTCGTCCTTCGTCGTGTCGCCGTCGCTCGACTTGAGCGCCGACGGGGCGACGATGGTCGCGATGGTGAAGTCGCGGTCGGTGATCGCGCTTTCGCTGCCCTTGGGCAGCGTCACATTGCTGATGTGGATCGAATCGCCGACATCGAAGCCGGTGACGTCGATGATGATCTCGTCGGGGATCTTGTCCGCTTCGCAGACCAGTTCCAGCTCGTGACGAACGATGTTCAGCACGCCGCCGCGCTTCAGGCCGGGCGAGGCTTCTTCGTTCGCGAACACGACCGGCACTTCGACATGAACCTTGGCATCCTTGGCGATGCGCAGGAAGTCGGCGTGGATCGGGCGATCCTTGACCGGATGGAAAGCGACGTCCTTCGGCAGGGTGCGAATGCTCTTGCCGTCGACGTCGATCATCACGACCGAGTTCATGAAGTGACCCGTCATCAGCTGCTTCATCAGCAGCTTTTCCTCGACGTGGATCATCAGGGGTTCTTCCTTGCCGCCATAGACGACGGCGGGGACGCGGCCATTACGACGCAGCTCGCGCGAGGCTCCCTTGCCTCCGCGTTCGCGCGTCTCGGCCGTCAGCGTCAGCTGATCGCTCATTTTCATTCTCCGAGTTCGGTTACACAGTTCCGCCACGCCTCCAGGGATGACCACGACGGAAGCGCGGGCGCATAGCGGGGAAGCGGCAGAAATGCAAGCGGGGAGGGGATGGTCGCTGTGGCCGATCGGCGGATGATGCTCGATATCCCTTAACTTTGTCATTCCCGCGAAAGCGGGAACCCAGGGCGGGGTCAGCCCACGCAAGCTCTGGGTTCCCGCTTTCGCGGGAATGACAAAGATGGAGAATGTCCGTCTTCCATCTCAACGCTGCCATCCCAAACCCACCGGATCACTGCACCCGCACCACCTGATACCCCGCCGCCGCCAGCATCGCCGGCACGCCGTCATCGCCCACCAGATGCCCCGCGCCGACCGCCATCAGCACCGTGCCCGGCTGCTCCAGGCGCCGTGCGACCCATGCCGTCCAGCGGCGGTTGCGGTCGGTGAGGAGCGCCTTGCGCGCCGCGGGAACCTCGTCGACATCCTCGTTGACGATCTTCGCCAGCGCCTCGACGTCGCCGCGCGACCATGCCGCCGCCATGGCGCGCGCATCCTGTTCGGCATGGCCGATGTTCGCGGCCGCGCGGACCAGCAGCGCGCGCTGGGTCACAGGGTCGAGCCTCTCGAACAGCATCAACTGCGCTTTCGCGCTTTCGAGCCCGTGGATCGGCTTGCCTGCGCGCTGAAAGGCGGCGGTCAGCCCCGCCTCGACCCCGTCGGCGGGCGACAGGTCGGCGTGCTGCGCGGCGCGCTGTCCCATCAGGACCAGCACCGCCCAATCGTCGAGGACGTCGCCGCCGAGCGGTTCGTCGCCCTCGATTGTGCGGTAGCCCGCGAACGCCTTGGCGGGCAGGCGCGCGCTTATCGCCAGCGGCGCCTCGCGCGGGGCAAGGTCGCGGAAAACCGCTCCCGCTTCGGCAAGCTGCTGCGGCGACAGTTCGAGCATCAGCGCATCGGCCTGGCCGATTGCCGCCGCGACCTTGCCCGCGTCCCAGTCGGTCCCGGCGGGCAGCGCGTGCATCGTGCCGAGCATATAGATGCGCGTGTCGTCATCGGCGACCAGCCACATCGCGGGCCGCGCCTCGACCGCCGGCTTTGCCTGGCATGCGGTCAGCAGCAACGGCAAAAGGGCCGCCGCAAGGCGGCGGCCCCAAGGGCGGCGAAAGGCGCCCCCTGTCTGCATTACTGAACGCGCGTCACTTTCAGGCCGCGCTCCTTCAGATAATCCTGGACGCTCTTCTGTCCCGCGAGGTGGCCCGCGCCGACCGCGACGAAGACCGTGCCGGGCTTGTCCATCCGCGCCTTGATCTGGTCGGCCCAGCGCGCGTTGCGGTCCCACAGCAGGATGTGGGTCAGTTCGGGGGTCGCGGCCATGCTTTCGTTCATCGTGGCGGCCAGATTGTCGGTGTCGCCCTTGCTCCACTGTCCGACCATCGTGTCGAGCGTCGGAGCAAGCTTGTCGATGTCCTTCACCGTCGCGTTGAGGAAGGCGATCTGGCCTTCCTCAGGGATCGAATCGAAAAAGCCGAGCTGTTCCTCCAGCGTCTCGAAGCCGGAGATCGGCTTGGCCGCCGTCTTGGCCGCCGCGGTGAGCTGCATTTCGGCGCCCTGGGTCGGATCATAGCCGAGCTTGGTCAGCGGCAGCACCGACAAGGTGATCGCCGCGAACCACGGCTTGAAGGCGTCGAAGGCATTTGCGGGAACGCCCAGCCCGGTGAGCGCCGCCTGATAGGCGGTCAGCGCGTCGGGGTCGAGCTTCGCCGACAGCGCCGTGCCGCTCTTGTCCATCGCCAGCGGCATGGTGGCCTTTGCGGCCTCGGCCTGATCTTCGGGCATCACCATTTCGAGGACGAGTTCGTCCGACTTGTCGAATGCCTGCTTCACGGCGCCGTCGAACCAGCCAAGACCGGGCTTCAGCACATGCACGGTGCCGAACAGATAGATGGTCGTATCGGCGTCCTTGACCGCCCACATGCCGGGCTTGGCGGCGACCGTGGTGACCGGCGGAGCCGCGGCGACGGCGGCTTCCTGGGCAAAGGCGACGTTGCCGGGCGTCAGCGCGCAGGCGGCAAAGGGGACCACCGCGCAGCTTGCAACGAACGTCTTGAACCAACTCTTCATCGAAAAACACCTTTCAGTCATGGCCCTGTGGCCGGGGAAATAGGGGAGGGGAGAGCGAAAGTCAGCGAAATTTGAGCCAGAGATAGACGATGCCGTTCGTGACCATCGAGAGGACGAAAAGCAGCATCGCATCGGCCGGCGGGGCAAGGCCGGCGCGGTGGAGCACCCACCAGACGGGGGCCGGAAAGATGAAGGCATACCAGCCGGCAAGTCCCGCCCACAGCCAGGCGCGCTCCTCATGATCGTCGATCGATCGATGATAGATGATCATCGACACGAGCAACCCGATCACCCACAGGATCGACGCGCCGATCGCGAACTTTGCGCTGAGTGCCCCGGTGAACGCCATCTCGATCACGCCGCGATTTGTCGGCTGATCGAACGAGGCCCAGACGCCGACGATTCCGCCGATCACCGCGGCGAGGCCGAGCGCAGTCCAATAGTGGCGGCGGCGGCGCGACAGGGCGCGGAACCAGTCCGCGTGACGACGGAAATAGAAGAAGAGGCCCGCTATGCCGAGCGTGGCGGCGATCAGCGGTCCGGCCCAGGGCGCGAGCATCGCCTTGCCCGCTTCGGCAGTGCCCTTGCTGAAGCCCGCCAAGATGCCGGCGAGGAAAATCGCGCCGAAGCAGATGGCGGCGGGCCAGACGAATCCCGGCGTGCGCGGTTCCTGCGGCTCGGTGACCATCATCCTATCCTTCGAAGCCATCGTCGAAAATCTCCTCGATCCGCATGTCGAACAATCGGGCCAGCTTGAAGGCGAGCGGCAGCGACGGGTCGTATTTGCCCGTTTCGATCGCGTTCACCGCCTGCCGCGACACGTCGAGCCGGTCGGCAAGTTCCGCCTGGCTCCAGTTGCGCATCGCGCGCAGCACCTTCAATCTGTTGTTCACACGCCGTATCCGTCATGCATCCCTGACCGAATGTCAGGTGTTGTTGACTAAATGACATGATTCGCTGACTCTGTCAACAAGACCTTACATTTTGTGACGGGAAGCTGACAGGGCGCCGAATATGGACGCGCCTGTCCCTTGACCCTGCGCCGCCGCTGCGCCAAGGGCGGCGAGAATTGTTGCACCTGCGAAAGGCGGAAGATCGGGTGGTCGACGCGGCGGAAAAGAAACTGCTCAGCTTTCAGGACATGATCCTGACGCTCCATGCCTATTGGGCGGCGCGCGGCTGCGCGATTCTCCAGCCCTACGACATGCGCGTCGGGGCGGGAACCTTTCACCCCGCGACGACGCTGCGCAGCCTCGGCCCCGAACCGTGGAACGTCGCCTATGTCCAGCCGAGCCGCCGCCCCACCGACGGCCGCTATGGCGAGAATCCGAACCGCCTCCAGCATTATTACCAGTATCAGGTCATACTGAAGCCGTCGCCCGCCGACCTGCAGGAACAATATCTGGGCAGCCTCGCCGCGATCGGCATCGACCCGCTGCTCCACGACATCCGTTTCGTCGAGGATGATTGGGAATCGCCGACGCTCGGCGCGTGGGGGCTGGGCTGGGAGGTCTGGTGCGACGGGATGGAGGTGACCCAGTTCACCTATTTCCAGCAGATGGGCGGCTACGACTGCAAGCCCGTTGCGGGCGAACTGACCTACGGGCTCGAACGCCTCGCCATGTATATCCAGAATGTCGACAATGTGTACGACCTCCGCTTCTCCGACGCGGTCGGCGACGTCGCGGCGGTCAGCTATGGTGATGTCTTCCTCGAAAACGAGCGGCAGTTCTCGAAATGGAATTTCGAGGTCGCCGACACCGACACCTTGTTCGCGGGCTTCAAGGCCGCCGAGGCCGAATGCCAGCGCGCGATCGCCGCGAACGTGCCGCTCGCGGCCTATGACCAGGCGATCGAGGCAAGCCACCTCTTCAACCTCTTGCAGGCGCGCGGCGTGATCAGCGTGCAGGAACGCGCCAATTACATGGCCCGCGTCCGCGACCTCGCGAAGGGAAGCTGCAAGGCGTGGATCGACAGCCAGTCCGAGCGCTGGACCGCCAACTATCCGGGGTGGACGCTGTGACCGATTTCCTTCTCGAACTGCGCAGCGAGGAAATTCCGGCGCGGATGCAGGCCGGCGCGCGCGCCGAGCTCGAAAAGCTTTTCCGCGCCCAGCTTGGCGCCGCGGGCCTCGAAGCGGGCGACGTCATCGTCTGGTCGACCCCGCGCCGCCTCGCGCTGATCGCGAAAGACCTTCCCGATGCGACCGCCGCGGTCAGCGAGGAACTCAAGGGTCCGCGCACCAGCGCGCCGCCGCAGGCGCTCGAAGGTTTCCTCCGCAAGACCGGCCTGACGCAGGACGGGCTCGAAGACCGCGACGGCGTCTGGTTCGCGGTGATCGACAAGCCCGGACGCGCGACCGCCGACGTCCTCGCCGAAGCGATCCCCGCGATCGTCCGCGGCTTCGCCTGGCCCAAGTCGATGCGCTGGGGCAAGCAGAGTGCGAGCAGCGAAAGCCTGCGCTGGGTGCGCCCGCTGTCGGGCATCGTCGCGATTTTCGGCGAAGCGCTTGTGCCATGTGAAGTTGGCGGGATATCCGCCGGTTTCGCAACGCGCGGCCATCGCTTTCATTGCCCCGGCGAGATCACGATCGGCTCGGCCGCCGACTATGCCGACAAGCTGCGCGCCTGCCACGTTATCGTCGACCATGAAGAGCGGCAGGCGATCATCCGGGGCGGCGCCGCCAAAGCTGCGGCCGATGCGGGGCTGACGCTGGTAGAGGACGAAGGGCTGGTGATCGAGAATGCCGGCCTCACCGAATGGCCGGTGCCTTTGCTCGGCCGCTTCGACGAAGCGTTTCTGGAGGTGCCGCCCGAGGTCATCCAGCTCACCGCGCGCGTGAACCAGAAATATTTCGTCGTGAACGGCGCCGACGGCAAGCTCGCCAACGGCTTCGTCTGCACCGCGAACATCGATGCGAGCGACGGCGGTGCGGAGATCGTCGCGGGCAACCGCAAGGTGCTAGCCGCGCGCCTCTCCGACGCGCGCTTCTTCTGGGAGCAGGACCAGAAGAAGACGCTAGCGCAGCACGCCGAAAAGCTCGCGAACATCACCTTCCACGAAAAGCTCGGCACCGTCGCCGACAAGGTCGAGCGCGTCGCCAAGCTCGCGCGCTGGCTGGTCGAAGAGGGTGTCGTCACTCCTGCCGGTGTTCCCGCGCAGGCGGGAACCCAGGGCGGTGATGCACTGGCGTCTGCGGACGCAAGCTCTGGACCCCCGCCTTCGCGGGGGAACACGGAAGTGTCGCGCGAGGAATTGGCCGACCAGGCCGAACTCGCGGCGCGCTTGGCGAAGGCCGACCTCGTCACCGAAATGGTCGGCGAATTCCCCGAATTGCAGGGCCTGATGGGCGGCTATTACGCCCGCGCCGAGGGCCTGCCCGACGCCGTCGCCGACGCGATCCGCGATCATTACAAGCCGGTCGGGCAGGGCGATGATGTGCCCACCCCACCGGTGACGGTGGCCGTGGCGTTGGCGGACAAGCTGGATACGCTATTTGGATTTTTCCGCGAGGATATGTTTCCGACTGGATCGAAAGATCCGTTCGCTTTGAGGCGGGCGGGCATTTCTTCGCTACGGCTAATTCTACAGAATGATTTGAAGCTGTCGACAGATGCTGCCGCGGCTCAGTGGCTTGGTCAAAGCGACCCGTCGGTCACGCTGAGCGAGAGCCAGATTGCCGATCGCAAAATCTTGACGTCTATTCCTGACTTTTTGACAGAGCGTTTGGCCGTTCAACTGCGAGAGGCCGGTGTGTCGGCGGACGTGGTTCAGGCCTCGCGCGAATGGCATAGCCGCGTTGATACGCGGCTTGATCGTACCGAGGCCCGTGCGCGGGACTTGCAAGCTTTTCTAGCGACCGAAGACGGCACCAACCTGCTTGCGGGCTACAAGCGCGCGGCGAATATCCTGAAGCAGGCTGGCGAGGTGAGCGGCACCGCCGCCGCGACGCCGCCGACCGAGGCCGATGCCGCGCTGCTCACCGCGCTCGACGCCGCCGAGCCCGCGGCCTCCGCTGCGGTCGCCGAAGAACGCTTCACCGACGCGATGGCCGCGCTTGCCAGCCTTCGCGCCCCGATCGACGCCTTTTTCGACGGCGTGATGGTCAACGATCCCGACGAAGCGGTCCGCGCCTGGCGGCTCGGCCTGCTCGCGCGATTTACCGGCGCGGTGCATGGCGTTGCGGATTTCTCGAAGATCGAAGGCTGACGCTACGGCTATGCGCCGCAGCTTATAACGAACGAAGTAAAACTGAATCGACCAACCCGGATTGCATACCTATCCAGCCGCAACCTCCTCCCCGGGGCAGCAGGAGCATATGATGACGAAGATGGTGCATTTGTTCGGCGGCGCGGCCACCACGGCCGAGCGTTCGAAGGAATTGCTGGGCGGCAAGGGATCGAACCTTGCCGAAATGGCCTCGATCGGCCTGCCGGTTCCGCCGGGCTTTACGATCACCACCGACGTCTGCACCGCTTATTATGCCAATGGCGAGCAATTCCCGGCCGGATTGGTCGAGGATGTCGCCGCGGGTATCGCGCATATCGAGGGCATCACCGGCAAGCGTTTCGGCGACGCCGCCGATCCGCTGCTCGTCTCGGTCCGCTCGGGCGCGCGCGTGTCGATGCCGGGGATGATGGACACCGTCCTCAACCTCGGGCTCAACGACAGCACCGTTGCCGGCCTGTCGCAGGCGTCGGGTGATCCGCGCTTCGCGTGGGACAGCTATCGCCGCTTCATCCAGATGTATGCCGACGTCGTCATGGGCCTCGACCATGCGGCGTTCGAGGAAGCGCTGGAAATCGCGAAGGAAGACAAGGGCTTCTATCTCGACACCGAAATGTCCGCCGAAGACTGGCAGGCGCTGGTCAAGGAATATCAGGCGATCGTCGCGCGCGAGACCGGCGCGCCTTTCCCGCAGGAACCGAAGGACCAGCTCTGGGGTGCGATCGGCGCCGTCTTCGCGAGCTGGGAAAGCGACCGCGCGAAAGTCTATCGCCGTCTGAACTCGATCCCCGGCGAATGGGGCACCGCGGTCAATGTCCAGGCGATGGTGTTCGGCAATATGGGCGACACCTCGGCGACCGGCGTCGCCTTCACGCGCGACCCCGCGACCGGCGAGCGCGCCTGGTACGGCGAATGGCTGATCAATGCGCAGGGCGAGGACGTCGTCGCGGGCATCCGCACCCCGCAGTATCTGACCAAGGTCGCGCGCGAAAAGGCCGGCGCCAAGCCGTTGTCGATGGAAGAGGCGATGCCCGAGACTTTCGGCGAACTCGGCCGCGTCTTCGACACGCTCGAAAATCATTATCGCGACATGCAGGATATCGAGTTCACCGTCGAACGCGGGACGCTGTGGATGCTGCAAACCCGCTCGGGCAAGCGCACCGCCAAGGCAGCGCTGCGCATCGCGGTCGAAATGGCGGCCGAGGGACTGATTACCGAGGAAGAGGCCGTCGGCCGCGTCGATCCCGGCGCGCTCGACCAGCTTCTCCACCCGACGCTCGATCCCAAGGCGCCGCGCGACGTGCTCACCAAGGGGCTCCCGGCGAGCCCCGGTGCGGCGTCGGGCAAGATCATGTTCGACGCCGACAGCGCAGAGAAAGCCGCCGGCATGGGCGAGGCGGTGATCCTCGTCCGCGTCGAGACGTCGCCCGAGGATATCCACGGGATGCATGCGGCAAAGGGCATCCTGACCGCGCGCGGCGGGATGACCAGCCACGCGGCGGTCGTTGCGCGCGGCATGGGGCGCCCCTGCGTCTCGGGCGCGGGCGGGCTCGCCATCGACGGCAATGCGCGCGTGCTGCGCGTCGCGGGACGCGAACTGCGCGAAGGCGACATATTGACCCTCGACGGTTCGACCGGCGAGGTGATGGCGGGCGAGGTTCCGACTTTGCTCCCCGAGCTGGTCGGCGATTTCGGCACGCTGATGGGCTGGGCCGACAAGGTGCGCCGGATGAAGGTGCGCACCAACGCCGAAACCCCCGCCGACGCGCAGGTCGCGCGCGATTTCGGTGCCGAGGGCATCGGGCTTTGCCGCACCGAACATATGTTCTTCGACGCCGCGCGCATCACCGCGGTGCGCGAAATGATCCTGGCGGAGAGCGAGGACGGCCGCCGCGCCGCGCTCGCCAAGCTGCTCCCCGAACAGCGCGGCGACTTTGCCGCGATCTTCGGCGTGATGGCGGGGCTGCCGGTGACCATCCGCCTGCTCGACCCGCCGCTGCACGAATTTCTGCCGACGCGTGAGGAGGATTTCGCCGAGGTCGCCGCCGCAGCAGGGGTGGGCATCGAGGCGCTCAAGGCGCGCGCCAACGAGCTTCACGAGTTCAACCCGATGCTCGGCCACCGCGGCTGCCGCCTCGGCGTGACCTATCCCGAAATTTACGAGATGCAGGCGCGCGCGATCTTCGAGGCGGCGTGCGACGTCGCCGCCGAAACCGGCGCGGCGCCGATCCCCGAGGTGATGATCCCGCTGGTTGCCACGCGCCGCGAGTTCGACCTGATGAAAGCCGTCGTCGACACGGCAGCGAAGGCGGTGTTCGCCGAAAAGGGGCGTGAGATCGCCTATCTCGTCGGCACGATGATCGAACTGCCGCGCGCCGCGCTGATGGCGGGCGAAATTGCGCAGTCGGCCGAATTCTTCAGCTTCGGCACCAACGACCTCACCCAGACGACGATCGGGATCAGCCGCGACGATGCGGGTCGCTTCCTGACCCAATATGTCGACAAGGGCATCTTCGTCACCGACCCCTTCGTCAGCCTCGATGTCGAGGGCGTCGGCCAGCTCATCGAGCTTGCCGCCGAACGCGGCCGCGGCACGCGCGCGGGCATCAAGATGGGCATCTGCGGCGAGCATGGCGGCGATGCGCCGAGCATCCATTTCTGCGAAAAGACCGGGCTCGATTACGTCAGCGCATCGCCCTATCGCGTGCCGATCGCGCGGCTCGCGGCGGCGCAGGCGGCCTTGCGAAAATAATCGCTGAAAGGGGGTTGCGCGACTCCGCGCTGCCCCCTAAAGGCACCGCTCCACGCACCCGTAGCTCAGCTGGATAGAGCACCAGACTACGAATCTGGGGGTCGGACGTTCGAATCGTTCCGGGTGCGCCATTCCCTTCCATCGATCGATATTCCCGCCTAAACGAGGCCGCGGCCGGCGACCTCGTGGGAACATTTTCGCCCGTGCCGCATCCAATCGCCTTTGGCGGGAGGTAGGAATGGCCGATTCATCGGTGATGGCGGGGGTGATGGCGGCAAGCGGGTTCGAGGCCATGGCCGATGCCGGTCTTGTCGAGCAGGTGCGCCGCGGTGAGCCGCTGGCCTTTTGCGCGGTGATGCGGCGTTACAACCAGCCGCTGTTCCGCGTTGCGCGCGCGATCATGGCCGACGATGCGGAGGCCGAGGATGTCGTGCAGGAAAGCTATGCGCGCGCGTTTGCGGCGATCGACGGCTTTCGCGGCGAGGCGGGGCTGGGAACCTGGCTGACGCGGATCGTGATCAACGAAAGCCGCGGCCGCCTGCGCCGCCGGCGGCCGCAGGTCGATCTCGATCAGGTCGAGCGGAGCCAGGAGGCCGGCGCGCTGATCCTCGGCTTTCCGGGCGGCAAGCTCGTCGACGATCCCGAAGCCGAGGCGGCGCGCGCCGAAGTGCGGCGGCTGCTCGAGCGCGCGGTCGACGAACTGCCCGAACCCTTCCGCCTCGTCTTCATCCTGCGCGATATCGAGGGCCGCTCGGTCGAGGAGGTCGCGGGTCTGCTCGATATCCGGGCCGAGACCGTCCGCACGCGGCTGCACCGTGCGCGGCGCCAGCTTCGCGCGGCGCTCGACGCGACGCTTGCCGACGCGCTGCGCGGCAGCTTTCCCTTCCTCGGCACGCGGTGCGACCGGCTGGTCGATGCCGTGATGCGGCGGCTCTGCGCCGAGCGCGGCTGGCCCCAGCCGGACTAGCGATCGAGTCCGAAAGCGATCGATGCGAGCAGGTCGCGGCGCAGGTCGGGGTCGTCCCGAAAATCGCCGAGCCACGCCTTGGTCACCATCGCGACATCGGGCTGGTTGACGCCGCGCGTCGTCATGCAGCCGTGCCGCGCTTCGACGATCACCGCGACACCGTGCGGCTTCAGGACGGAAAACAGCGTGTCGGCGATTTGCTGGGTCAACCGCTCCTGCAATTGCAGGCGGCGGCCAAAGGCGTCCACCAGCCGCGACAGCTTCGATATGCCGACCACCCGGCCGCGCGGACGATAGGCGACGTGGACGCGCCCGGTGATCGGCGCCAGATGATGCTCGCAGGTCGAAACGAGCGGAATGTCGCGGAGCAGGACCGTATCCTCATATCCGCTCGCTTCATCGAAGACGCGCGCCAGATAGGCGGCGGGATCGACCGCATAGCCCGAAAACCATTCGGCATAGGCGCGCGCGACGCGGGCGGGCGTATCGCGCACCCCTTCGCGCGCGGGATCGTCTCCCGCCGCCGCGATCAGGGTGCGGACGGCGGCTTCGACCGCGGCGCGCCCGGGGCGCGGCGTGGCCGCCGCTTCGGGAACTTCGCTGTCATCGGCGTCGACGGAGGCGGGAGGTTGTAGCCAATCCATGATGTCATCCCTGGTTGTTCGAAGGCCATTGGATGGCGCGGCGCAGCGAATGTTCCGGAATCTTTTTCGGGAACGTTGCGCCCGAAATCGCATCGAATGGCGGCCAGCGTGCGGCGCATTCCCGCCGCGCCGGCAGCGAAGGAGGCTTTCGATGATCGAACATTACAGCTCGCGCCGCGGACTGCTGCGCGCGACCGGCACCGCGGCGCTTTCCGCCGTCGCCATCGGCATATTGGGCGACGCGCCGGCGCTGGCGCGCGCGGCCGGAAAGCAGCCCGGGGTTGCCGCCCACGCGGGCGACATCGACATATTGAACGTCGCGCTCGGGCTCGAGCATGAAGCGATCGAGGCGTATCAGATCGGCGCCGAAAGCGGCCTGCTGCAAAAGCCGGTGCTCGACCTCGCCTTGCTCTTTCAGGGCCAGCACAAGGGGCATCGCGACGCGCTCGCTGGCACGATCGGCCAGCTCGGCGGCAAGGCGGTGCAGCCGAAGTCGCGCGCCGACTATATGACCAGCCTCAACATCGCGGCGATCAAGACGCAGGCCGACATCTTGCGTCTGGCGCAAGCCCACGAGCTCGGCGCCGCCAATGCCTATATCGGCGTCATGCCGTCGCTTGGCGGCAAAGAACTCGCGCAGGTCTGCGCAAAGATCGCCGCCGATGAGGCGGCGCATTGGTCGCTGCTCACCTCGGCGCTCGGCGAGGCGCTGCCGAAGCCTGCCTTCATGTTCGGTTGAGCCATGCGGTGGGCACTTGAAACGGCTGCGGCGGTCTGGCTGGCCGTTGCGGCCACCGCGATGGCGATGGCGCCGAGCGGCGATCCCGTGCGCGGCGGCAAACTCTATGCCGCCAATTGCGGGAGCTGCCATTCGCTCGACGCCAACCGCGTCGGCCCGGCGCATCGCGGTGTCTATGGGCGCAAGGCGGGAACCGCGCGCGGCTATGCCTATTCGCCCGCGATGCGCGGCGCGCGGATCGTCTGGAACGAGACGACGCTCGACCGCTTCCTGCAGAATCCGCAGGCGATGGTGCCGGGAACGCGGATGGGTTTTCGCCTGACCGATCCCGTCCGCCGCGCCGACGTGATCGCCTATCTGCGCCAGCAGAGCCGCTGAGCGCAGATGAACAAGGGCCGGCCGTCGCCGCGCGCGGGCAAAGATTCGCGGGCGACACTTTGGCGAGCCCGGGCGGCGAGCCTCGATCCACCCCCTGCATCGAGGTCTCGCCGCCGATCGCCCGCGCATAGCTATGGCGGTTGCGTCGGCCGACGCGATGCGACATGTCCTCTCGAGCAGGCGCAAGGGAGAGTCATGAGCGAAGCCATCGTCACGGTCGACATCGGCGGCACCCATGCGCGCTTCGCGATCGCCGAGGTTGCGGACGGCCGCGTCGTCGCACTCGGGCCGGAAGCGACGTTGCATACGAAGGATCATGCGAGCTTTCAGACCGCGTGGCAGGATTTCGAGCGCCGCCAGGGCGGGACGCTGCCGCGCGCGGTCGCCATCGCCATCGCCGGGCCGACGCGCGGTGAGATCATCCGCTTCACCAACAATCCCTGGATCATCCGCCCGGCGCTGATCGGCGAGAAATTGAACGTCGATCGCTATGCGCTCGTCAATGATTTCGAGGCGGTGGGACACGCGGTCGCGCAGGCGGACGGCGCCTATTTCGAGCGGCTGACCGGCCCCGACGAGCCGCTGCCCGCCATGGGCACCATCAGCATCATCGGCCCCGGCACCGGGCTCGGCGTTGCGCATGTGTGGCGCGACGGCGCCGACTATCGCGTCCAGGCGACCGAGGGCGGGCATATCGACTTCGCGCCGCTCGACAGCATCGAGGACGCCATTCTCGCGCGGCTGCGGACGCGCCATCGCCGCGTGTCGGTCGAGCGCGTCGTCTCTGGCCCGGGCATCGTCGACATCTACGAGACGCTGGCGAGCATGGAGGGACGGGCGATCACCCCGCTCGACGACCGCACCATCTGGACGCGCGCGATGAGCGGCGAGGATGCGCTCGCGGCCGCCGCGGCCGACCGCTTCTGCCTGTCGCTCGGCAGCGTCGCGGGCGACCTCGCGCTTGCGCAGGGGGCGAATGGGGTCGTGATCGCGGGCGGCCTTGGCCTCCGCATCCGCGATCAGCTCGTCCGCTCGGGCTTTCCCGAACGCTTCGTTGCCAAGGGACGGTTCGAGAATTTCATGGCGGCGCTGCCGGTCAAGCTGATCACCCATCCGCAGCCCGGCCTGTTCGGCGCGGCAGCGGCGTTCGCGCGCCGATACGCCTGAAATTCCGCTGGCGCCGCGCGCCGAAACGCGGCAGCTAGGGTCCGTACTCCATTAGAGCGGCGTCGAGGTTTGAAGCAAAATGGCCCAGTGCGAGGAGAGAAGGCGCAGACATATGTCGATATTTCGAGACTTCTCGACGAAGCAATGGGCCATTTTGATCAAATCCCTCCGGGACGT
>QFCS01000344.1_pt1 | contig 28871 bp, 28 predicted proteins | sample 3576561 | NCBI WGS metagenome assembly QFCS01 | reverse complement strand
GTGCCATTTGAACTTGCGCGCCGTTTTCCCCGCCGCCGGCCGCTCCTCCCCGCGCAAACCCTAGCAACTCCGGGGTTTCTCGCCGTTTCCCGGCGTTTCCCACTGTTTCCCGGCCAGTGCCATTTGATCTTGCGGGTTACATTTTCCGAGGGCCAGGAACTGACGGGGTAGTCCGCAAGCCTGACGAGCGCCCGCCGAAGCTGAGCTCCCGGCCTGCCGCGGCTCGGACATCGCCGGTTCGAGATTTTCCTGATAGGGTGCCCTTACGGCATCGTGACGAATTGTCGGCCGAACCGCTGCCTGACCGGAATGTTCAGGCAGAATTTCGTTGAGGGGGAAACACCATGATCAGACTGACGGTCGCCACCTTGCTGCTCGTCGGAGCGGGCGCGTCGAACGCACTGGCGCAGGCGACGCCGGAGGAACAGGCCGCCTGCCGCTCGGACGCGATGAAATATTGCTCCAGCCATGTCGGCAAACCGAAGGACATGCTGGCCTGCCTGAGCGAGAACAAGGCGAAGCTTTCGGACGCCTGCCAGAAGGTGGTAACAGACCACGGGGGGTGACGCCGAGGCCACCAAGACCGAGAAAGGACTTTTCTTCCGGGCCGTCAAGATGGGCGACCCCGCAATCCCGCCCGGTGGCGAGAGGCTTGCGTGTCGCAAGGAAGACTGGCCGGCGCGCGAGTCCTACTGCTTTGCGGTCGGCGTGACCGCCTGCTCGCCTAGCTGGGTCATGTCGGCCTGCTCGCCCTCGCCGGTCTTGCCGGGCACCAGGAACACCTGGCCCGGCCAGATCTTGTGCGGGTCGCGGATCTGCTCCTGATTGGCGAGGTAGATGGTCGAGTAGCGGACGCCGCGACCGTAGACGCGCCGCGAGATGCGCCAGAGCGAGTCGCCGCGCCGGATGATGACGGAGCGGTCGACGCTCTGCAGCTTGGGCGCCAGCGCCTCCGTCGGCGCGGCCGCGGCGGTATCCGTCTCGCCCGAAGGCGCGGCATCCTGCCTTTGCGTGGCTTCTCCCGCCGGGGTTTCCTCGACCACCGGAGCTGCCGGTGCAATCGGCGCGGGCTCGATCGAGTTGCTCGGCTTCGGCGCGGACGGAGAAGCGGCGGCGACATCGGCAGGCTTGTCCTCGGTTCCGGCGGAAGGCTGCGGCGTGGCCGCCGCTTCGGCGGGGGCCGGTTGCGAGGCAGTGTCGCCGGCTGCGGGCCCGTCCGACTCGGGTTGAGCCGAAGCCTCGGACCCGGCGGTGACGCGCGGCTGCTTAGCGGCGGCGGCGTTGTCCGCACCGGCGGCGGGCGGCGCGACGGCGGCGATGTTCTCGCCGGCCTCGCGCTCGAACGGCACGGCAGCTCGCGCCAGCACCTTGGCACCGTCCGGGCCGAGCATGTCTACACGCACGATGTAGTCGCCGACCGGCAGGTCACGCTCCGTCTCGACCAGGAAGCGCCCGGCGGCCGACGTCGTCGCCTGGCCGAGCAGGATCTCGTTGGCGTAGGCCCTGACCGTGCGACCGGCCTCGGCCGAGCCGGCGACGAAGATGCGGCGGCCCTCGATCTCGACCGCCTCGACATTGACCCTGGGCTGCGCTTCGGGGGAGTCTCCGGCGGCGGACGGCTTCGGCGGCGCGGCGGCGGTCTGCTGTCCGGCCTCGGCCGCCGGCTTCTCCGGCGCCGCCGTGGCCTCACCGGCAGCTGGCTGCTCCGATGCGCCGGACGGCTGCGATGGCGGGACCGACGCTTCGGCTTCGGTATCTGCAGGCTGCTTCGGCGCGGCGGCGGCCTGCTCCTGCTGCGTGCCGGAGTCGCCGGATGCCGCCGGCTCCTTCGGTGCCGTTGCCGACCCTGCCGGCGCGGTTACCGGCGAATCCGACTTTGGCTCAGGCTTGGTGATCAGCTCGGCCGGCTTGCCTGGCGCCTCGACCAGCGCCAGCACCTGGCCGGCGGCCGTGTCGGGGATCGACACCACGGCCGTCTCCTCGGAGGTGGCCACCACATTGGCCGGCGTGGTCGAGCGCAACACGATCTGGTAGTCGCCCGGCTTCAACGGTTCGTCCAGCACTATGGCAAAATCGCCGCCGGGTCCCGCAACGGCGCTGCCGATGACACGCGAGCCGATGACCGCCTCGACGCGGGCGCCCGGCGCGGCGGTGCCGGCAATGACGATGGAACCGTCGGCCTGGACACGGACGAGGTCAAAAGCCGGAATTACCAACGACGGGGCCGGAGCGGCCGAGTCGGGCTTGGCGGGTGGCTCCAGCGCGGCAATGGCATCCGGCTTGGCCTCGTCCGGCTTCGACACGGCGGCCGGCGCTTCAGGTGAGCCTGCCGCCGGCGTAGCAGCCGCGTCGGACGCCGGCGCAGCGGCGGCGTCGGCAGCCGGCGCAGCTGCCGGCTTTCCGGCAGCCGGCGGTTCGGCGGACGGCAGCGCCGCGACCTTCGGCGCATCGATCGGCGGAGTGCCGGCGAGCGCCGGCGGCGGATTGAAATACGGGTCGAAGACCCCCGCGACATAAGCCGTGCCACCGGCCGCGGCCGACCCGCCCGCCAAAAACAGCAACAGCTTGATCGGAGTAAGCGCCATTAGTCCGTGCCCCTTAGCCACCTAACGCACATAACGCGAACGAATTCACGCCACGTGCCGCAGGCTCTTGATTCTGCCCATGTCCTTGGTCCCGAAACCGCCCCATGTTTTTCGGGAGACATGCTTTAAGCGGGGTCTAGCCTGTTTTGGCGAGTCCGACAAGGAAATGCCCCTATTTGTTCCCTTGACGGCAGCGGACGAGCGCTCCCCTATCGCATCATGAACACGATTCGATCCGTCTGCGTCTACTGCGGCTCCTCGCCGGGCCGCAGCGACATTTATCTCAAGGCGGGGCATACGCTCGGGCGCTCGATCGCCGAAGCGGGGCTTCGCCTCGTCTACGGCGGCGGCACCAAGGGGATCATGGGCGCGGTCGCCGATGGCGCGCTACGGGCCGGGGGCAAGGTGACCGGCATCATTCCGCGCTTCCTTCTCAACCGGGAAGCCACGGAAGCCGCTCTCGGAAAACTCGACGACCTCGTCGTGACCGAGAACATGCATGAACGCAAGCACAGGATGTTCCAGGAATCCGACGCCTTTGTGGCGCTGCCGGGCGGTATCGGCACGGTGGAGGAGATCGTCGAGATCATGACCTGGGCGCAGCTCGGCCACCACCGCAAGCCGATCGTGTTCTGCTCGGTCGCGGGTTTCTGGGCGCCCATGCTGGCATTGATGGAGCATATGCGCAGCGAAGGTTTTATTCACACCGGGCATCTGGTGCAGCCGCTGGTGATCGAAAAACCTGAAGCGGTGGTGCCCGCCATCCTGGTTGAGGGCGCCGCCGTCGACGCGCCGACCGGCGGGGTGAAGTCGGTGATCGACAAGCTCTGAGTGCAAGGGCAAGGACCGGGGACATTTTATCTGCGGCTCGCGCTCGATCTGCCTTCGCCAAAGCCTTAATGCCGAAAAAAGTGACCGCCCCCTGTGGTCCCCGGTCGGCCGGATGTTAAAATCGCGCCAAGGACTTGGTGGTATCACGACGACGAGCGCACACGGACTTTGCCATGGACGACTTCGTCAGACCCGACCCGACCCCGCTTTCCGGCCATGTCGCCGACGAGCACGGCCTGTTCTTCATCTATCATTTCGACGCCGCCGGCATGGCAACGCAGGACACCGGAACGGAAGCGTGGTCGTGGCGCAGCTACGACATCGGCGACATCCGCGCCCGCAAGGAAATCGCGGCGGAACCCACCCTGCCCTTGCCGGTGCGCGACGCATTCCTGTCATCCGGCTCGGCCTGCCATATCGACCTCGAGGAGGGCTGGCTCTACGGTGATCTGCCGGACCTGCGCCACGACTATTCCAAGGAAGCGCGCGGGCTCGGACATTTCCGCTTCGCCTTCAACGAGACGATGCTGATCGGGGCGCGCAAGCAGCCGCTGCGTTCGGTCGACGCGGTGCGCGCCAAGATCGACGGACGGGCGCGGCCGTTCCGCTCGCCAGCCGAGCTGATCGAGGCGGTGATGATGCGGTCGTTCGAGGGCATCGGTGCCGATCTGGCCGACCTCGGCGAGCAGCTCGACGGCATCGAGGACCGCATCGTCTGCGACGCCTGGCACAACGAGCGGCAGGCGCTCGTCGACGTCAGGCGCAAGCTGGTGGTCATACACCGGCAGATGGCGACGCTGACCAGCCTGTTCCGCCACCTCGACCACGCCCACCGCGACGACCTGCCGCCCGCGCTGGCCGACATGGTGGCGCGGCTGTCGCACCAGTCGTCCGTGCTCAACCACGACAGCGAGCAGCTGCAGGCGCGCGCCCGGCTGCTGCAGGACGAACTGATGGCCAAGCTGACGGCGCAATCCAACCGCCTGCTCTACATCCTGTCGGTAATGACCGCCGTGCTTTTGCCGATGACGATCATCTCGGGCCTGTTCGGCATGAATGTCGGCGGCCTGCCGCTGATCGAGAACGGCACCGGCTTCTGGATCATCACGCTGCTGTCGATCGCCGTCGCGGTGACGACGCTGTATTTCGTGCGGCGGCTGGGCGACGGGCGATAGCCGGCTTGCGCCGCGCATGGACCCACAGCTCGTAACGACGCACCCGTTGTCGGCTGTCGAGAAGGACCGAGCCGCGTACGGCACTGCCTTGCCGCCTTGCGCTCGCCCAAATGATCGGGGACAAAACCCTATGCGGTTCAAGACTTTGGCGGCGATCGCCGCGATGTCGGCCCTGGGGGCACACGCTGACCTGGCGCATGCCACCGACGGCCCGTTCGAACCCGGGCTGCTGCGCCTTTCGGAGGTGCTCGGCTCGCTGCATTTCCTGCGCAACCTGTGCGGCGAAAAAGGCGACACCTGGCGTGCCGAGATGGAAAAGCTGCTTGCCACCGAAAACCCGGAGCCGGAGCGCCGTGCAAAATTCGTCGCGCGCTTCAACCGCGGCTATCGCGCCTTCGAGAACACCTATTCGACATGCACGGTATCGGCGACCGAGGCGATCAGCCGATACATGAAGGAGGGCGAGGAGCTCTCCCGCGAAATATCAACCCGCTACGGGAACTAGAGCTTTTCCGCTTTTCTCCGAATCGCGGAAATGCTCTATCTCTTTGTTTTTGCGCAATTCCGGACGGAGAACCGGTTTCCACTTCTCCTGGAATTGCTCTAACGCCGACCTGCGACGGTCCGCAGCGCGGGCACTACGCGCCTTGCGGCGCCGCCCACAGGTCAACGGCTGTTGTTGTGCGTCGGCGTCGCGCACTGGATGACCGGACAGGCCCCGTCGGCCGCCTGAACCGTCCTGTTGCGCGGCACTTGTCCGCCCCGGCAGTCGGTGCGGCTGCCGACATAGAGATTGTAGACCGGAACGCCCTGCGGCGAACTCTGGCTGAGCACGGCGGGGCTGTCCTGCGCCAACGCGGCGTTAACGCTCGCGCAGGACATGCGGTCGATATTGTAGCGCGACACCGCTTCCGCCGATCCCATCGCCGCGAGAAGAATGGTCATCGATGTGACGAGGCGCCTCATGACTTTCCTTCCCGACGTATTCGGTGCGTCAGCAAAGGTGCAACATTTGTCGTTTCGTCTCTAATCACCTTCGATTTACCGAAGGCCCGGCCTCGCCACAGAGTCGTTTGCCGCCGCATTTTTAGACGGCGTCGAATTGTGGCGACGCCGCCACACACCGAAACGAACCGTTAAGCCCTCGCGTAGGGATTAACTTAATTTTTAGTCGTTGGTGTCGGCGCGTTCGCAATTGCGATACACTCCTGTTAGAGTGGTGCCCGGTGGTTGGCAGAACCTACTGGAAATTGCAAAAAAAACACAGAAAAATGCCGCAATTCCAGTGTCTTAGGTTCACCCGACCAATGGGGCGAAAAATTTGAATCGCGTCTGCTTGGCAGGTCGGGGTTCAAGGCGTTCGAAGGGTGCGGATGTGAGTATCGAGCAGAACACGAGTGACATCGACGCATTGGTGCGCGAGGAAAAGCGCCTGACCGCCGTCGAGTGCCACACCGAAGCCTGGGCCGAAGGCCTGTCCGCGGGCATCGAAACCGACATCATCGCCGAAGCGGCGCTGGCGACGGCGCTCGCCGAGATTTTCCGCAGCAGCGGCGAGACCGTGACGCTGTCGCTGCTCGACCGCATGCGCGAAAAGGTTATCGCCGGGGAGTTCTCCCCCTCGCAGTCGCGACATTAGAGCGCAAGCCGATCCCAAGAACAGCCGGCATTTCGCTCTATCCCGTTGTTTTGGCGCATGATCTTGTCCGAAAACTTTGCAACTTTTCGGGATCATGCGCTGGAGTCGCCCGCAAGCCGGTATTCCATGCTATGAGGCTTCCGGAATCGCGGCGAGGCGCCGCGTTCGCGGAGACATTGGAATGAGCGTTCAGGCGCCCGCGAGCCGTTTCTCGCGCACCAAAACGATTGTGGCCGGGACTCTCGTGTCGCTTGGCCTGTGCGTCCTCGTCACGCAGCCGGCCGTTGCTCTCAGCGAAATCAAACGCGAGGAGCTGCCCGCTCCCACGACGCCGTCGGCACCTGCAACCGACGGCACGGAAAAGACGGTGCCGCTGCCGGACCCGATCACGCCGTCGACCAACGGCGAGACCGACGGCGCCGCGCCCGCCGAGCCGGAAACCGACAAGCCGGCGCAGCCCGGCGGGCAACAGACCATCGAGCGGCCGGACCCCGACGAACCGCTGCCGGAAGTGCAGTACGATTTCTCCAAGCTGCCGGCGCCGGTGCAGCAGTTGCGCGACCAGTTGCTGGCGGTGGCCAAGAGCGCCGATATCGAGCAGTTGCGGCCGCTGCTCGGCTCCGGCGACGACATGACCCAGCTTTCGCTGGCGGGCATCGACGGCGACCCGATCGACTATCTGAAGAGCCTGGCGGGCGACGAGGACGGCCAGGAAATCCTGGCGATCCTCGAGGAGGTTCTCTCGGCAGGCTATGTGCATCTCGACGCCGGCACGCCGGAGGAACTCTACGTCTGGCCATATTTCTTCGCGATCCCCATCGACAAGCTGACCGGGCCGCAGCGCGTCGAGTTGTTCAAGATCGTGACCGCCGGCGACTATGAGGAGATGAAGAACTACGGTTCGTACATCTTCTACCGCATCGGCATCACGCCGCAGGGCCGCTGGGCGTTTTTCGTGGCCGGGGAGTAGGCCGGGGCGGTCTGCTGCCTCCTTGGAGGCTCGCCCATTTGTGCTTGTGCCTATCGCGCCGCCGCGCGGGTCAGCAGGCGCTGGTAGAACAGGCCGATGCCGATCAGCACGGCACCGAGGCCGATGAAGGACAGCGCCCTGAGCACGCCTTCCAACTCGGACATGTCGAACAGGAAGACTTTTGCCACGGCAATGGCGATCAGCGCGCCGGAGGCGGCACGCATGACGAAGGAGCCGGTTCTGACGCCGGCAACCAGCAGGGCGACGCCCATGCCCAGCCACAGCGCGGAGTAGGTGTAGGTTTCCAGCGGCTCGAGCCCGAGCCACCAGACGATGTACTCGCCTTTGAACAGGCGCCGGACCGACAAGGTGGCATAGACAAAGGCCAGCGCCGCGGCAGTTATGCCGAGCATCATGCCATACCACGGCGGGCGGCGGTCGCGGGCATACCAGGCGAGCGCGGCGGCGGCGACCGCCGGCAGCAGATAGGCCAGGAACAGCAGGTTGAAGACCGGGATGCGGCCGGTCGGCTCGTTGGTGAACAGCGGGTTGAGCAGCAGGAAATGCTGGCATGCGATCGCCGCGACCGAAGCGACGCCGATGCCGAGCGAGGCGTAGCGCAGCACCGAACTCGATGATTTCAGGTCGAGCGCGATCAGGATGCCGCCGGCGGCCACCGCCAGCAGCGTGTAGATCGCCTGCTCGGCCAGCGTCACCTCGCCGGTATCGATGATGCCGCCATGCATGGCGTGGCGCACCAGGATCGCCAGCGTCAGCAGGGCGAACAGCACCGCCGACGCCTGCATGGCGAGGAACGCACGGCCGCCGCCGGCGCGACCGAGCAGCCACGCGGCCACGGCGAAGGCGAGCGTCGGAATGCCGTAGCCGGGAAGCAGCGCGTTGAACACCGGCGTCGTGCCGAGACGCATGGGGCCGACGATGGTCGGATCAAGCGCCAGCCGGGCCATCACGACGACAACCGCCGCGACCGACAGCCAGCCGAGCGCCGGGTAGCCGCGCCGCTGCGCCGCCAGCGCCGGCAAGAGCGCGGCGGCACCGACGAGGACGGTGGTCAGCGCCGGGCCGGAGGCCATGTGGATGGCCGCGACCAATGCGACGCCGGCACCGGCGAGCAGGAAGGAAATGGAGGGACCGCCGGCGAAAGGCGGTTCTTCCCTCGCCGCCGCCAGCTCGGCGCCGACCACGAGCGCGCCCGCAGTCAGCAGCGCGGCGAAGGCATAACGGAGGTCAACGTCTGGATTGCCCAAGGCAATCCATAAGGCGCAAACGATGACGACCGGCACGACGGCAGCGGCGGCCGCCCAGCAGGCGGCGGCATAGAGGCTGCCGGCGGCGAGCCTACGCGCCTGCCAGAGGCCCGCCGCCAGGAACAGGATCGACAGGATCGCGCCGGGATAGAGCAGCCTATCGATCGCCATCGTGACGGGCAGACCGTCGATCGACACCGGTTCGCCGAGCAGGTCGAATTCGAAGGTGCCGGCGAGGCCGGCGCGCAGGAAGGCGAGGCTCGTCGCAATGCCGGCGCCGAACAGCAGTGGCAGCGCCTCCGTGCGCCATGCCGCGACCATTACCATCAGCAGCAGGAGGGCGGTGCCGCCGGGTACGCCGCCTATCGCCTGGAGCACGGGATCGACCAGCATCGCCACGCCGAGCAGCGCGACGAAGAAGGCCGGAACCGCCGCCGGGAAGGCATGATAGGCCGGCTCGCGGCCGGCCCTGCACCAGAGCAGCGCCAGGCAGGCAAGCGTGACGACGCCGGCAAACAGCAGCACCTTGAGGTCGAGCACGATCATGCCGGCGAGATAGGCCAGACTCCAAAGGCCAAAGCCGGCGAAGGCGGCCGAGGCCAGAAAGCGCCAGAGGCGGATGCGGGCGACGGCGACGGACGCGGCGAGCACGATTGCGAGGTAGCCGAACAGCGCCCAGGCGTTCGGCGCTTCAGAGGCGACGAGCACCGGCGTGGCAAGGGAACCGAGCAGGCCCAGCCCGGCAAGGGCCTGGCCGTGCACGAGGGCGAGCGCCAGCGTCGCCAGGGCGATGACGCCGAGCAGCACGAAGGCGGTGGCCGGACCGATGAAACCGTAGACGCCATACGCGGCATAGATCGTGCCGAACAGGGTGAAGGCGCCGGCCGCCGTCAGGATGGACGGAATGTAGGCGCCAGCTGTGTCCGGCACCGGTCCGCGCATGCCGGTGCGGCGGACGAACTCGCCGGCGGCGACCAGCGTGAGGCCGAAGAGGCCGGCGAGCAGAAGTCGCGTGCCCGGGCCGAACCAGCCGGCTTCAATCGAATAACGAACGAGGAAGATGCCGCCCAGCGCCAGGGCGACGCCGCCGACCCACACCGCCCAGCGGGTGCCGAGCGCCGTTTCGATGTCGGGGCGATCGGGGGCCGGTGCGGTGCCATGTCCGGTCCTCGTGGCTTCGGCGGGCACAGGAGTTTTGGCGGGATGCGCCGGAGCGATTGCCGGAGCCTCTGTCCGGGCGGGCTCGTCAGCTATCCGGGCGGCAATGGCTTGAGGCTCGGGCGGCGCGTCGGCCGGATCCGCCCCGGCGTCGACCGATTCGGGTTCCCGCAACGCCGCCAAGGTGGGCTCGTCGGTGAGAGCTTGGTCGACGGGGTCCTCGCCTGCTGCGTCCATCGCCGGGTCGGCCTCCGGCTCGACGGCCTCAACGGCCGGCTTGGCCTCGCCCGGCAAGGACAGCACGAAGGACCGGAGCGCGCCGATCTCGCGCTCGAGCAGGCCGATGCGCGATTGCTGGCGCGCGGCGACGACGATCAGCGCGACCACGCCGATCACGCTCAGCATGCCGAAATAGCCGTCGATCATTCCCGCCCTCGCCCTACGGCACGTTGCATGAATGAGGGTTCCACGCCCGGCCGCTCTCTTTTTGACTTGTGTATCGCTTGTATCGCCGAACTCTCACGACGAATACATCAGCGTCCGGCCCGCGCCGCGAGCGGAAAGATGGAACATGTCTCGGTACCGAAGGCCAGAAGCCGGCCGGAGGTGTCCTTCAACAGCGCCTCCGACACCGCCAGGGTGCGGCCGCGATGGACGACCTTGCCTTCGCACGCCACCTCGCCGGTGGCCGGCGTGATCGGTCGCAGGAAGTTGACCTTGAATTCGGCGGTCGTGTAGCCCTCGCCCGCCTCCAGCATTGTGTGAACCGCGCAGGCCAGCGCCGAATCGAGCAGCGTCGCGGCCCAGCCGCCATGGACGGTGCCGAGAGGATTGAGATGATGATCGCCGGGAAGGCCGCGGAAAAGCACCCTGCCCGCCTCGGCTTCGGTGATGGTGAAGTTCAGCAGGCCGGCGATCGGCGGCGAAGGATAGTCTCCGGCGATCAGGCGCCGCAGCAGTTCCAGTCCGGACTGGCGCGCCATCTCCTCGGGCGGAATCACGCCGAGTCCCAGCCGCGAGACATGGCCGCGAAACAGCTCCACCTCGCTCATGCGGCATCCTCTCCGGGCCGGGGCGCAGCCATCCATTTGCGCAAGGCGGCCAAGAAGCCCACGCGCGCTTCAGGTTCGTCTACGCCGCGCGGCTCGTAGACATGACGGGTGAGGAAGAAGCCGGTCAGGCGGAATGCGTTGTCGAAAGCAGCCGGGTCGGCACGCCGTCCCGGACCCGCGACCAGAAAGTCCGGCAGCGCCAGCATCCTGTCATGCCAGGGCGCGCCGGCGGCACGCGATACCGCACGACCCGACTTCGGCGAGACGTAGACGAGCTCGCTGTGCGCTCCGGTGGCAGCGCATTCAGACAGGTCGAGGCCGAAGCCCAGCTCCTCCAGGATCATGACCTCGAACCGCGCCACCAGTTCGCCGGCGAGCAAGGGTTCGTCGAGGTGGGTGATCAGCAGCGCCAGCGCATCGTAAAGGCCAGGATGAAGATCACGCTCCGGCAGCAGGCGCATATGCGCGGCTACCGTCTGCAGACCGAAGACGGCCACCGCGCTGTCGAACAGGCGCGCCGCGTTGAGTTCGATGGCCTCGGCCTGGAAGGTGCCGAGATGCTCGTCCAGGCGCGCACGCCAGACGAGATCGACCCGGTTGCCGGCCTGCAGCACCGGCTGCAGCTTGCGCGAGCGACCACCGCGCACGAGGCCGAGATGACGTCCATGCGCCCGCGTCATCACTTCCAGGATGATGCTGGTCTCGCCGTGCCGCCTGACCCCGATGATGATGCCTTCGTCGCGCCACTCCATGAGGCCGACTCTTTCACCGGAAGAGCGGCGAGATCAAGGTCCGGGTCGCGTGGGAGCGGGATGACAGCGGCGTGACTGACCGTATGCCTGCTCGGTCGCACCACTTCACTCAGGCAGGCCTGCCTTGCGAAGAGCGTCTGCAAGACGCTGCATCAATTCCGGCCGAACGAGTTCCATTCGCGCGAAATCACCAACCGTCCAACCGGGAGAGACCTCCAGCAGTTTCGCACCGGCCCGTCGTGCGGCGTCATCGCGGCCGAGCATTGCATTGCTGGCCACAAGCGTGGCGTGCAGGATGCTGAAGCCCGGATTTGCCTGAATCGCCAGCGCCGCGTAGCTCGCCGCTTCCTCGAAACGGTCCGCGAAGAAGGAGGGCCAGGATAACGCGAGATAGGCATGATAGTTGAGCGGGTCGAACGGGCTCAGCCTGAGAGCCTTCATGGCGTCGCCGTTCGACCGTTCATACCGACCGCTGAACATGTGTATCAGCGCGCTGAAGCCGAAGGCGAGCGCAGAGTTGGGATTCATCCGCAGAGCGTGATCCAGAGCGTTGATCGCGCCGTCGTAGTCATGCGTGATGTTGCCGTGAACGAACGCGCCGATGGCGAGTGCCTGCGGGTCGTCCTTGCCGATACGAAGCGCAGTACTTGAGTGACGCAAGGCCGCGTCCCGATCTTCAGGGTTGAAGCCGCCTCGAAGAAAGCGCTGCTCGTAGCCCCAGGCAGCGAGCGCATGCACCACAGCGTAGTTCGGATCAAGCCGCAACGCTTCGTTGAGCAGCCTCAGCGCTTCCTCCGTGTCGGCCGAGGTGTTTGCATAGACGTAGGGGAGCGCTCGCAGATACAAGTCATAGGCATCCAGCCGGTCAGGCCGCTTGCGCCGCGCCCGTTCGATTTCGACGCGACGCAGCGTCGGCTCCATCACGCCGACGATGCTCTCGGTCAGCTTGTCCTGCAACTCGAAGATGTCTTCGATCGCTCCCTCGAACTTGTCGGCCCAGACATGCGTGGCATCCGCGCCCTCGACAAGCTGTCCGGTGATGCGAAGCCGGTTCGCGGCCTTGCGTATGCTCCCTTCCAGCACGTAGCGAACGCCGAGATCCCTCGCGACCTGGCGGATATCAACCATCTTGCCCTTGTAGGCGAAGGTGGAGTTGCGGGCGATGACGAAGAGGCCGGGGATCTTGGAAAGGCTGGTGATCAAATCTTCCACCAATCCGTCGGCGAAATACTCCTGCTCGATGTCGCCGCTCATGTTCGTAAAGGGCAGGACAGCCACGGACGGGCGGTCGGGGAGCGACAGCGGTTTGACGACGGGAACCGTCAGGCCCGGCTCAGCGACGATGACACGATAGGTTGGAACGGGCTCGGCGATGTTCTTGACGTGCTGGTCGCCCATCGACTCGAAGCGAAAAGCGAGTTTTTTCTCGACTTCCCGTGCCACCTTGCCAGAAACGCAAACACCGCCTCGATCGGCAAGCTGCTGAAGGCGCGCGGAGACGTTCACGCCCTCGCCGTAGCGGTCCTCGCCATCAACGATGACCTCGCCCAGATTGACGCCGATGCGAATCTCGATCCGCTCGTCCTCGGGTCGCCCGGCGTTGCGTTCGGCAAGGCCACGTTGCAAGGTAACCGCGCATTCGACCGCATCGACGACGCTGCCGAACTCGGCGAGCAAGCCGTCACCCATAAGCTTGAATATACGGCCGTTGCGCTTGTTGATCTCTGGCTCGAATAGCTCGCGCCTGCCGGCGACCAGGCGCTTGAACGTTCCCGCCTCGTCGCGTTCCATCAGCGCGGAATAACCGACTACATCGGCCGCCAGAATTACCGCAAGCTTTCGCTCCATATACCCTCCCTCAGGGGTAGGATCGTTACTTCAGTAACAGAGATCAGAATACAGAATAATGCCCAAGAACAAAATACGAGCGCTTGAACGAAAACGAACTCGACGATCTATGGCTATCGAACGCGACGCAGTCCGCGCTAACGCGGAAAGTCCAGGCCCATCTCGCGATAGCGTTCCGGGTCGTCGCTCCAGTTCTCGCGCACCTTGACGAAGAGGAAGAGGTGGACAGTTTGTTCCAGGACCTCGGCGAGGTCCTTTCGCGAAGCCTGGCCGATGGCGCGGATGGTCTCTCCTTTGGCGCCCAGCACGATCTTCTTCTGGCTGTCGCGTTCGACGAAGATGGTCTGCTCGATGCGGACCGAACCGTCCTTCTTCTCCTCCCATTTGTCGGTCTCGACATGCGAGGAATAAGGAAGCTCCTGATGCAGGCGCAGGAACAGCTTTTCGCGGGTGATCTCGGCGGCGAGCTGGCGCATCGGCAGGTCGGAGAGCTGGTCCTCGGGATAATACCACGGCCCGGCCGGCAGGCTTGCGGCGAGATAGTCTAGGATGGCGTCGCAGCCGGCGCCGTTCAGCGCCGAGACCATGAAGGTGCGCTCGAAGGCGACACGTTCGTTGGCCTCCTTCGCCATCGCCAGCAGCGTCTCCGGCTTCACCCGGTCGAGCTTGTTGAGGATGAGGATTTTCGGCTGGCGCACGTGCTTGAGGTTGTCGAGGATGGTTTCGGCGTCGCCGCCCAGGCCGCGCTCGGCGTCGATCAGCAGCATCACCACGTCGGCGTCCTTGGCCCCGCCCCAGGCGGTGGTGACCATGGCCTGGTCGAGCCGGCGGCGCGGCTTGAAGATGCCGGGCGTGTCGACGAAGACAATCTGCGCCGCGCCATGGGTGGCGATCCCGCGCACGATGGCGCGGGTGGTCTGCACCTTGTGGGTGACGATCGACACTTTTGCGCCGACCAGCCGGTTGACCAGCGTGGATTTGCCGGCGTTGGGCGCGCCGATCAGGGCGACGAAGCCGGAATGTGTCTCGGCGGGCTGGGTTTCGGTCATGACGCGGCCCTTTCGGCGGCCCATACGCCTTCGCGCACGAGAAATTCGGTGGCGGCCGCTTCCTCCGCGGCGCGCCGGGACGGGCCGCTGGCGCGGGTCGGCGCGAAACCGCTCACGCTGACGACGACCGTGAAGACGGGCTGATGGTCCGGCCCCTCACGCGCCTCGATCACGTAGTCGGGTCGCGCGCCGTTCTTCTGCACGACCCATTCCTGCAGCTCGGACTTGGGATTGCGCGGCTTTTCGACGACGCTGCGCGAACGCGGCTCCCAATAGCGCAGGATGAAGGCGCGTGCCGGCTCCATTCCGCCGTCGAGATAGATGGCGGCGATCAGCGCCTCGACGGCGTCGGACAGATAGTTGCCGGCCTTGCCGCCCTTGGCCGCCTTCAGCGCCGAATCGGCGCGGATGAGCTGGTCGAGGCCGAGCTCGACGCCGACGGCGCCGCAGGTGCGGGCATCGACCAGCGCATTGAAGCGCGGAGCCAGTGCGCCCTCGCGTGCCTCGGGAAACAGGCGGAACAGCATCTCGGCGACGACCAGACCGAGCACGCGGTCGCCGAGAAATTCCAGGCGTTCATTGTTGGTGGTCGCCTTGACGGCGCTGGAGTGGGTCAGCGCCGTCTGCAGCAGGCCGAGGTCGCGGAAGGCGTGGCCGGTGCGGTCGTGGAGCGCGGCGGCGAGTGCTTCTCCGGTCGGTCGTTTCAGCCCCATCGCCCTATCGGACAAAGTTGAACAGGCGGGTCGGCCGCATCAGGGTCGGCCATTTCCAGATCTCCAGCGGGCTGGCGCCGTCGGCAATGGAGAAGAAGATGATGTTGGCGCGGCCGACGAGGTTTTCCTCCGGCACGAAGCCGACGGTGAAGCGGCTGTCGGTGGAGTTGTCGCGGTTGTCGCCCATCATGAAATAGTGGCCGGGCGGCACGACGTATTCGCGGGTCTCGTCGCCGATGCCGTTGGGGGTCAGGTCGAGCGTGTCGTAGGAGACGCCGTTGGGCAGCGTCTCGCGGTAGACGTCGACCGGGCGGTCGACCTCGGTGATGTCGGGATTGGTGATCTGCCCGACCTTCTCGCGCGGCACGCCCTCGCCATTGATGAAGAGCTGACCGCCGCGCACCTGGATGCGGTCGCCGGGGAGGCCTACGACACGCTTGATATAATCGAGCGAAGGATTCGGCGGGAACTTGAAGACGACGACGTCGCCGCGTTCCGGGCTGCTGCCGAAGATACGGCCGGAAAACAGGTTCGGCGAGAACGGCAACGAATACCGCGAATAACCGTACGACCACTTGGTGACGAACAGATAGTCGCCCTCGAGCAAGGTCGGGCGCATCGATCCGGATGGAATCGAGAAAGGCTGGAACAGGAACGTGCGGATCACGAGCGCCAGCAGCAACGCCTGGACAATGACGTTGACGGTCTCGCCCAGCCCGCCGGATTTCTTCGCTGTCTTCTCAGCCACGCTCATGTCGTCCTCAGTCTTCGTCGTTCCCGTATAAGGGCTAGGGGCAGGCGGAGCAACGCCGCGCGGGGGCCTTGGAAGCCATAATCATGGCTGTTGTTCGGCCGGCAATGCCTCGATGATCACAAATGCCTGAGCGAGCGGATGATCGTCGGTGATGGTTAGGTGGATGACGGCGCGATGGCCGGCCGGCAGCATGGCCTGCAGGCGCTTGGCAGCACCGCCGGTGAGATGCATGGTCGGCTTGCCGCCTGGAAGATTGACCACGCCCATGTCGCGCCAGAACACGCCACGCGCCATGCCTGTGCCGAGCGCCTTGGAGCAGGCCTCCTTGGCGGCAAAGCGCTTGGCGTAGGTGGCGGCGCGCTCGCGCCGGCCTTCCGCCTTGGCCTGCTCCACGCCGGTGAAGATGCGCTTGACGAATCGCTCGCCGTAGCGGTCGAGCGAGCTGGCAATGCGCCGGATGTCGATCAGGTCGGAGCCGATGCCGATGATCATGGGTGGGCCTCCGTCATCGATCAGATGTTCCGGCTTCCCGGCTTGACCGGCGGGAGCGCCGCGAGTTCCGGCGGCAGCGCGTCGGCCGGGTAGGCCGGCACCTCGTATTCGGCCAGCGCGATCAGCGGCACGCCGACGTCGGTCTTGCCGGCCGAACGGTCGATGATGCAGGCGGCGGCGGCGACCTCGATGCCGATCTCCCGCAGGCAGGCGATGGTCTCGCGGATCGACAGGCCGGTGGTGACGATGTCCTCGACGATGACCACGCGCGCGCCCTTCTCGACCTCGAAACGGCGCAGGCGGAAGACGCCCTGCTCGCGCTCCACCCAGACCGCCGGCACGCCAAGATGACGCGAGGTCTCGTAGGCCGGGATGAGGCCGCCGACGGCCGGGCCGACGACATAATCGATACGCCCCGGGACGGCAGCGCGAATCTTCCGGGCCAGCGCACGGCAGAGCCGCTCCGTCTTGTCGGCATGCATGAACACGCGCGCCTTCTGCAGGAAGACCGGGCTGCGCAGGCCGGAGGTGAGGATGAAATGGCCTTCCAGCACCGCACCCGCCTCGCGAAAGATGTCGAGAACCTCGCTCGTGTTCATGCCCGCTCCAGATCCATCAGCCATTGACCCGCTTCGCCTCGCTGACGGCGGGCGAGTCCTTCAGTTGCGACAGCAGCCGGTTGAGGTGCTTCAGGTCCCACACCTCGAGATCGATCTGCATTTCGGTGAAATCCGGCGCGGTGCGCACCATCGACAGCGAATGGATGTTGGCGTCGTTGACGGCGACCACCTGCGCGATCTCGGCGAGCGAGCCGGGCGCGTTGATGGCCGTCACCGAGATGCGCGCTGGGAACCGCTCGCGGTTGCCCTCGTCGATGTCCCAGCGCACGTCGATCCAGCGCTCCGGCTGGTCGTCGAAATCGGTCAGCGCCGGCGACTGGATGGGATAGATGGTGATGCCGACACCCGGCTGCATGATGCCGACGATGCGGTCGCCAGGCACGGCACCGTCGGGGGCAAAACGCACCGGCAGGTCGCCGCTGACACCGCGGATCGGGACGGCGCCGCTTTCCTTCTGCGCCTTGCGTTCCTTGCGCGAGGCACGGCCCGGAATCTGGAAGAGCATGCCGGCGGCGTTGCGTATCTTCGACCAGCCCTCCTCGCGCGGCTGCGGCGCCGACACGGTGACGCGTTCCTCCTTGTAGTCGGGGTATACGGCTTTCAGCACATCGGCGGAGGCGAGCTCGCCGCGGCCGACGGCGGTCAGCACGTCCTCGATGTCCTTTCGCGCGAGCCGCGCAAGCACCGGCTTCAGGTTCTCCTTGGCGAACTCCTTGCCGGCACGGGCGAAGACACGCTCGAGGATGCGCCCGCCCAGGCCCGAATACTGCTTGCGGATGGCGGCCTTGGTGGCGCGGCGGATGGCGGCGCGCGCCTTGCCGGTGACGACGATGGTCTCCCAGGCGGCAGGCGGCACCTGCGCCTTGGAACGGATGATCTCGACTTCGTCGCCGTTCTTCAACTCGGTCATCAGCGGCATGACGCGACCGTTGATCTTGGCGCCGACGCAGGTGTCGCCAACCTCGGTGTGCACCGCATAGGCGAAGTCGATCGGCGTGGCGCCGCGCGGCAGCGCGATCAGCATACCTTTCGGCGTGAAGCAGAACACCTGATCCTGGAACAGCTCAAGCTTGGTATTTTCGAGGAAATCCTCGGGATTGTCGCCCTCGGCGAGCTGCTCGATGGTGCGGCGCAGCCAGGAATAGGCGTTGGTTTCCTTGGAGATCGTATGCGCGGCGCCGTTCAGCTTGGTTCGGCCGTCCTTGTAGAGCGCGTGCGCGGCGACGCCGTATTCGGCGATCGTGTTCATGTCCGACGTGCGAATCTGCAGCTCGACACGCTGGCGCGACGGCCCGACGATGGTGGTGTGGATGGAACGGTAGTCATTCTGCTTCGGCGTCGAGATGTAGTCCTTGAAGCGGCCCGGCACCATAGACCAGGTGGTGTGGATGGCGCCGAGTGCCCGGTAGCAATCCTCCACGGTATCGACGACGACGCGGAAGCCGAACAGGTCGGACAGCTGCTCGAACGACAGCGCCTTGGCCTCCATCTTGCGGAACACCGACCACGGTTTCTTCTGCCGGCTCTTGACCTTGGCCTTGATCGACCGCTTCTCGAACAGCGCCGACAGCGACGCCTCGATCTCGGCGACGACGCCGCGGTTGCGCTCGAAGATGTCGGTCAGCCGGGCCGTCACCATGCGGTGGGCCTCGGGGTTGATGTAGCGGAAGGCGAGTTCCTCAAGCTCCTCGCGCATGCCCTGCATGCCCATGCGGCCGGCCAGCGGCGCATAGATATCCATGGTCTCCTCGGCGATACGCAGGCGCTTGTCCTCGCGCATGTGGTCGAGGGTGCGCATGTTGTGCAGCCGGTCGGCGAGCTTGACCAGCAGCACACGCACGTCCTCGGAGATCGCCAGCAGCAGCTTGCGCAGGTTCTCCGCCTGCTCGGCCTTGCGCGAGACGAGGTCGAGTTTCTTCAGCTTGGTGAGACCCTCGACCAGCTTGCCGATGTCCGGCCCGAAAAGCTGGTCGATCTCCTGACGGGTGGCCGAGGTGTCCTCGATGGTATCATGCAGAAGCGCGACGGCGATCGTCGACTCGTCCAGATGCATGTCGGTGAGGATCGCGGCGACTTCCAGCGGGTGCGAAAAATACGGGTCGCCGGAGGCACGCTTCTGGTGGCCATGCTTCTGCATGGCATAGACGTAGGCCTTGTTGAGCAGGGTCTCGTTGACGTCCGGCTTGTAGCGCTGCACGCGCTCGACAAGCTCATACTGACGCATCATCGCCTGAGGCCACCTATGGCTTTAGAAAGCAATCATGCGCCGCGTCGGAACGACACGGCGCATGAGATAGATAGCCATGATCGCCGGGCCACGAAAGGCCCGCGACTTGCGCCAAGTCTCAGTAGTCGTCGCTTTTTTCCGGCGCGACCAGACCTTCGATGCCGGCCAGCAGCTCTTCCTCCGACATGCGGTCGAAGGCGATGTTGTCTTCCGGCTGGTCGACGTCCTCGCCGGCCGCGACGGTCGTCTGGTCGGTGATCTCGCCGGCGTCGCTCTCCGGCTCGTCGACCTCGACGTGCTTCTGCAGCGAGTGGATCAGGTCTTCCTTGAGGTCGCCGGGCGACAACGTCTCGTCGGCGATCTCGCGCAGCGCTACGACCGGGTTCTTGTCGTTGTCGCGCGCCACGGTGATGGCGGCGCCCTGCGAGATCTGGCGGGCGCGGTGGCCGGCGAGCAGGACGAGTTCGAAGCGGTTGTCGACCTTGTCGATGCAGTCTTCAACGGTGACGCGGGCCATGGAGTGCCCCTTTCATACCTTAATGTGACGGAAACTTGCGCGGTCCATAACCCGAACGCCGCGGGAAAACAAGCTTCATGGCAAGCGCCGCCGGCTCCAACCGCTTTGCAGGCGTCACCCGGCACGGAACCGCGTGCGACTTCGCGTCCCGTTTACTTTTTCGTGACCGACCTTGGAAAGCGCCGGCTACGGGGATATTTCTAGCGCCATATCGGGGCTCGACAGCGTTTTTGCAATCGTGACCATCGACCGAGTGTTTGTTGTATTTGACCCATTGTTTTGACCATGGACATTCAGGCAATGTTTGATCCGCGCGAGAAGATCGCCCTCTTCATCGATGGTGCCAACCTCTATGCGACCTCGCGGTCGCTCGGTTTCGACATCGACTACCGCAAGCTTCTGTCATCGTTCCATAAACGCGGCTACCTGCTGCGCGCCTATTATTACACCGCCCTGGTGGAGGATCAGGAATACTCCTCGATCCGGCCGCTGATCGACTGGCTCGACTACAACGGCTACAAGGTGGTGACCAAGCCGGCGAAGGAATTCACCGATGCCACCGGCCGCCGCAAGATCAAGGGCAACATGGACATCGAGCTGACGGTCGACGCGCTCGACCTCGCCGAAACGGTCGACCATTTCGTCATCTTCTCCGGCGACGGCGATTTCCGCACGCTGGTCGAAGCGCTGCAGCGACGTGGCCGCAAGGTCAGCATCGTGTCGACGATGGCGTCGCAGCCGCCGATGATCTCCGACGACCTGCGCCGGCAGGCCGACCATTTCATCGATCTGGTGACGCTGAAAAGCGAGGTCGGCCGCGATCCGTCCGAACGCCCGGCCCGCCGGCCCGAGCCTGTCGCCGCGGCCAGCGACGACGAATACTGACCCAGCCGGCCGTGACGTCGGTCGAGCCGCAGCGCGACTGCGATTTCTGCCCGCGCCTGCATGATTTCATCGCCGACTGGCGGGTCCGCGAGCCCGGCTGGTTCAATGCGCCGGTGCCCAGTTTCCTGCCGCCTCGAGGCGAGGACGCGGTGCGGCTGCTGATCGTCGGACTGGCGCCGGGGTTGCGTGGCGCCAACCGCACCGGCCGGCCGTTTACCGGCGACTACGCCGGCGATCTTCTCTATTCCACGCTGGTGCGTTTCGGCTTCGCCCGCGGTGAGTTCAAGGCGCGGCCGGACGACGGGCTGGAGCTGGTCGACACGGCGATCACCAACGCGGTGCGCTGCGTGCCGCCGGAAAACAAGCCGACCGGGCCGGAGATCTCCACCTGCCGGACGTTTCTCACGCCGACGCTGCAGCGCTTTCCCAAACTGCAAGCCGTGCTGACGCTGGGCGCCATAGCGCACCAGTCGACGGTGCGGGCACTGGGCGGCCGTGTCGCCGCCTATCCGTTCAAGCATGGCGCCGCCGCCGCGATCGGCGGCGTCACGCTGTTTTCCAGCTACCACTGCTCGCGCTACAACACCAACACCGGCGTGCTGACCGAAGAGATGTTCGTCGCGGTGTTCGCCGCGATCCGGCGCAAGCTTGACGCGGCGCAGTAGGCGCTCCCGTCAGTCGGCCGGATCGAGCGGGCGGACATCGGCTTCGGCCAGGCAATAGGGCGCGTAGCGAAAGTCGCGGATGCCGGCGACCTCGTCGCCGAGCCATTCCAGCAGCATGAAGCCGCGCAGGCCCGCCTCCGGCGCGACCGGATCGTGGACGAGGATCGCCGGCCGGCCGTCGACGAAACCGAGCGACAGAGCCCAGTCGTGGGCGCGGGAGTAGTTGCCGAAATAGTTGGAGACCTCGGCCTTGCCGCGCATGCGGGTGCGGTTGACGACCTCCAGCTGGATGTCTTCGGCGATCAGCGCCCTGACCGCGTCGAAGTCGCGGGCGTTGAACAGGTCGACATAGCGGCGCAGACGGCGCTCCTCCTCTGCGTTCAGAGCCGGCGCGATGACCTCCTCCGGCAACGCGGCGAGCGACTGCAGCTCGGTGCGCCCGCGATGCAGCGCGGCCTTGGTCGCGGCGAGCGTCGCGCCGGTGACCTCGCAGGCCTCGTGCAAGGTGAGGCCGAGCACGTCGACGAGGATGACGGCACTGCGTTGCGTCACCGTGAGGTGCATGAAGGTGCGCAGGCTGGCGCGGGCGATGTGCAGGCTGTCGGCGCGCGTCGATTCGTCCTCCACCGTCGAGATGTCCGCTTCAGCCATCAGCGAGCGCTCTCTCGATTGCCGGCGCAGATGATCGTGGGCGGCGTTGTGGGCGATGCGGAACAGCCATTGCTCGGGGCGCTCGACGATGATGCCGCCGCCGACCGCCCGCAGGGCCTTGAGCAGCGCTTCCTGGACGATGTCCTCGCCGTCGATGACGGAGCCGGCCATGCGCGCGCAATACCGATGCAGTTTCGGGCGAAGCGAAGGAAGCAGCGTCTGCAGGGCAGCGCTGTCCAACTTTGACGCGTTCGAATCCATGATGCCGCGCGGTCCTCCACCAACTCAGGCCGGATTGCCTTGACCCTAGGAGCCCGGTCTCGCGCCGGCAAGCATGCGATAGTCGCCGACGATGGTGGCGGGCGAGCGGACCAGCGGCGTGGCGCGGCGCGCGGCGTGGTCTTGCGAGAATGCCTGAAATGCCGCGAGTTGCGGCAAGGGCGACGGCTGGTTGGCGTCGGGCGTCGCGACGATGTGGATGAATTCGCCATCGCCGAGTTCGAGTGCGAGATAACGCAGCGCCGGCGGCGCTGTTCGCTCCAGTTCCTCGAACACCTTGGCGATCAGTGCACGGCTTTCCGCCAGATTTGCATCCTTGACGCTGTAGCGAACGACTGCGTAGTCCATGGCTCAGTTCCTTTTTCCATCGGGCCTGATGCAAAGACGCGCTGCAGCTTCAAAAAGATTCTTAACGGGCTGAGAATCTTTTTGGCTCGTCGCATCGTCCTTGACATGCAGGCCGCCGCGGACGCGGTCGCCACGGTCAAAAACAGGAGACAACCATGACCTATGTGGAAGGATTCGTCGCCGCGGTGCCCGCCGCCAACAAGGAGGCCTATCGCAAGCACGCCACAGACGCCGCCATGCTGTTCACGGAAATGGGCGCCACGCGCGTCGTCGAAGCCTGGGGCGACGACATTCCCGACGGCAAGATCACCGACTTCAAGCGCTCCGTGAAGGCCAAGGCGGACGAGGTCATCGTGTTCTCATGGCATGAATATCCGTCGAAGGCGGTCGCCGAGGCGGTGTTCGAAAAGGTGATGAGCGACCCGCGCATGAGCGACATCGGCGCGACCATGCCGTTCGACGGCCAGCGCATGATCATCGGCGGCTTCGCCCCCATCGCTGTCGACAGCGTGCCGGGCGACACGAGCTACATCGACGGTTCGCTGGTGCCGGTGGTGGCGAAACGGCGGGACGACTATCAGGCGATGGCGGCCACCGTGAACACGGTGCTGATGGAACACGGCGCGGTGCGGGTCGTCGATGCCTGGGGCGACGATGTGCCGGACGGCAAGGTCACCGACTACAAGGGCGCGGTGCAGGCCGAGAACGGCGAAGAGATCGTCTACTCCTGGGTCGAATGGCCGTCGAAGGAAGCGCGCGACGCCGGCTGGGAAAAGGTGATGGCCGATCCGCGCATGTATCCGGACCCGAGCACCGTGCCGTGCGACGACAAGCGCCGCGTGCACGGCGGCTTCGTGCCGATCGTCGATATTCGGGCTGCTTGAGGCAAAAATCGCCGCCACGCGTCAACCCGCCGGCGTCTTCTTCTCGTAGCGACGGCAGGGCAACCACAGTTATCGCGCCCCCTCCACCACGCCTCGCGTGGTCCCCGTCCCCCGTGAAACGGGGGAGGATTGGCGACGCGGCCGGTCGTGACCCCGAATCCTCCCCTGCGAAGCGGGGGAGGGGAACCACGCGAAGCGTGGTGGAGGGGGCGTATGCGAGACGGCAGCGATGCTGGCGTTCCCCTGCCCGTCCCCCGCGGCATACGAGTCAGCCGCGTTCCTTCAGCAGCCGTCCCTTCTCGCGCGCCCAGTCGCGCTGCTTCTCGGTCTCGCGCTTGTCGTGCAGCTTCTTGCCGCGCGCCACGCCGAGCAGGAGTTTGGCGCGGCCCTTGTCGTTGAAGTAGATCTTCAGCGGCACCATGGTCATGCCCTCACGCTCGACGCTCTGCGTGAGGCGGGCCATCTCGCGCTTGTTGAGCAGCAGCTTACGGCGACGACGCGGCTCGTGGTTGAAGCGGTTGGCCTGCAGGTACTCCGGCAGATAGGAGTTGATCAGCCAGATCTCGCCGCCTTCGTTCGAGGCATAGGCATCCTGGATGTTGGCCTGGCCCTGGCGCAGCGACTTCACCTCGGTGCCGGTCAGCACGAGGCCGGCCTCGACGGTGTCGAGAATTTCATAGGAGAAGCGGGCCTTCCGGTTCTCGGCGGCGACCTTGTTGTTGGGGTCGGATTTTTTCACCTGGTTCATGGTCTTCAAATATTCAGTTCGTGTTGTCGCGCAAGGTCAGGGAGGCATGATCCTTCGAGGCTCGCCCGCCGGGTTTTGGGCAAATCACCAGCGCTGTGCGGGCTCGCACCTCAAGATGAGGGAGGCTGGCGCACCACGCTCATCGCCGAGGTCCTGCAAGATCATCAACTGCTGTAGCAGCAAGAATGCAAGCTGGCGTCAACGGTTGGCATGCCGGCACGACCTTCCTCATTCTGAGGCGCGAGCCCGCACGGCATCGGCGAGTTGCCCAGTCGTCAGAGGGCGAGCCTCGAAGGACCCGACCTGAACCAGCGCATCAGTTGAGCAGGCCGGCGTGTTTCATCGCCGCGTCGATCCTTTCGGCCGTCGCCGCCTCGACCTCGGTCAGCGGCGAACGCAGCACGTTGTCGAGCTTGCCAAGCCGCGACAGCGCGTATTTGGCGCCGGCGACGCCCGGCTCGAGGAAGATCGCCTTGTGCAGCGGCATCAAGCGATCCTGCAACTCCAGCGCCCGCGCCTTGTCGTTGCCGAGCGTCGCCGCCTGGAACTCGGCGCACAGCCGCGGCGCGACATTCGAGGTGACCGAGATGCAGCCGACGCCGCCATGGGCGTTGAAGCCGAGAGCGGAGGCATCCTCGCCGGACAGCTGGACAAATCCCTTGCCGCAGGTCAGCCGCTGCTCGGACACGCGCTCGACCTTGCCAGTGGCATCCTTGACGCCGGCGATGTTCTTGAAGTCGTGCGCCAGCCTACCCATCGTCTCCGGCGACATGTCGATCACCGAGCGCGGCGGGATGTTGTAGATGATGATCGGCAGCCTGGTGGCCTTGGCGACGGTGGCGAAATGCAGATAGAGCCCGCGCTGCGTCGGCTTGTTGTAATAGGGCGTGACGACGAGAACCGCGTCGGCGCCGACTTCCTCGGCATATTGCACGAGGCTGACAGCCTCAGCGGTGTTGTTCGACCCGGCACCGGCGACGACCGGCACGCGCCCGTTCGCCTGCTCGACGCAGGCCTTCACCACCCTGCGGTGCTCTTCGTGCGACAGCGTCGGCGACTCACCCGTCGTGCCGACCGGTACGAGGCCGTTGGTGCCTTCCGCGATCTGCCATTCGACGAGGTCCCGAAAGGCTTTCTCGGCCAGCGCTCCGTCCTTTCCGAACGGTGTCACCAGCGCGGTCAGCGAGCCTCTCAGCATTTGCAACAACTCCCCCGGCAACCATCGGGTCGCCCTTGATCTTTTAATGGCGCCGCCTTCTAGCGGAAAGCGGAGCCGCGCACCATAGTCTTGACATGGACCTGCGGCAAGGATGACCCAAGGGCAATTCGAACGATGCCGCTAACCTTTCGTTTACGTCCTTTTTATCGCCGGCGACTAGGATGCCAGACGGACACTCTTATGTGTACCGGGCGAAGACAGGGAGACCGATGAAGTTTTACGGAAACTGGCGCCGCCGTGCGCTGCTGTTGACCGGGGCGCTTGCGTTCACCGCGGTCGACGTTTCCGCGAAGGTCGACCAGCAGACGACGGCGGGCATCCCGATCGCTGTCACCGGCAAGGGCGACCGCATCGGCGGCAGAAGCAGCGCGCAGCTCAAGGCCGGCCTGGACGCGCTGGCGGCTGGCGACGTGGCGCAAGCCCGCGCCGTGCGCGACGGCCTGCCCGAGACCGCGCTCGACCGCCATATCCTGGCCTGGGCGATCGCACTGAAGGGCGGCAAGGACGTGCCGGGCGCCGAAATCGCCGCCGCTGCGAAGGCGCTGCCAGGCTGGCCCGGCATCGATGCCTTCCGCCGCAACAGCGAGCGGGCGCTGCTGCGTGAGGCCCCTGCCCCGCAGACCGTGATCGCCACGTTCGGCGGCAAGCCGCCGCTGACGGCGCAAGGCGTCATCGTGCTCGCCCGCGCGCATCTGGCGCTCGGCGACCAGGACGGCGCCCGCGCCGTGCTGTCGCCGTTCTGGCGAACCGAGAAGCTGGACGCGGCCGACGAAGCGGCGATCCTGAAGGAGTTCGGCGCGATCATCCCGGCCGCCGACCATCGCGTGCGCATGGAGCGGATGCTTTATGCCGACCGCGTGAACGCGGCCAAACGGGTGGCGACGCTGGCCGGCGCGCAAGCGCTGTTCGACGCATGGGCCGCTGCGGCCAAGGACGACCGCGGCGCGGTGAAACTGCTCGACGCGGTGCCGGCGGCACAGCGCTCGGCCGGCTATCTGTTCGCCAAGGCCAAATATCTGCGGCGGGCAAACAAGATAACGGAAGCCGCGGCAGTGATGCTGAAAGCGCCGAAAGAGCGCGCCGCGCTGATCGACCCGGACGCCTGGTGGATCGAGCGGCGTGTGCTGTCGCGCGAACTGCTCGACAAGGGCGATGTCAAGACTGCCTACGCAATCGTGGCGGCGCACGCGGCCGAAAGCCCGGTCAATCAGGCCGATGCGGAATTTCACGCCGGCTGGTACGCGCTGCGCGGCATGAGCGATCCGGCCACCGCCGCGAAACATTTCGCCCGCATTCTCGACGCGGCCGACGGGCCGATCTCGCGCTCGCGCGCCTATTATTGGCTGGGCCGCGCCGCCGAGGCCGGCGGGCCGGGCGAGGCCAAGGTGTATTACCAGCGCGCCGCCAACTACGGCACCAGCTTCTATGGCCAGCTCGCGGCGCAAAAGCTCGGGCTCGCCACGATCAACGTCGCCTACCCCGCTCCGAGCGAGGCCGACCGGCAGACCTTCGCCGGGCGCGAGGCCGTCACCGCGATCAGACGGCTCGAAGGCGCAGGTTACCCGAAACTCGCCGACACGCTCTATCGCGATCTCGCCGCCCAGATCAGCAGCGCGGGCGAGCTCGCACTGCTGACTTCCATGGCGGAGAATCGCGGCGACCATTTCCTCACCCTGCGGGTCGCCAAGGCCGCGGCGGCGCGCGGCATCGACATAGGCGCGCTGTCGCACCCGGTCGGCGCCATTCCGGATTCGGCCAATATTGCCGGCTCGGGCAAGGCGCTGGCCTATGCGATCGCCCGCCAGGAGAGCGAATTCAACGCGGGCGCGGTTTCGCGCGCCGGCGCGCGCGGGCTGCTGCAGCTGATGCCCGATACCGCCAGGGACGTCGCCAAGAAGGCAGGCATGGCCTTTTCTGCCCAGAAACTGACAACGGATCCCGGCTACAACGCCACGCTCGGCGCGACCTTCCTGGGCGATCAGCTCGACCGGTTCGGCGGTTCCTACGTTCTCACCTTCGCCGGCTACAATGCCGGGCCGCGCCGCGCCCGGGAGTGGATGGAACGTTACGGCGACCCGCGCGGCAAGGATCTCGAGACCGTCGTCGATTGGGTCGAACGCATCCCGTTCGCCGAAACCCGCGGCTATGTGCAGCGGGTGATGGAGAACTATCAGGTCTACAAGATGCGGCTGACCGGCAGCTACGATATCGCCGGCGACCTGGTGAGCGGCCGATAGAGTCCCGGCTGGCCGCACGCGGCGGCGGTTTGACCCGCACGGCGACGCCTTGTAGCACTTTCGACATCTCATAGGTGTCGAGGCAACGGGACATGGCCCAATCAGCGGCATTCGCGGATTTCTTCTATGCGGCGAGAGACGGATTGCGGCTGCATGCGCGCGTCTATGGCGACGATGCGCCCGGACGGCTTCCGGTGGTCTGCCTGCCCGGACTGACCCGCAACGCGCGCGACTTTCACGAACTCGCGCTGTTTTTGTCGCACCACCCGGAAATGCCGCGCAAGGTCGTTGCCTTCGATTATCGCGGGCGCGGCGCCTCGGCATACGATCCGGACTGGAAGAACTATACGGTGGCCGTCGAGGCAGGCGACGTGCTGGAAGGCCTGTCCGCGCTCGGCATGACGGAGGCCGCCTTCATCGGCACGTCGCGCGGCGGGCTGATCATTCATGTGCTGGCGGCAGTAAAGCCCGAAATCCTGAAGGCGGCGGTTCTCAATGACATCGGACCGGTGGTCGAGGTGGAAGGCCTGGCCCATATTCGCGCCTATCTGGGCAGCGCCAGGAACGCTGCCACGTTCGCGGAGGCGATCCAGCTGCAACGAGACATTCACGGCGCCGCCTTCCCTGCGCTGACCGGCGAGGACTGGGCGAGGATGACAGCCGCGATCTATCGCGATGAAGGTGGCCGCCCTGTCGCCGACTACGATCCGGCGCTCGTCAATACCGTCGCGGCGCTCGACCTCAGCCAGCCCCTGCCGGCATTATGGGAACCGTTCGCGGCACTGGGCGCCGTGCCGGTGCTGGTGATTCGCGGCGCGAATTCGCGGCTGCTCTCGGCCGAGACGGTCACGGAGATGCAACGACGCCAGCCCGCGATGCAGTCGATCACCGTGGCGGGGCAAGGCCATCCGCCGCTGCTGGAAACCGGTGAACTGCCGCGGCGGATTTTCGACTTCCTGCGGGGCGCGGCTCCCATGCAGGCGCCGTAATCGCCACCCCTGCTCGGGACCTGCCGCCACGAGAACGGGCGATGCCGATTCAAGGATCGCCGCAAAGAAAAAAACCCGGCGGTTGCCCGCCGGGTTTTCGTTTCAGACCTGATCGGGCTGATCAGAACGTGCGCTGGAAGCGGACGTTCACGCCCCAGGCGTCGGAGTCGTCGGCGTCGAAGTTGTCGGTGTAGGCGATTTCCGGCGTGATGGTGAAGCCGGGAACCAGCTCGTAAGCGACGTTGGCGGCGATCGAGAAGTTCTCGAAATCGTCATAGCCAACTTCGGCGTTGAAGGTCGCCTTTTCGTTGAACTT
>QFCS01000722.1_pt1 | contig 29170 bp, 21 predicted proteins | sample 3576561 | NCBI WGS metagenome assembly QFCS01 | reverse complement strand
GGGCGTGGTGGTGACCACGCCGTCCTTGATGGACGAGGGCTTGAGGTCGCCCTCGCGGTTGAGCGGCGCCACCACGCCCTCGTTGAGCTTGGCGCACTCCTCGAGCACGGCCTGCGCCGTCTCCAGGCCCGCGTCCTCGAAGCCGGGCAGTTGGGCCACCTGGTCGATGCGCGCCAGGTGCTCGATGTTGAACAGCATGTCCTTGAGGGGGGCGGTGTAGCTCATGGCTCAGTGTCTCCAGGGGTGCGCGAATGCAGAAAAAAGGGCATCGCACGCGATGCCCTTGGGGGTGCTCTTCAAATCAGAGCGCCTTGACCAGCTCAGGCACGGCCTCGAAGAGGTCCGCCTCCAGCCCGTAGTCGGCCACCGAGAAGATCGGCGCCTCCGGGTCCTTGTTGATCGCCACGATCACCTTGGAGTCCTTCATGCCCGCCAGGTGCTGGATCGCCCCCGAGATGCCGGCGGCGATGTAGAGCTGCGGCGCGACGATCTTGCCCGTCTGGGCGACCTGCAGGTCGTTGGGCGCGTAGCCCGCGTCCACCGCCGCGCGGCTGGCACCGATGGCCGCGCCCAGCTTGTCCGCCAGGGGCGTGATCACCTCGTTGAACTTCTCCGAGCTGCCGAGCGCGCGCCCGCCCGAGACGATGATCTTGGCTGCGGTCAGCTCGGGGCGGTCGCTCTTGGCGATCTCGCTGCCCACGAAGCTGCTCTTGCCCGAGTCGGCCACCGCGTTGGCGGTCTCCACCGCCGCGCTGCCGCCGCTCGCGGCCGCGGCATCGAAGCCCGTCGTGCGCACCGTGATCACCTTCTTCTCGTCCGTGGCCTGCACGGTGGCAATCGCGTTGCCCGCGTAGATCGGGCGCTCGAAGGTGTCGGGGCTGATCACCTTGGTGACGTCGGAGAGCTGCGCCACGTCCAGCAGCGCGGCCACGCGCGGCGCCACGTTCTTGCCCGCGGCGGTGGCCGGAAACAGGATGTGGCTGTAGGCGGGAGCGAGTTCGACCACCTGCGCGGCCACGTTCTCGGCCAGGCCGTGGTTGAGCCCTTCGGCGTCGGCGTGGATCACCTTGGCAACGCCCGCGATCTGCGCGGCGGCCTTGGCCGCTTCGCCCGCGTTGTGGCCCGCGACGAGCACGTGCACGTCGCCGCCGCACGCCAGTGCGGCGGTCACGGTGTTGAGGGTGGCGCCCTTGATGGTGGCGTTGTCGTGTTCGGCAATAACCAGTGCAGTCATGTCAGTTCTTCCTCAGATCACCTTGGCTTCGGTCTTCAACTTGGAGACGAGGGTGGCCACGTCGGGCACCTTCACCCCGGCGCCGCGCTTGGGCGGCTCGCTGACCTTCAGGGTCTTGATGCGCGGCTTCACGTCCACGCCCAGGTCTTCGGGCTTGAGCGTCTCCAGCGGCTTCTTCTTGGCCTTCATGATGTTGGGCAGCGTCACGTAGCGCGGCTCGTTCAGGCGCAAATCCGTGGTGATGACAGCGGGGGTGCTGATCGACAGGGTTTCAAGACCACCGTCCACTTCACGGGTGACCTTGGCCTTGTCACCCTCGATCTCGACCTTGCTGGCGAAGGTGGCCTGCGGCAGGCCGGCGAGTGCGGCCAGCATCTGGCCCGTCTGGTTGCAGTCGTCGTCGATGGCCTGCTTGCCCAGGATCACCAGGCCCGGCTGTTCCTTGTCCACCAGGGCCTTGAGCAGCTTGGCCACCGCCAGGGGCTGCAGCTCTTCAGCGGTTTCCACCAGGATGGCGCGGTCCGCGCCAATGGCCATGGCCGTGCGCAGGGTTTCCTGGCACTGCGTGACACCGCAGGAGACGGCGATCACTTCGCTGACCACGCCCTTTTCCTTCAGGCGCACCGCCTCTTCCACCGCGATCTCGTCGAACGGGTTCATCGACATCTTCACGTTCGCAATGTCGACGCCGCTGCCATCGCTTTTCACGCGGACCTTGACGTTGTAGTCGACCACGCGCTTGACGGGGACGAGAACCTTCATGCTGAGCTGCTCCTGTGGTTTGGGGTTCGGGGTGCAATTGACGTGCACGTCAATTGGGCATTGTAGGTGGGCGCTGGAAGCGACCGAAGCGATGACCGAAAAATCGAACGACCGTGCTTTTTTGCGAATTATATCGATCGCCACACCGGTGCCGCGATGCCCGCGACGCGCGGTGGATGTCGTTGGGGCGTCATTTCGCCGACCGCTTGGTCGGTGAACTCGGGTAAGTCTGGAGGGCGCCGTGCAATGCGTTCACCTATAGTGAAATTGCGCCCTTTGCTTATGTTGAGTAACGATGGCGCGCCCCCTCACCCCGTCGTTGGAGCACCCCGCATGAAGCTGATTCCCCTCCTGGCCACCGCCGCCCTGCTGAGCGCCGGTGCGGCCTCGGCGCAGACCGTGTTCACCGCCTCATCGTGGGTCCCCCCCACGCACACGCTGAGCATGGCGCAGAAATCGTGGTGCGACCTGCTGGAGAAGGAAAGCGCGGGTCGCATGAAGTGCAACATCCTGCCCAAGTCCGTGGCGGCGGCGCCCGGCACCTTCGACGCCGTGCGCGACGGCCTGGCCGACATCTCCTACACGGTGGACGGCTACACGCCGGGCCGCTTCGTTTTCACGCAGCTGGCCGAGTTCCCCTTCCTGGGCGACAGCGCGCTGGCCACCTCGGTGGCCTACCAGCACCTCTACGCCAAGCACTTCGCGCCGCTGGGCGAGCACCGCGGGGTGAAGGTGCTGGCCGTGTTCACGCACGGCCCCGGCATCATCTTCAACAGCAAGCAGCCGGTGAAGACGCTGGACGACGCCACCAAGCTCAAGTTCCGCATCGGCGGTGGCAACATCAACGAGCTGTCCAAGCTCATGGGCTTCAACACCACGCTCAAGCCCGCGCCCGACTCCTTCGAGCTGCTGTCCACCGGCGTGATGGACGGCACCTTCTTCCCCGATGAATCGATCGCCTCGTTCAAGCTGAACATGATCAAGCACGCCACCACCTTCCCTGGTGGCCTCTACAACACCAGCTTCGTGTTCATGATGAACCCGGCCAAATACAACGCCCTGTCCGCGCAGGACAAGGCCGTGGTCGACAAGATCTCGGGCGAGGTCGCCACGCGCATCTTCGGCGAAGGCTGGGACAAGGTCGACGCCGCCAGCCGCGAGCTGCAGAAGACCCAGGGCGTGGCGCGCATCCAGGCCGACGACTCCTTCATCAAGGCCGTCGCGGCCAAGCAGGCCGAGCTGGAGGACAAATGGGCCGCCGCCGCCGCGGCCAAGGGCCTGAAGGACCCCAAGGCCGTGCTGGCCGAGTTCCGCGCCGAGATCAAGAAGGTCAAGTAAGGCATCGAGCCGCCACCCACCCCCGCACGGCGGGCAGTCGCCAACCCGGCTGCCCGCCGTTGCTTTTGAACGCTCCCCCGACATGCTCACCGTCCTGGATCGCGCGCTGCGCTGGTCGACCGGCCTGATGGCCGCGATGGCCTTGTTTTCCATCATGCTGCTCACGCTCGTCGACGTGACGGGCCGCAAGTTCTTCAGCCACTCGGTGCCTGGCGGGCTCGAGGTCACCGAGATCCTGATGGTGATCGTGATCTTCGGCGCGCTGCCCTTGGTCTCGTGGCGCGGCGAGCACGTGGTCTTCGACTCGCTGGACGCCTTCATTCCCAGTGGCCTGCGGCGCATCCAGCAGCGCGTGGTGCACCTGTTCTGCGCCATCGCTTTCGCCTGGATGGCGCGCCTGATGCTGCTGCGCGCCGACCGCTTTCTCGACTATGGCGACATCACGGTCCACCTGCAGCTGCCCCTGGCGCCGGTGGCCTGGATGATGGCGCTCTTCCTGTTCGTCACCGCGCTGGTGCACCTGGTCTTCGTCTTCTTCCGCCCCCCCGAGCCCGCTTTCCACGGCGCGGCCCAGCCGGGAGACGCCGCATGACCGCCGCGCTGCTGGGCTTTCTGGGCGTCTTCGCCATGGCTTTCCTGCGCGTGCCGCTGGCCGTGTCCATGGCCACCGCGGGCTTCGTGGGCATGGGCGTGCTGCGGGGCTGGCAGCCGGCCCTGGCCAGCACCAGCCAGGTCATCTTCGAAACCGGCTTCGCCTATGTGCTGTCGGTCATCCCGCTGTTCGTCCTGATGGGCAATTTCGTCGCGCGCGCCGGCATGGCGCGCGAGCTGTTCAACGCGGCCAATGCCTTCGTGGGCCACCGCCCGGGCGGCCTGGCCATGGCCAGCATCATTGCCTCGGGCGGCTTCGGCTCCATCTGCGGCTCGTCGATCGCCACCGCGGCCACCATGACCCGCGTGGCCTTTCCGGAGATGAAGGCGCACGGCTACAAGGAGACGCTGGCCACCGGCGCCATCGCCTCGGGTGGCACGCTGGGCATCCTGATCCCGCCGTCCACCATCCTGGTGATCTACGGGATCATCACCGAGACCGACATCGGCAAGCTGTTCATCGCCGGCATCCTGCCCGGCATCGTCGCCATCGCCTGCCTGTGCCTGGCCGTGGTGTTCGTCACCTGGCGCGACCCCCAGGCCGGCCCCCCCGCCGAGCGCTTCACCTGGCGCCAGCGCCTGGCCGCCATCCGCGGCATCTGGGGGGTGGCGCTGCTGTTCGCGCTGGTGATCGGCGGCATCTACGGCGGCGTGTTCACCGCCACCGAAGGCGCGGGCATGGGCGCGGCGGGCGCATTCTTCTTCGCGCTGGCGCGCCGCACGCTCACGCCGCGGCTGCTGCTGGAGGTGCTGATCGAAAGCTCCCGCACCACGGCCATGCTGTTCACCATCCTGATCGCCGCGATGATCTTCACCAACTTCATCAACTTCACGTCCATGCCGGCCGATCTGCGCGACTTCGTGCTGCAGTTCAGCCCCGAGCCGATCATGGTGGTGGTGGTGATGATGGTGATCTACCTGGCACTGGGCATGGTGATGGAGGAACTGGCGATCGTGCTGCTCACGATTCCGGTGTTTTTCCCCGTGGTCACCGGCCTGGGCTTCGACCCCATCTGGTTCGGCATCCTCATCGTGACCATCGTGGAGATCGGCATGATCTCGCCGCCCGTGGGCCTGAACCTGTTCGTCATCAACTCGCTGCTGCCGAAGGTCAAGCTGACCACCATCTACCGCGGCGTGTGGCCGTTCGTGACGGCCGACGTGGTTCGGCTGGGCATTCTCATCGGCTTCCCGATGATTTCCCTGTGGCTGCCCGGTTTCATGAACCGCTAGCGGCCACCGCGCCATCGCCCTCGCGCAGCACGTGCACCACGCGCTGCGGGAAGGGAATCTCGATGCCGTTGGCGCGCAGCGACGAGAGGATGGCCATGTTGATGGCCGAGCGCAGCGCGAGCTGCCCGTTCTCGGGATCGCCGATCCAGTAGCCGAGCGTGAACTCCAGGCCGTCGGCGCCGAAGTTGGACAGGGCCACCGAGGGTCCGGGGCTCTTGAGCACGCGGGGCTGCGCGGTGGCCGCGTCCAGCAGCAGGCGCGACACCAGGTCGACGTCGCTGTCGTAACCCACCGACACCACGGTCGACTGCCAGACATTGGGATCGGCCAGCGACAGGTTCTCCACGCGGTTGGTGATGAGCATCTCGTTGGGCACGATGGACTCGCGCCCGCTGAGGTTGCGGATCAGCGTGTAGCGCGCGTTGATGTCGGTGATGCGGCCCTCGAAGTTGTCCACGCGCACGTTGTCGCCGATGCGCATGCTGCGCTCGGCCAGGATGACGAAGCCGCTGACGTAGTTGGACGCGAGCTTTTGCAGGCCCAGGCCGATGCCCACGCCCACGGCGCCGCCCAGCACCGAGAGGGCGGTCAGGTCGATGCCCACCGCCGAGAGCGCGACGATGAGGCCCACGAACAGGAGCAGGGCCCGCGTGGCGTTGCTCACCGCCTGGCGCAGCGAGCGGTCCCGGCCCACCACGTTGCGCAGCAGCCGGGCCTCGATGGCCGACGAGATCCACAGCGTGATGATCAGCACCGCCGACGCGGTGACGATGCCTTCGATGAGGGTGCGCAGGCTCAGCGTGGTGGCGCCCACCTTCCAGCGGATGTCCTCGGCCTCGGCCAGCATCACCGGCAGCAGCCCGCTGACCCACAGCACCATGCCCAGCCAGGCGGCCCAGGAGATCGTGCGCTCCAGCACCTTCACCCAAGGGCTGTCGTCGAAGGCCGCCTGCAGCACCTTCACCCCCAGACGGATCACCGCCAGCGACACCAGCACGGGGATGGCGACGTGAAAGACCGCCAGCGGCACGAAGTTCACCAGCAGCCCGCGCGCCACGAAGCCCAGCACCAGCAGCACGATGGGGAACAGCGCGCCATCGACGATGCGCCGCCCGAACAGCACCGACTGGGGCGCGTTCTGCATGGACAGGGCGCGGCGCAGGCCGGCCACCAGCGACCACGCCAGCAGGGCCACGGCCGCCAGGGCGGCCAGTTCGGCCAGCGCCGCCGGCTGCAGGAAGCTGTTGAACCAGGCGGACAGATCGTCCACCGGCCGCAGCGAAGCGGAGGAAGGGTTCATCGTCGGAACAGGTGACAGGAAAAAGACGGCATCAGCTCAGACGCCCGCGAGCACGCGCAGGTGCGCTTCCACGCTGCGCGCCAACGCGTCCAGCGCATAGCCGCCCTCCAGGCAACTCACGACGCGGCCCTGGGCGTGGCGATCGGCCACCGCCTGGATACGGTCGGTCAGCCAGGCGTAGTCCTGCTCGACCAGGCCCAGCTGGCCCATGTCGTCCTCGCGGTGCGCGTCGAAACCCGCGCTCACGAACAGCATCTGCGGCCGGTGTTCGTCCAGGCGCGGGATCCAGCAGGTCTCGACCAGCTCGCGGATGTCCATGCCGCGCGTATAGGCCGGCACCGGCAGGTTGACCATGTTCTTCGCCGTGGAGTGCGTCCACGCCGGGTAGAACGGGTGCTGGTAGAAGCTGCACATGAGGATGCGCTCATCGCCCTCGATGATGTCCTCGGTGCCGTTGCCGTGGTGCACGTCGAAGTCGATGATGGCCACGCGCTTGAGGCCATGGCGCTCCAGCGCGTACTTGGCGGCCACCGCCACGTTGTTGACGAAGCAAAAGCCCATGGCCTGGCGGCGCGTGGCGTGGTGGCCCGGTGGCCGCACCGCGCAGAAGGCGTTGCGCAGCTCGCCGGCCAGCACGGCGTCGGTGGCGTCGATGGCCGCGCCCGCGGCCATGAGGATGGCCTCCCAGCTGTGCACGTTCATCGAGGTATCGGGGTCGACCTGCGCGCGCTGCGGCCCGCCGGCGGCGATGTCTTCCTTGAGGGTGTCGGCCAGGCCACGCAGCGCGGCCAGGTGCAGGCGGTCGTGCGCGAGCTCCAGGTCGGCCAGGGCGGCCGGCGTGGCCTCGCGGCGCTCGAGCGCGGCGTCCAGGCCGGTCAACAGCAACCGGTCCTCGATCGCATCGAGCCGTTGGGGGCATTCGGGGTGGCCGGCGCCCATGTCGTGCTGCCAGCATGCCCTGTGCGTGAAATAACCAGTGGCGTGGGCCATCTCTGAACTGCGGTGAGAATCGCGGCCAATATGCAAGCCCAGATGCAACAAGACTCCAAGATCCAGCGCCTGCTGAGCCAGCTTAACACGGTGATCGTGGGCAAACCGCAGCAGGTCAGCGACTGCGTGGCCTGCCTGCTCGCGGGCGGCCACCTGCTGATCGAGGACGTGCCCGGCGTGGGCAAGACCACGCTGGCCCATGCCCTGGCGCGTGGCTTTGGCCTGCAGTTCGCGCGCGTGCAATTCACCGCCGACCTCATGCCCACCGACCTGATCGGCGTCTCCATCTACGAGCGCGGGCGCGAGGCCTTTGTCTTCCACCCGGGCCCGGTGTTCGCCCAGGTGCTGCTGGCCGACGAGATCAACCGCGCCAGCCCCAAGACCCAGAGCGCGCTGCTGGAGGCCATGGAAGAGAAGCAGGTCACGGTGGAGGGCGAGACGCGCGCCCTGCCCCAGCCCTTCTTCGTCATCGCCACGCAGAACCCGCACGACCAGCTGGGCACCTACGCGCTGCCCGAGTCGCAGCTGGACCGCTTCCACATGCGCCTGTCGCTGGGCTACCCCGACCGCGCCGCCGAGCGCGAGCTGCTGCGCGGCCAGGACCGGCGCGAGCTGATCGAATCGATGCCACCGGCCCTGGACGGCGACGAGCTCGCCCGCCTGCAGCGCGCCGTGGCCGAGGTGCACACCGCCGAACCGGTGCTCGACTACCTGCAGGACCTGGTCAACGCCACGCGCAGCGGCCGCTGGTTCCTGCAGGGCCTGTCGCCGCGCGCCGCGCTGGCCGTGGTGCGCGCGGCCAAGGCCCAGGCCTTCCTGCAGGGCCGCGACTACGTGGCGCCCGACGACATCGCCGCCATCCTGCCGCAGACCACGGCGCACCGGCTGATCCCCGTGCGCGACGCCGGGCGCGGTCCGCTGGAGCAGGTGCGCGCGATGCTGGACGCTGTCCCCCTGCCGTAATGAGCCCCCCCCGAAGCGCCTTCGGCGCCTCCCCCCAGGGGGCAGCGCCTGCGGCCCGGCAAAGCCGGTTCCGCGGCGCTCTGGATGCTTCACCCTCGCGGTTCAACTTCAAGGCGCGCGCGCGCGCCTGGTTCCACAACCGCCTCAAGCGCAGCGACACGCTCACGCTCACCCAGCGCAACGTCTACATCCTGCCCACGCGCGCTGGCTGGATGCTGGCCCTCACCCTGCTCCTGCTGCTGGTGGCCAGCATCAACTACCAGCTCAACCTGGGCTACCTGCTGACATTCCTGCTGGCCGGCAGCGCCCTGGTGGGCATGCACGTGAGCCACAACAACCTGCGCGGGCTCACGCTGCACCTGCACCCGCCCGAGCCGGCTCACGCGCACCAGGCGGTGGTGCTGGAGGTGCGTCTGTCCAGCGGGCGGCGGCGCGCGCGCCATGGCATCGGCCTCGGCGTGGTTCCCGATGACGGCGGCGCGCCGGCCCTGGCCTGGGCCGACGTGCCCGCGCAAGGCAGCGCCGAGCTGCAGCTGGCCTGGCAAGCGCCCGCGCGCGGCCTGCACGCCCTGCCGGCACTCAGCGCCATGACCCTGTTCCCGCTCGGCACCTTCCGCGTGTGGACGGTGTGGCGCCCGGCCGCCCAGGCCCTGGTCTATCCCACGCCGGAAGAGCACCCGCCGCCACTGCCACCCGGCGAACCGCTGTCGGGCGGCGCCGGCAGCGCGCGCGTGCAGGCCACGGGCGAATACGACGGCGTGCGCGCCTACCGGCGCGGCGACCCGATGAAGGCCGTCGTCTGGAAGAAAGCCGCCCAGGCCTTCGCGGGCGGGCGCGACGAACTGGTCAGCCGCGACGCCCTGTCCAGCCAGCGCCAGCAGCTCTGGCTGGACCTGAACCAATGCGGCGGCACGGGGCCAGAGGGGCGCGTGTCGCGCCTGACCGCCTGGGTGCTGATGGCCGACCGGCTCGAGCTCGACTATGGCCTGCGCCTGCCGGGCCGCGAGATCGCCCCCGACCAGGGCCCGGTGCACCGCAGCCAGTGCCTGGAGGCGCTCGCGCTGTGCTGAACACGCTTCGCCCGTCCCGCGCCGCCGGCGCGCCACGCTCGCTGCCCCGCGAGACGCGCGACACCCTGTTCGTGCTCGCGGTCATTGCCTGGGTGGTGGCCCTGCAGGCCGCGCACATCCCCTGGTGGACCACGGCGCTCACCGCCGGCGTGCTGGCCTGGCGCGCCCGGCTGGCGCTGCGCGCCGCCCCGCTGCCCGGCTGGCCCTGGCGCCTGGGGCTGTTGCTGCTCACGCTGGGCGCCACCTTCGCCAGCCACGGCACGCTGCTCGGCCAGGAGGCCGGCGTCACGCTGGTGGTGGTGCTGCTGGCGCTCAAGACGCTGGAACTGCGCGCGCGTCGCGACGCCTTCGTGGTGTTCTTCCTCGCCTTCTTCACCCTGCTCACGCACTTCTTCTACTCGCAGTCGCTGCTCACGGCGGCCGGCATCCTGGTCGCGCTGCTGGGCCTGCTCACGGCCCTGGTGAACGCGCACATGCCCGTGGGCCAGCCGCCGCTGTCGCAGGCCGCGCGCTACGCCGCCGGCATGGCGCTGATGGGCGCGCCCATCATGCTGGTGCTGTTCCTGCTGTTCCCGCGCATGGCGCCCTTGTGGGGCACGCCGAACACCGACCCGAGCGGGCGAAGCGGCCTGTCGGACGAGATGCGCGTGGGCGAGATCGCCCAGCTCGCGCTGGACGACAGCATCGCGCTGCGCGTGCGCTTCGACGACCCGCGCCCACCGCCGGCCGGCCTGCTGTACTTCCGCGGTCCGGTGTTGGGCAGCTTCGACGGCCGGCAGTGGCGCCCGCTCGAATCGGGCTTCCCGCGCGAGCGGCGCCTCACGGCCCAGCTGCGCCCGCGCGGCGAGCCCGTGGGCTACGAGGTCACGATGGAGCCCAACCGGCGTCCCTGGGTCTTCGTGCTGGAAGCCGCCACCGCCGCGCCCGAACTGCCCGGCGGCAACCGCGTGCGCATGAGCGAAGCGCTGCAATGGACCGCCCAGCGCCCCATCAACAGCCTGGTGCGCTACCGGGCGCAAAGCCACCTGGACTTCGGCCATGGCCCGGTGCAGGCACAGATCGGCCTGCAGGACTACCTGCAACTGCCGCCCGGCTTCAACCCGCGCACCCTGCAGCTGGCGCAGGAGATGCGCCGACAGCACGGCCCCGGCCCCGCCGCCGCGCCGGCGCTGGTGAACGCCGCGCTCGAGCGCCTGCGCACGGGCGGCTACCGCTACACGCTGGAGCCCGGCGTCTACGGCCGGCACACCGCCGACGAGTTCTGGTTCGACCGCAAGGCGGGCTTCTGCGAGCACATCGCCAGCGGCTTCGCCGTGCTCATGCGCGCCATGGACATCCCGGCGCGCGTGGTCACGGGCTACCAGGGCGGCGACACCAACACGGTCGACGGCTACTGGACGGTGCGCCAGCGCGACGCCCACGCCTGGACGGAGGTCTGGCTGCAGGGCCAGGGCTGGGTGCGCGTGGACCCCACGGGCGCGGTCTTCCCCGGCCGCATCGGTTCGGTGCAACGCCTGCAGGCGCCCGCCGCCGGCTTCGCGGGGGCCTTCGCCGGCGCGCTCGGCAACCTCAACCCGACGCTTGTCGCGCGGCTGCGCGCCACCTGGGAGGCCGTCAACAACGCCTGGAACCAGTGGGTGCTGGACTACACGCAGGGCAGCCAGCTCGAGCTGCTGCGCGCGCTGGGTTTCGCGTCGCCGAGCTGGCAGGACCTGGCCACCGTGCTGCTGGGCGTGGTGATCGGCGCGAGCCTGCTGGGTGCGCTCTGGGCCCTGTGGGAACGCCAGCAGCACGACCCCTGGCTGCGCCTGCTGCGGCGCGCGCGCCAGCGGCTGGCGCGCCTGGGGGTGGCCTCGGACGAGCGCACGCCGCCGCGCGAACTGGCCCAACGCCTGAAGGCGCAACTGGGCGACGGGCCGGCCGTGCAAGGCCTGGCCGATTGGCTGCTGCGCCTCGAAGCCCAACGCTACGCGCGCGACAGCGGCAGCACCCTCGCCCAGCTGAGGCAGGAATTCCGCCGGCTGGCCTGGCCGGTCCGCCGCCGCGCGTGATCCAATCGCGGGCAATGCAACGCCGATCGATCGCCCTGGCCGCCCTGGCCACCCTCTCGCTGTCCACCCTGCCGCTGCCGGCCGCCCAGGCCAATTCCCCCGCCAAGCAGCGCCCCACGAACCGCCCGCCCGCGCGAGCGCCCTTCTTCTACCGCGACCACCCGGCCGCCATGGCCTTCGCCGAAGACCTGGCCGCGCGCCGCCAGCTCGATGCGGCCTGGGTGCTGGCGCAGATCGGCCAGGCGCAGCGGCTGGAGGCCGCCATCCGCGGCGTCACGCCGCCGCCGCGCGGCGTGCCCAAGAACTGGGCCGCCTACCGCGCGCGCTTCATCGAGCCCACGCGCATCGCCGCCGGACAAGCCTTCTGGCAGGACAACCGCGAGGCCCTGGCGCGCGCCGAGGCCGAGTTCGGCGTGCCGGCCTCGCTCATCGTCGGCGTCATCGGCGTGGAGACGCTCTACGGCCGCCACACCGGCACTCACAAGGTCATCGACGCGATCACCACGCTCGCCTTCGACTTCCCCGCCAGCCACCCGCGCGCCGCCGCGCGCAGCGCCTTCTTCCGCGACGAGCTGGAGCAATTGCTGAGCCTGTGCCAGCGCAACGGCACCGACCCGCAGGGCCTGCTGGGCAGCTTCGCCGGCGCCATGGGCCTGCCGCAGTTCATGCCCAGCAGCTGGGCGCGCTACGCCATCGACTTCGACGGCAACGGCAAGGTCGACCTGTTCGACAGCCCGGCCGACGTGATCGGCTCGGTGGCGAACTATTTCAAGGCCTTCGGCTGGACGCCCGGCATGCCCACGCACTACCCGGTGCGCTTCGACCCGGCCGCGCTGGACCTGGAAACCCTGCTGGCGCCCGACATCCTGCCCAGCTTCACCGTGGAAGCCTTCCAGGCCAAGGGCGCCGTGCTCGAGGGCGCGGCGCTGCAGCACCCCGGCCCGCTCGCGCTGGTCGAACTGCAGAACGCGGGCGCGCCCTCCAGCTACGTGGCCGGCACCCAGAACTTCTACGTGGTGACGCGCTACAACTGGAGCAGCTACTACGCGCTGGCGGTGATCGAGCTGGGCGAGGCGGTGAAGGCGGCGCTGCCCGAGCGCTGAGCGGCCGGCGCGGCGATCGGCCATTCGACCGCGCCGGACCCCGCTGGTCGGGGCCACCACCGCCATGCGGCCGAGGCGGGCGCGGACCACGGAACCCTGAAGACGCAGCGGGGCACGGATCGGGCAAGACCGTCTTCAAGGCCCCCTATGCGTCGCAGCACCGCCGTCCCGCGCCCCCCTCGCGCAGTCGCCCGCCCCGCTCCCAAGCGCCCGCCGGGCGGCAAGCCCACCCAGCCCGGCCTTCGGCTGCTTCCCCCTCAGCCGCCCCGCTTGAAGCCCGTGGTGTCCTGGCCGCGGAGACTGTTCGACCGATGCGCCCGCCTGGTGGCCCCCGCAGCCGCGCGCACCCAGCGCACGCAAGAGAAGGCCAGCCAGAAAACCCACCGGGCCATGGAGCTGTTCCTGGCCGATCTGGTCGCCAGCGCTCTGGCGCCAGAGGCCATCGACAGGCACCTGGACCACATCGCCCAGGCCTGCCGCCCCTTGACGAAGACCGATGCCCGCCAGACCACCGAGGTGTTCCGGCAATGCCTGCGCATGCAGCTGCTCGCGCTGCCGACCGAGGACCTGAATCGCCTGCGCGAGCGCGCCCTGCAGGCGCCGGGCGGCCCGACGGGCACCGTGTTGCGCCTGCTGGGCCGCGAGCTCGATGCCGTCCGGCAGGACATGCAGGGCATCCTGACGGCGTTTGACATGGCCCTTCTGGCCAGCGAGAGCAACGACCCAGCCAGCGTGGACGACCAGCTGTCGCAGGCCAAGGGAAAGGCCGCCAAGCTGCTGCAGAACTACCGGCTGGTGGGCCCCGCTGACGACCCCTTCGCGCAGGGAGAGGCGCTGCTCAAGTCCGTCTGCGCCCGGTGGCTGGAGGGACAAGCCGCCAACGGCCCACAACTCGGCCGCTTCTTCCAGGCGATGCCCCTCACCCTGCAGGCCAGTTGGCTGGCGGCGGCGCCGAAACCCACGTCCGTGGATGGCCAGGACGTCGACCGACTGCTGAAAACCGCCGTCCAGCACACCGAGGCAAGGCGCGTCGCTGCGCTGCGCGCCGCCTGCAAGGCGGCAGACAAGCAACCCTCGATCGCGACACTGGTCGAACTGGCCGATGCCTGGGCAGGCTTGAAGAAACACTGCGACACTTTGAACCGCCCGCACGCTGCCGCTGGATTCCAAGACCGCCTGGCCATGACCTCGCGACAGGCCAGCGAGTCCCTGGATCTGCCGAACCTGCGTCTGGACGCGCTGGCCGACGAGCAACTGCACCCCCTGAGCCAAGCCCTGCAAACACTGGGCATCCCGCACGACAGCCAGGCCTTCGCCCGCGAGATCGCGGCCCGCCAAGAAAGGAACCAGGCCTCGTTCACGCTGGACCTGCACGGGGCGTTCAGGCACCTGGCCGCCGGCGACCTGGCCAGTGCCTTGACCTCTCTGCGGGACGTGGACCAGCACTTCGAATCGCTGGTGCCGACCCATGAAGCATTGACGGGTCGTCGCCTGGACGTCGAGGGCAGAACCGAACTCGCCCACAAGCTCTTCCAGCAAGTCCTGGAGCAGGCCTCGCCGCAAACTCGCGTGAAGGCCTTCGACACCATCAACGACGAGCAGACACGGCTGCTGGCCCAGGTGCTGATGGACATGGGCCTGCGGGCGCAGGGCGACGGCGCCACGGCCGCGCTCAGCCGGATCGGCACCAACCTGCTGCTGCTGAAGGACGCCCTGGCCCAGCCACTGCACAAGACCCGCGAAGTGCGGAGCCTGTCCGATGAGCAAGCCCGGCAGGCCGCCGATCTGCTGGACCTCGCGACCCTCGCGATCGCGCACCACTTCACCGGGGGGCTCGTCCAGCGGTCCATGGAACAGCCCCCGCCCAGATGACCCGCGCCTGGTACCCCCCATCCTATTGACCGACGGCCGTCAGGACACGGAACACGCCGGCTTCGCCCACCCACCCAACACCGGCGGCCGCAGCCGGCGGGCCACGAAGAACGCCGCTCTGCCGCCCATTGCCCCATGGAGAAGCCCATGAACACCGATGACGTCATCCAGGCCATCGCCACGGCCATGGGTGTGCCCGAACTGCGGCTGGACGAACACGGCTGCGCGCGCCTGCGGGTCGACGACCGCCTCGACGTCAACTTCGAGGCCAGCGGCAGCAGCCACCTGCTGCACGTCTACTGCACGCTGGGCCCGGTGCCCAGCGCTGACCGCGAGCGCACCTTCGAACAGCTGCTCATGGCCAACCTGTTCGGCGCCGACACCGGCGGCGCCACGCTGGCCATCGACGCCGAGTTCAACGAGGTCGTGCTGTGCACGGACGTCGGCAACCACGGCTGGACCAACGAACTCATCATGTCGCGCCTGCAGCGTTTCATCGACGCGGCGGAGACATGGCAGGAACGCTTCGCTGCCCCCCAGTCCACCGCGGCCAGCACCGATCCGCGGCCTCCAGCCGCCCCCTCCTTTCTTCACGTCTGAAGCCGGCCGCGCGGCGCCTGCCGCCGGCGTCGACCCAGCCTTCCGAGCATTCACGTTCAGCGAGAGACGACCATGCCCGTCAGAAACACCACCACCGCTCACCTGCCGCTGCCGACCAACCATGTGTTCCACGACAGCCCTGTCGGGAAGTTCCATCGGAAGTCGCGGGCAGCAACCGTGCTGCCCTCCCAAGCGAAACGCACCGGATGGGACAAGGTGGCCCACGGCATAGCACGCGGATGGAACCGGTTCCTCAACGCCATGACCCCTGGCGGCGTGCGGGTCGACCCCAAGTACCGCCATGCGCTGAAAGACACCAGCCGGGCCGTTGGTGATCTGCTGGGCAACCTGATCCATCCTCAGGGCAAGCTCAGTCCGACTGCACTGAAGAAGGCATTCGGCTCCATCGAAAATGCCGCCGCACCCGTGACGCAGCGCGGCGTGCCGTTTGATCAGTTGCTGACCAAGCGCTTCGAGGTTCACCTGGCTCAGCTCACGCCCGCCGAACTCAAGACCTTGCGCACGCAACTGCAGGTCCTGGTCGCGAACGGAACCGATGCCGCGGTGGAGCCGCATCTGAAGCGCTTGAGCCAGGCGCTCAGCGCGGAAGTCGAGCGTCGCGTCTTCGCCGACTGCAGAACCCAACTGCTGCCCAGGCTCCAAGAAGCCATCGCCGAGGCCCAGCAGCAGTCGCCCCGTGCCCCCGACACGTACAACAGTCTGTCGGGTGTGGTCAAGAACATCATGGGCACATACGGCATGAACCATGCCGCGAAATACAAGGACGAAACCCGACTGGCGCTGAGCGTGCTGGGCGCGGCCCTCAACGGCTTCCTCGGCAAGGGAGAGGTCTGCGCCAGCGACATCAAGACCTTGCTGCACGCCCTGCCCAGCGATGACCAGGCCGCGCTGCAAGCGGCCGACAGCGCACATTGGGTCGCCAGAAGCACCGACCTGCTCGACACCCTCATCGCGGATGTCGCGATGCAAGGCCAGCGACACACGCAGGATCGCTTCCTGGCCGCCGCCCATGGTGCGCTGCTGTCGCTCTCACACCCCGGTCAGGTGGACGCACCGGGTCTGCGCCGCATCGTCGACGCTGCCGGACTCTGGAAGGCGCTGCAGAAGCACCACGGCGCGCATGGCCTGAGCACCGACCCACAGGTCACGCAGGCATTCGAGGCGATCGTTCATCAACTCCCTCGGCTGGTGCTGCATCGGGCGGCCCTCGACGATTTGAGCGCGGCCGAGCTGCCCGCGCTGTCCAAGGCCCTGGCCACCTTCGGAAACACCCAAGATGTGTCCACCGTTGCCCAGGCCATCGACGAGCGACAGGCCTGGGGCGTCCGCGAATGCCATGAGGCCTTGCAACCCGCCCTGGACCCATTGCACACGGGCGACCTGCGCGCAAGCTTGAATGCCCTGGCGGCGGCACAGAAGGTCCTGACCAAGGTGAAAATCCAGCAGGAGCTGCTCAAGGGCTTGAATCAGACGGGCGCCGACGATGTCCGCGACTTCGAGTACGGGGTCTATGAGCCCTTGTTCGCGAACATGGCCACAGAGCCCTTGCAAACGCACGCACAGGCGCTTGCCAGCCCCGCCACACAGCGGCTCGTCGAGACCCTTCGAGGCATGGGCCAGGACCTGTGGAATGCCTCGGGCGGCGACGAAACCGATCCGCGCTTTGCGACGGCCGAGCAGTTGCTCGGCATCAGCCAAACCCTGATGCAATTGGCCGACTCGGCGAACCGGGCCCAGGCCACCCGCACTGGGGTTGAGGCGCCGGCCGCACCGGAGTACGACGCCAGCCAACAGGACCCGGACGTCCGCCACGCCGTGAACGGGGTGTTCCAGATCCCCCCGAACTGAGCCGTCGGGGCCGCGTCCCGCCAGCGAGTCAGCCCGCCGGCAGCAGAAAGTCCTGGCTGATGCGCCAGCCCAGCTCGTTCACGCGGTCCAGGAATTGCGTGAGGTAGGCGTGCAGGCCGGTGGCCAGGATTTCGTCGATGCGACCGTACTGCAGCTCGGCCTTGAGCTTGCCGGCGCGGCGCAGGGTCTCGCCGCTGTGGTCGTTGGCGACCACGGCCAGGTTGTTGACCACCTCGTTCAGGCTGGCGGCCAGGCTGCGCGGCATGTCGGCGCGCAGGATCAGCAGCTCGGCCACGCGCTCGGGCGTGATCACGTCGCGGTAGACCTTGCGGTAAACCTCGAAGCCGCTGACGCTGCGCAGGATCGCGCTCCAGTGGTAGAAGTCGTACTCCTGGTCGAGCTCGCTGGCGGCGCCGAAGAAGTCGCTGTGCACCGCATGGAACTTCACGTCGAGCAGGCGCGCGGTGTTGTCGGCGCGCTCCAGGAAGGTGCCCATGCGGTAGAAGTGGAAAGCCTCGTCCTGCAGCATGGTGCCGATGGCCACGCCGCGCGAGAGGTGCGAGCGGAACTTCACCCACTCGAAGAACTGCCCCGGGTCGCGCTCGAAGGCCTTGCCCTGCAGCGCGCGGTTGAGCTCCAGCCAGGTCTGGTTCTGCATCTCCCACAGCTCGGTGGTGAGCGCGCCGCGCACCGCGCGTGCGTTCTCGCGCGCCGCGCGCAGGCAGGACACGATGCTCGACGGGTTGTTCTCGTCGCGCACCATGAAGTCGAGCACGTTGCGCGGCGTGATGGCCTGGCCGTACTGGGCGCGGTAGGCGGGTAGCAGCTCGCTGATGGTGAGCAGGCCCTCCCAACCCACCTGGGCCACCGCGGCCGACTGCGGCAGCAGCGAGGTCTGGTAGTTCACGTCGAGCATGCGCGCGGTGTTTTCCGCGCGCTCGGTGTAGCGCGACATCCAGAAGAGGTGGTCGGCGGTGCGCGAGAGCATGGCGGTCTCCTGTTTCGGCGGCGTCAGTCTTCCAGCACCCAGGTGTCCTTGGTGCCGCCGCCCTGCGACGAATTCACCACCAGGGAGCCCTCCTTGAGCGCCACGCGCGTGAGGCCGCCCGGCACCATCTGCACCTCCTTGCCCGAGAGCACGAAGGGCCGCAGGTCGATGTGGCGCGGCGCGACGCCGCTCTTGACGTAGGTGGGACAGGTCGACAGGGACAGCGTGGGCTGCGCGATGTAGCCCTCGGGATGGGCGGCCACCGCCTGGCGGAACGCCTCGATCTCGGCCTTGGTGGACGCGGGCCCCACCAACATGCCGTAGCCGCCCGCGCCATGCACCTCCTTCACCACCAGGTCCTGCATGTGGGCGAGCATGTACTTGAGGTCTTCCGGGTTGCGCCCCATGAAGGTGGGCACGTTGCTCAGGATGGGCTTCTGTCCCAGGTAGAACTCGATCATCTTGGGCACGTAGGGGTAGATGGACTTGTCGTCGGCCACGCCGGTGCCCACACCGTTGCAGATGCTCACGTTGCCGCTGCGGTAGACGTCCAGCAGGCCCGCGCAGCCCAGCGTGGACGTGGGCCGGAACACCAGCGGGTCGAGGAAATCGTCGTCGACGCGGCGGTAGATCACGTCCACCCGCCTGGGGCCACGCGTGGTGCGCATGTAGACGAAGTTGTCCTTGACGAACAGGTCCTGGCCCTCGACCAGTTCCACGCCCATCTGCTGCGCCAGGAAGGCGTGTTCGAAGTAGGCGCTGTTGTACATGCCGGGCGTGAGCACCACCACCGTGGGCTCGGCCGTGGTGGCCGGACTGACCGCGCGCAGGGTCTCCAGCAGCAGGTCGGGGTAGTGCGCCACCGGCGCCACGCGGTTCTCCCCGAACAGCTCGGGGAACAGCCGCATCATCATCTTGCGGTCTTCGAGCATGTAGCTCACGCCGCTGGGCACGCGCAGGTTGTCCTCCAGCACGTAGTACTCGCCCTCGCCCTCGGCATTGGGGGCGCGCACGATGTCGATGCCGGCGATGTGCGAGTAGATCTGGTGCGGCACGTCCACGCCCATCATCTCGGGGCGGAACTGCGCGTTCTGGAAGATCTGCTCGGCGGGAATGACCCCGGCCTTGATGATTTCCTGCCCGTGGTAGACGTCGTGGATGAAGCGGTTGAGCGCGGTCACGCGCTGCACCAGGCCTTCTTCCATGGTGCGCCACTCATGCGCGGGGATGATGCGCGGGATCAGATCGAAGGGAATGAGCCGCTCGGTGCCGGCGCCCTCTTCGTCCTTGGCGCCGTAGACCGCGAAGGTGATGCCGACGCGGCGGAAGATCATCTCCGCCTCCTCGCGCCGCGCCGCCATGGACTCGTCGGCTTGTTCGGCCAGCCAGCGGGCGTAGTGCCGGTAGTGCTCCCGCACATCCCCGGCCGAGGCGTGCATCTCGTCGAACATGGGTCGGCTCATGGTGCTGTTCTCCTGCCGAAGGAGCATAGCAAGGAGCGGGCCAGGGGAAACCCCTGGTGCAGCGGCCGACGCGCTGGCGCGGCCGACTCACTCGTCGAGGCTGGCGCGGAACAGATCGAGGTTCAGTTGCCGGCATTTGCGACCGTACGCAAACGCAGCGGCCAGGTCGGTGGGCTTGCGCCGCACCGCCTCGCCCAGTTGCTCCGCGCGCTGGGCCACCGTCTCGTGGCCGCGGCGGCGGAACTGGCGGGCGACCGCGGCCACCAGTGCCCGGTAGCCGCTGGAGGCCTTGCCCGCGTCGCCCCAACGCGGCGGGTTGCGCGAGACGTACAGGCCGCCGCCCCGCACATACAGCGCGTCGACAATCTTGCCTTGCTTGTCGTAGTACCGGCGCAACCTGGCGTCGGCCCCTGGATGGGCCTTGGGGTTCATGGCCTGCCGCTTGAGCTGGAAACCGTCGAGCTGGGTCTGCAAGCGCGCGGCGAAGTGGGAGAGAGGGGCGGTCTTTGACATGGTGCTCGACACGGAATGCGGGTGAGGCCCGCAACGACTGCGGGGCGAACTTGTGTGTCCGCGCGCGCGCCGAAGTTCGCCCGGTGGGAACTGAAATGACCTAAGCCAATGGGATGGGGCGCTCGCCCCGACTCAATCGGCCGCAGGCGGCGCCGACGCGAGTGGGACGGACCGGTGCCAATACCGCCGCCCCTCCACCCGCTCGCACCGCAGTTCATCAGGCCGGTCGCTGCGCCAGGTCGCCGCGCCGCAGCGCGGCGATTCCACCCAAGGGATGCCCCGGGCCTCGTAGCGCTCCACGACCACCCGCGCCGGGTGGCCGAAGCGGTTGCGGTAGCCCGACTGCACCACCACCCAGCGCGGTTGCAAGGTGTTGAGCAGCACCGGGCTGGAGGAGCTGGCGCTGCCGTGGTGCGGCGCCATCAGCAGCGTGGCCCGCTCGCCCGGCCGCTCCAGCGCCAGGCGCACCTCCTGCGCGGCGGGCAGGTCCCCCGTGAGCCAGGCGCTGGCGCCCCGGTGGGTCGCCACGCGCAATACGCAGGACATGGCGTTGGTGGACAGGCCACGGCTGGCCCAGGCTTCGGGGCCGGGATGCAGGATCTCGAAGTCGACGCCGTCCCAGGTCCAGCGCTGGCCGGCCAGGCAGTGGTTCGCCGGCGCTTCGTCGTAGGACGACAGCCAGCGCGCCTGCGGAAACGCCGCGCGCACGGCCTTGGCGCCACCCGAGTGGTCGCTGTCGCGGTGGCTCACCACCACGGTGTCGGGCCGCTCGCCCAGCGCCCGCAGCAAGGGCAGCACGATGCGCTCGCCCGCGTCGGCCACGGGGCTCCAGCCCGGGCCGGTGTCGTACAGCAAGGCGTGGCGCGCGGTGCGCACCAGCACGGCACCGCCCTGCCCCACGTCCAGCGCCAGCAGTTCGAACGCTCCCTCGGGCGGGCGCGGCGGGGCCCACAGCAGCACGGGCAACACCAGCAAGGCCCCGGCCGCGCGCACGACCGCCGGCAAGCGCATGGCCAACAGCGCACCGCCGGCCACGGCGGCCAAGGCCAGCGGCAGCGGCGGCACCGAGCGCGCCCGCCAGGTCCTGCTCCGCCAGGGACAGCGCGCGCTGCCCGGCGCAGCCGAAGGCCAGCGCCGCGCCCGCCAACAGCCAGGCCGGGCGCCCCCGCAGGGCCAGCGCCAGCACGCCCGCCACGGCGATGCCGGCATAGGTCCCCCACCCCCACAGGTCCGGCTGCTGCAGCTGCACGGCCGTGCCCAGCACCCCGCCGGCCAGGGCCCAGCCCAGGCGCCAGGCGCGCGCTGGCGCCGGCGCGGAAACGTCATCGCGCAATGGCGCAAGACTTGCTAGCATGATTTTTCAACCGCGTGGAGGCGCTCGCGCGATCCCGCGTCATCCCTTTCCCTGAAAGCCTTTTCATGGCCATCCACGTCGCCCTGAGCCACATCACCCACTACCGGTACGACCGCCTGGTGCGCCTGGGGCCTCAGGTGGTGCGCCTGCGGCCGGCCCCGCACAGCCGGACCAAGGTGCTCTCGTATTCGCAGCGCGTCGAGCCCGCCACCCACTTCGTCAACTGGCAGCAGGACCCGTTCGCCAACCACCAGGCCCGCCTGGTGTTTCCCGAACCCACCACCGAGTTCAAGATCACCATCGATCTCGTGGTCGAGATGGCGGTGCACAACCCGTTCGACTTCTTCCTGGAGCCGCAGGCCGAGCAGTTCCCGTTCGAGTATGCCGAGGCGCAGCGGCGCGAACTGGCACCGTATCTGGCGGCCGAGCCCCTCACGCCGCGGCTGGCGGCCTACCTCGCCGGCATCGCCCGCGACAGGCGCCGCACCATCGATTGCCTGGTCGAGATCAACCAGCGCCTGCGGCGCGACATCGACTACACCATCCGCATGGAGCCCGGCGTGCAGACGCCGGAGGAAACGCTGCAGCGCCAGCGCGGCTCCTGCCGCGACAGCGCCTGGCTGCTGGTGCAACTGCTGCGCCACCTGGGGCTGGCGGCGCGTTTCGTCTCGGGCTACCTGATCCAGCTCGCGCCCGACGTGAAATCCATCGACGGCCCTAGCGGCCCCGAGCGCGACTTCACCGACCTGCACGCCTGGTGCGAGGTCTTCCTGCCCGGCGCGGGCTGGATCGGCCTGGACCCGACCTCCGGCCTGCTCGCGGGCGAAGGGCACATCCCCCTGGCCTGCACACCGCAGCCCGGCAGCGCCGCGCCGGTGGAGGGCGCGGTGGACGAGAGCGAAGTCGCCTTCGAACACCACATGGCCGTGCGCCGCGTGCACGAATCGCCGCGCGTGACCCGGCCCTACACCGACGAACAATGGGCCGCCGTGCTCGCGCTGGGCGACCAGGTCGACGCCGACCTGACGCGGCACGACGTGCGCCTCACCCAGGGCGGCGAGCCCACCTACGTGGCCACCGGCGACCGCGACGCCGCCGAGTGGAACACCGAGGCCCTGGGCCCCACCAAGCGCGGCTACGCCACCGAGCTGCTGGGCCGCCTGCGCGAGCGCTACGGCCAGGGTGGCTTCGTGCACATGGGCCAGGGCAAGTGGTACCCCGGCGAGCAGCTGCCGCGCTGGGCGCTCTCGGTGTTCTGGCGCGCCGACGGCGAGCCGTGCTGGAACAACCCCGCGCTGCTGGCCGACGAGCGCGACCCAGCCCACTGCACCAGCGACGACGCGCGCCGCTTCGCGCAGGCGCTGGCGCGCCGGCTGGGCCTGAGCACGCAATACATCACCGCGGGCCACGAAGACACCTGGTACTACCTGTGGCGCGAGCGCCGCCTGCCCGTGAACGTGGACCCCTTCGACAGCCGGCTCGACGACGAGCTGGAGCGCCTGCGCCTGCGCCGCGTGTTCGAGCAGGGCCTGTCCAGCGTGGTGGGCTATGTGCTGCCGCTGCAGGCCAACGCCGGCAACCCGGCGCTGGGCGGCACGGTGTGGTCCACCGGCCCCTGGTTCTTGCGCGACGAGCGCCTGTACCTGGTGCCAGGCGACTCGCCCATGGGCTACCGGCTGCCGCTGGACTCGCTGCCCTGGGCGGCGGCCGGCGACCGGCCCCAGACCATCGAACAAGACCCGTTCGCGCCGCGCGCGCCGCTGCCGCGCGGCGCGCCCGCGCGCGCGCAATGGCAGGCGCACGCGGCGCCCGGCGCACCGCAGGACGTGGCGGCGGCGCGCGGCTGGCCCGGCAGCAAGCCCTCGGCCCTGGCCCAGGGCCTGTCCTCGCACCACCCGCGGCGCGGCGAATCGGCCGGCTGGCTCACGCGCACCGCGCTGTGCGTGGAGGCGCGCGACCCGCAGCGCGCCAACGGCCCCAAGGCCGAGCAAGAGAATGGCGGCCAAGGACAGCACCTCTATGTCTTCATGCCGCCGCTGGCGCGGCTGGAGGACTACCTCGATCTGCTCGCCGCCGTCGAGGCCACGGCCGATCGGCTGGGCGTGAAGGTGGTGCTCGAGGGCTACCCGCCGCCGCGCGACCCGCGCCTGAAAACGCTGCAGGTGACGCCCGACCCCGGCGTGATCGAGGTCAACATCCACCCGGCGCACAACTGGAGCGAACTGGTGGAGCACACCGAGTTCCTCTACGAGGCCGCGCACCAGACGCGCCTGTGCGCCGAGAAGTTCATGACCGATGGCCGCCACACCGGCACCGGCGGCGGCAACCACATCGTGCTCGGCGGCGCCACGCCGGCCGACTCGCCCTTCCTGCGCCGGCCCGAGCTGCTGGGCAGCCTGGTGGCCTACTGGCACAACCACCCCGCGCTGAGTTACCTGTTCAGCGGCCTGTTCATCGGCCCCACCAGCCAGGCCCCGCGCGTGGACGAGGCGCGCAACGACCAGTTGCACGAACTGGAGATCGCGCTGGCGCAGATCGAGCGGGCGCGCCAGGTCTACGGCGAACCCACGAGCGCCCCCTCGGGGGGCGCAGCGGCAGAGCATGGGGGCCGCTACATGCCCCCCTGGCTGGTGGACCGCACCCTGCGCAACATCCTCGTCGACGTCACCGGCAACACCCACCGCAGCGAGTTCTGCATCGACAAGCTCTACTCGCCCGATGGCCCCACGGGCCGCCTGGGCCTGCTGGAGCTGCGCGCCTTCGAGATGCCGCCGCACGCGCGCATGAGCGTGGCCCAGCAACTGCTGCTGCGCGCGCTGGTCGCGCGCTTCTGGCAACAGCCCTACCGCGCGCCACTGGCGCGCTGGGGCACCGAGCTGCACGACCGCTGGCTGCTGCCCACCTACCTGCGCCTGGACTTCGAGGACGTTCTGGCCGAGCTGCGCGAGGCCGGCTACGCCTTCGACATGGCCTGGTTCGAGCCGCACTTCGAGTTCCGCTTCCCGCTCATCGGCGAACTCGCGGTGCGCGGCATCGAACTCACGCTGCGCGGCGCGCTGGAGCCCTGGCACGTGATGGGCGAAGAAGGCGCCATCGGCGGCACCGTGCGCTACGTCGACTCCTCGCTCGAACGCCTGGAGGTGCGCGTGCGCGGATGGACCGACCGGCGCTACGCCGTCACCTGCAACGGCCGCGCGCTGCCGCTGCACAACACCGGCACGGCGGGCGACTATGTGGCCGGCGTTCGCTACAAGGCCTGGGCGCCGCCCTCGGCCCTGCACCCCGGCATTGGCGTGCACGCGCCGCTCACCTTCGACATCGTCGACACCTGGATGCAGCGCTCCCTGGGCGGCGGCCAGTACCACGTGAGCCATCCCGGCGGGCGCAGCTACGACAGCTTCCCGGTCAACGCCTACGAGGCCGAAAGCCGCCGCCTGTCGCGCTTCTTCCCCATGGGCCACACGCCCGGTCAACTGCGCGTGGCGCCCGCCGCCGTGAACCGTGAATTCCCCTGCACGCTGGACCTGAGAACGTGAGCCTCGCCCGGCCGACCACCAGGGGCGCGCAGGCATACTGCGCGCCGTGAACGCCGATCCTGACGATTCCCTTTTCGGCCCATTGGCCCCCGAGCGGCCGGGCGAATGGGCCCTGTCCCTGGCCGTGCCGGCCGACCCGGGGCACCTCGACGAGCTGCGGGGCGATGGCGCGCACGGCCTGGCCCCCAGCTGGTCCGCCTTCTTCGACCACACCGGCACCGAAGGCCTGGCCGACCTGAACCGCCGCGCCGAAAACCTGCAGCGCCAGATCCGCGACAACGGCGTCACCTACAACGTCTACGCCGACGACAGCGGCCTGCAGCGGCCCTGGGCGCTGGACCTCTTCCCCATGATCCTGGGCCCCAGCGACTGGGCACAGATCGAAGCCGGCGTGCTGCAGCGCGCGCGCCTGCTCAACGCCGTGATGGCCGACCTCTACGGCCCGCGCGAGCTGCTGCAGCGCGGCCTGCTGCCCGCCGCCCTGGTGCAGGGCCACCCGGGCTACCTGCGCGCCATGCAAGGCGTGCGCCCGCGCGGCGGCACCTGGCTGCACATCGTCGGCTTCGACCTGGCCCACGGTCCCGACGGGCGCTGGTGGGTGGTGGGCCAGCGCACCCAGGCGCCCTCCGGCCTGGGCTACCTGCTCGAGAACCGCATCGCCATCGGCCGCCAGTTCCCCAAGGCCTTCGCCGGCCTGCGGGTGCAGCGCCTGGCCGCCAGCTACCGCGCGCTCATGGACGGCATCAAGTCCCTGGCGCCCGAAGGCGAGAACGCGCGCATCGCCCTGCTCACGCCCGGTCCGTACAACGAAACCTATTTCGAGCACGCCTACCTGGCGCGCTACCTGGGCCTCACGCTGGTGGAAGGCAACGACCTCACCGTGCGCGACGAGCGCCTGTTCCTCAAGACCCTGGCCGGCCTGGAACCGGTGCACGCTCTCATCAAGCGCGTGGACGACCAGTGGCTGGACCCGCTGGAGCTGCGCCCCGACTCCACCCTGGGCGTGCCCGGCCTGCTGCAGGTGCTGCGCGCCGGCCACCTGGTGCTGGCCAACGCGCCGGGCTCGGCGCCGCTGGAGTCGAGCGCGCTGCTCGGGTTCCTGCCCGCCATCAGCGAGCACCTGCTGGGCGAGCCGCTGGCCCTGCCCTCGCTGGCCACCTGGTGGTGCGGCGAAGACGCCGCGCTGCGCGGCGTGCTGCCGCTGCTCAAGGACGGCGTGATCAAGGCCACCTACCCCGGCGGCGGGCCCGACACCGTGATCGGCCAGGGCCTGACGCCGCGCGAGATCGACGAATGGACCGGCCGCCTGGTGCGCCAGCCCGAGCAGCACACCGTGCAGTCCTGGCTGCCGCTGTCGCAGACCCCCACCTGGACGGGCGACCGGCTCATGCCGCGCTCGGCCATGCTGCGCGTGTTCGCGCTGGCCGACGGCGCCGGTTCCTGGCGCGTGCTGCCCGGCGGCCTGGTGCGCCTGGCGCCGCGCGGCCAGCTGGTGGCCGCCATGCAGCGCGGCGGCAGCAGCGCCGACTGCTGGGTGCTCACCGACGGCGCGGTGGACCACACCAGCCTGCTGCGCAGCCAGCCCGGCTCCTTCGCCATCGCGCAACAGAAACAGCCCGTCACCAGCCGCGCGGCCGAGAACCTGTTCTGGCTGGGCCGCTACACCGAGCGCGCCGAGAACACCGTGCGCCTGGCCGAAACCGTGCTCGACCAGCTCGACGGCGAGGAACCCGGCACGCAGGCCCTGCTGGCCTGGCTGACCGAGGTCTCGCGCGAGAACGCGCTGGTGCTGGCCGACGTGCCCGACGCCCTGCTCTCCTCGCGTGTGTTCGCGCGCTCCCTGATGGCCAACCTGGCCCCCCACCCGCAGGACCCGGCCGCCGCCAGTTCCTTCAGCGTGGGCTTCAACCTCGGCGCCCTGGCCAACGCCGCCGCGCAGGTGCGCGAGCGGCTGTCGCGCGAGCACTGGAACCTGATCGAGCGCCTGCAGACCGGCTTCGCGGCCGGCGCCGCGCGGCTGCTCGACAACGGCGAACTCAGCACCGGCGGCACGCAGCTGCTGCTGCAGGAGGCGAGCCAGCAGCTGGCCGCCATCACCGGCTCGCAGACCGACCGCATGGTGCGCGACGACGGCTGGCGCCTGCTGTCCATCGGCCGCCACATCGAGCGGCTGGCCACGCTGTCGCGCGCGCTGGCGCTGGGCCTGCAAAGCGGCAGCGTGCATGAACCCGCCGGCTTCGAGGCCATGGTGGCGCTGTTCGACAGCACCATCACCTTCCACGCCCAGTACCAGCAGCGCCGCGACATGGTGGCGCTGATCGACCTGCTGGTGCTCGACCGCGACAACCCGCGCTCGCTGGCCTGGGTGGTGCAGACCCTGCGCGCGCGCCTGGCCCGCCTGGGCCAGAGCGTGGCGCCGCAGGACGCCGAACTCGCGCGCGGCCTGCCCGACCCGGCCGGCTGGCAGCTCGCCGAGCTGAGCAACTGGCAGCGCGACGCCGACGGTCGCCGCGTCTGGGGCGCGCTGCTGCGCCTGTTGGAAGACTGCGAGGCCGCGGCGGTCGAGCTCTCCGACGAGATCACGCGCCTGCACTTCAGCCACGCTGACCGGCGCAGCCAGACGCTGTCCATCTGAACGGCCATGAAACTGCGCGTCCTGCACCGCACCACCTACCGCTACCAGAGCGCGGTGGACATGGCGCAGCACATGCTGCACCTGAGCCCGCGCGCCAGTGCGCTGCAGCGCGTGCTGTCGCACCGCATCGCGATCGAGCCCGAACCGGCCACGATGCACCAGAGCACCGACGCCTTCGGCAACCAGCGCCGCTTCTTCGCCCAGCAGGCGCCGCACGACACCCTGAGCGTGCTGGCCGACAGCACGGTGATGACCGCCGCGCCGCGCCCCCTGCCCGAAGACGCGCCCTGGCATGGCATGACCTGGGAGCGCGTGCGCGAACACTTCCGCTACCGCGTCAACGCGCCCTACGAGGCCGCGGCCGAATTCCTGTTCGCCTCGCCTCTGGTGGAACGCGACGAGGCCTTCGTCCAGTGGGCGCGCCCGGCCTTCGCGGCCGGCGCGCCGGTGCTGCAGGCCGCGCGCGCGCTCATGGAGCGCATCCATGGCGAACTGCGCTACGACAGCGCCAGCACCGAGGTCAGCACGCCGCCGCTGCAGGCGCTGGCGCAAGGCCGGGGCGTGTGCCAGGACTTCGCCCACATCATGATCGGCTGCCTGCGCAGCCTGGGCCTGCCCGCGCGCTACGTCAGCGGCTACCTGCTCACCCAGCCGCCGCCCGGCCAGCCGCGCCTCATTGGCGCCGACGCCTCGCACGCCTGGGCCGCCGTCTACGTACCGCGCGAGGACGGCGGCGACGGCGAGTGGTTCGACTTCGACCCCACCAACAACCGCTGCGGCTGGGGCAGCCCGGGCGAGGACTACGTGACCCTGGCCATCGGCCGCGATTTCAGCGATGTCTCGCCCATGCGCGGCGTCATCCAGGGCGGTGCCCAGCACACGCTGGACGTGGCCGTGACCGTGGCCCCGCCCGATGAACTGGAAGGCCGCGACCTGGATACGCCCACACCGGCGAGGCCCGGCGCCACAGAACCGCCGCCCTGACCCCGCCCGCCACGCGCGGCCCCAGCGGTGGCGCTGGTGGACACGCGGCCGGGTGATTTGTGAACTTTTGTTAAAGCCCCCGCCGGCAGCCCCGACGCCCTGGGCCGCCGGCTGATGTGATCGCGCGCTCGTGCCGTGGCACGGGTGTTTCGGGTCGCATCAGGGAGGCGGGGCATGGACAGACATCACCAGGGCGCAGTGCCCGAGGCCGCGCGCCGCCGCGCCAGGCGCCGGCTGGCGCCTGAGCTACGAGACCACGCTGCGCGTGGGCACCGGTGCGCTGGCGGGCACGCTGGAAGTCGTGCAGGCCGACGGCACGCGCATCGCCTTCGCCCTGCCGCCAGACGAACGCCAAGGACCAGGCCAGGGCCAGGGCCAGGGCGATCTCTACCGGGGCCTGCCCGTGGCGTATGCCAACGACGAGGAGCGGCGGCGCATCAACAAGTACGAAGCCGCAGCGGAGCTGCAGGAATCTCCCGCGACGTCCGCCATCTACAAGGACTGCTCAGCCAACAACGGCTGCCGCAGCAACACCGCCATCAAGATCAACGGGCACGAGTACTACGCCAGCTATGGCCGCACGCAGTTCGTGGTGGAGACGTTTCTGAGAACGCTCACAACGGTTGCCAAGGACTTGAACGCGCAGCAGCGCCACCAGTTG
>QFCS01000343.1_pt1 | contig 29269 bp, 25 predicted proteins | sample 3576561 | NCBI WGS metagenome assembly QFCS01 | reverse complement strand
TGCCTGCCGGGCACCAATCGTTGGCGATTTTACGCGGCATGGCGGCCGCAAAGTCCCCCTCCCCCTTGTGGGGAGGGGTTAGGGGTGGGGGTACGGCGCCGCCGAACGTCGCGCCGTACGGCATATGCGATTGCCCTGCCCGTCGAACGGGGGAGAGGTGGCTTGGACGAAGCCCGAGACGGAGTGGGGGTCGACCAGTTGTCCCTCGAAAGACCGTAACCCTTCACTCCGTCCCGTTCTTCCTGAACCACTGCACCAGGAAATCGACGAACACGCGCACCTTTGCCGGCAGGTAGCGGCGGTGCGGGTAGACCGCGAAAATACCGCCGCCGGTCAGCAGGCGGTCGTCCAGCGCTGTCACCAGCCGGCCGGCGGCGATGTCGGGCTCGGCGATGAAATCCGGCAGCAACGCCCAGCCTATGCCTGAGACGGCGGCGGCGCGCGACGCCATCGGGCTGTTCACCTCGATGCGGCCGTTGACAGACACGGTGATGGTCTCGCCGTCGTCGTTGACGAACGGCCAGTTCGACAGCCAGCGGCCGTTGGTGTCGATCACGCAGGGCTGGTTGGCGAGATCCTGCGGCCGGGCCGGCATGCCGTATTTGCCGATCACCTCCGGCGAGGCGCACAGCCGCACCGAGAATGGCGAGAGCCGGCGCGCGATCAGCGACGAGCTCTCCAGCCGGGTGATGCGGATGGCGAGGTCGAACCCTTCCTCGACCAGGTCGACGAAGCGGTCGTCGAGCTGGATCTCCAGCACGATCTCCGGATGCGCCTTGGCGAAGTCGATCAGCGACTGGCCGATCGGCGCGTCGGCGAAGGTGCGCGGCGCCGACAGTTTTATCCGCCCGCGCACGTCGCCGGAGGATTCGCGCACGGTGTCGGCAAGGCTGTCGATCTCGCGCACGATCTCGGAGGCGCGCTTGTAATAGGTATGGCCGGCCTCGGTCAGCGAGAACTGCCGGGTGGTGCGGTTCAGGAGCAGCGCGCCGAGCTCGTCCTCCAGCTCGCGCACATATTTCGACAGCAGCGCCTTGGAGCGCCCGATCTTGCGCGCCGCCGCGGAAAACCCTTCCGCCTCGACCACGTCGATGAAGGCCCGCATGCGGGTCAAAGTGTCCATTCAGCCTGCTCAATACGAGAAGTTGCGGGGCGTCGCGGCCAGCCCTCTTCTCCCCGTTCTTCACGGGGAGAAGATGCCGGCAGGCAGATGAGGGGCGGCGCCAGCTTGGACCGTTCGCGCTGCCCCTCATCCGCCCCTTCGGGGCACCTTCTCCCCGTGAAGGACGGGGAGAAGGGAGCCGTCCGCGATGCCGCGCCTAAAGGTCGACCCTCGATCAGGTTCGCTACGCAAACCAGCTCCCCACCGTCCAACGAGGGAGAGGAACGCATCTTCGGCGATTGGTGGTTCCTCTCCCCCGTCGAACAGGAGAGAGGTGGCTCGGGCAGAGCCCGAGACGGAGTGGGGGTCGACCTGCGCATTACTTTGCTCCAGCCAAAATCCTGCGCCCCAGCCGGATCAGCGCAACATCGCTGCCCGCCGGCCCGAGAATCGACAGCCCGAACGGGGCGCCGTCGACCGTGCCCAGCGGCAGCGATATCTGCGGAAACCCGGACAGGCCGGAGAGGCAGAGCATGTGCTGCGCCCGCTCGCGATAGGCCTGCAGGTCTTCCGGCGAGGCGTCCTTGCGCGGCGCGGCGCTCGGCACCGTCGGCAGCACCAGCACCGTGCCGCCGTTCACCAGTTCGCTGATCTCGGCGCGAAACGTCAGGCGGCGCACCGACTCGGCATGCGCCAGGCGCTCGTCCACCGTCGCGCCATACCGGAAACGCTCGCGCGTGCCGGCGGCGAGGCTGTCGCCATGCGCCTCGATCCAGGCGCCGTGCCCCTGCCACGCCTCGAACGCCTGCAGGTTGCGAAAACACATGAAAAGCTCATGCGGCGAGGCGGTGAACGGCCAGCCCGCCAGTTGATCGACCGGCAGGCCGACGAACGCCTTGGTGCGCTGGTACTCGGCGACCTCGGTCGGCCCGGCCAGATGGCTCTCCACCGTATCCAGCGCCACGGCACGCGTGAACGGCGTGCGGTGGCTGTCGCGGCCGAGCAGCAGCTTGCCGACCGCCTCGTAGATCTCGATGTCGGCGGCGAACCAGCCGACGGTGTCGAAGGACGGCGCCAGCGGCATGGCGCCGTCGATCGGGATGCGGCCCTGCGTGGTCCTCAGCCCGATCAGCCCGCAGAAGGAGGCCGGCGCGCGGATAGAGCCGCCGGTGTCGGAGCCGAGCGCAATGTCGGCCAGCCCGCCGGCGATGGCCGCCGCCGAGCCGCAGGAAGATCCGCCGGTGTAGCGCTCGGGCGCGCGCGGATTGATCGGCAGCGGGAAATGCACGTTCTGGCCGAACAGCGAGAACGCGAGTTCGTCGGTCACCGTCTTGCCGATGAAACGCGCCCCCGAATCAAGCAGCGTCTGCACGCAGGAAGCGCTGCGCTCGGCTGGTTCCGCCTCGGCATAACGCTGCGGACTGCCGCAGCCGGTGCGGTAGCCGGCGACGTCGAACAGATCCTTGACCCCCAGCCGCAACCCCGCCAGCAAGCCGGATTCGGCGTTGGCGACAGGCACTTGCGGCAGATCGAGGAAAGCGTTGAGCGCGTCGCGTTTGCCTGTCATCGTTCACCGAAGGAAGCTGTTTTGCGCAGCATTGTTCGCCCCGCGGCGATTTGCAAGCGGCATGCGATTTTCGGTTGATTGTGACGGCGGTCTTTCCTATATCGCGGTTGCCCAAAGTCGCACGTGCCTGTGGGTGTCCGCCGATCCCTCGAATGGCGAGGGAAACGGTAAGGTAACTGGAGCTAACCCCTCCAGTCGGTTCAGTGGCCAACCACCGATCCGAGGACATCTTGAAGCAACGACGGTGCGGGCCTTTCTGGTTCTCTTCCGGTTGTCCAAAGACCGGGGTTACTGAAGAGGCACACCTTCATTGCCGGCAGTGCGGAACGGGGTTCTCCCAATCCAAGCCAAGGCAGACAAAGCGAATTTTTGGCCGGGCAAGGCCAAAGGTTCATCGCCGCAGGACGGCGTTCCGTGGGTTCCGGGTTCTCCACAGGCCGGTACCACGGATTTTCGTCCCGCCTTTGTTTGATCCGCGTGTTCGCGAGGCCGGCGGCCCGCGTCCCGTACCCTTGCGCGCGCCGAAAGGCGCGATTTGGAGAGACCCGATGGCGACCCAGCGCATCCACGATTTCCTCGCCTCCCGACGTCCTGACGGCCCGTGCCTGATTCTGGACCTCGACGTCGTGCGCGACAATTTCCGCGCCTTCGAGAAGGCGCTGCCGGACAGCAAGATCTATTACGCGGTGAAGGCAAACCCGGCGCCGGAGATCCTGCGCCTGCTTGCCTCGATGGGTTCGTCCTTCGACACCGCGTCCGTTGCCGAAGTTGAGATGGCGCTTGATGCCGGTGCGACCGCCGAGCGTATCTCCTTCGGCAACACCATCAAGAAGGAGCGCGACATCGCGCGCGCCTTCGAGCTCGGCATCCGCCTGTTCGCGGTGGACTGCGTCGAGGAGGTCGAGAAGGTGGCGCGCGCCGCCCCGGGCAGCCGCGTCTTCTGCCGCGTGCTCACCGACGGCGAGGGCGCCGAGTGGCCGCTGTCGCGCAAGTTCGGCTGCGTTCCGGCGATGGCCGTCGACGTGCTGCGTCATGCCAGGGTGCTCGGGCTCGACGCCTACGGCGTGTCATTCCATGTCGGCTCGCAGCAGACCGACCTGACGGCCTGGGACCGCGCGCTCGGCGACGCCAAGCGTGTGTTCGCCACGCTGGCCGACGAAGGCATCGTGCTGAAGATGGTCAACATGGGCGGCGGTTTCCCGACCCGTTACCTCAAGGACGTGCCGGCGGCGCGCGCCTATGGCGAGGCGATCTTCGGCGCGCTGCGCAAGCACTTCGGCAACAACATCCCGGAGACCATCATCGAGCCGGGCCGCGGCATGGTCGGCAATGCCGGCGTCATCAAGTCGGAAGTCGTGCTGATCTCCAGGAAGGCCGACAACGACAATGTGCGCTGGGTCTATCTCGACATCGGCAAGTTCGGCGGCCTCGCCGAGACGATGGACGAGGCGATCCGCTATCCGATCGTGACCGCGCGCGACGAGGACGAGAAGAGCCCTTGCGTGCTCGCCGGCCCGACCTGCGATTCGGCCGACGTGATGTACGAGAAGGCGCCCTACCCGCTGCCGCTGTCGCTGACCATCGGCGACGAGGTGCTGATCGAGGGCACAGGTGCCTACACGACCACCTACTCGGCGGTCGCCTTCAACGGCTTCGAGCCTCTCCGATCCTACGTGATCTGACGGCTCGCAAAGAGCCGTCGGATCATCCTGTCCGCCGGCCCCGGTGCCGGCGGCGGGTTCGCTCGTGGAAACAGATCTCCGCTTGTGAAGGATCGCGGAAATGGACTTCTCTTCTTTCATCGACACCGGCGACTGGCCGCTCTCCCCCCTTGAGGGGGAGATGGACGCGCAGCGGCCAGAGGGGGTCGCCGCGGCCGCGCGCGACGCAATGGCGCCGAGCCCGGCCGAAACGACCCCTCCCGACCGGACTTCGTCCGGCCACCCTCCCCTCGGGGGGAAGGAAGGTGTTGCGCCCGCTTTCTCCATCCTCGCCGAATCCGCCGCCGACGTTCCGGCCCGCGAGTCGCTGCTCGACCGCGCCATGGGGCCCGGCCGCAAGAAGAAATCGTCGGAAAAGCTGCGGCGCGGCAGAAAGCCGTCCGAAGGCCTGGCCTTCGTCGCGCGTTCCGCCGACGACCGCCTGGTCGGCACGGTGCGGCTGTGGGACGTCGCGCTTGGCGAAGGCGGCGGCAGGGCGCTGCTGCTCGGCCCGCTGGCCGTCGACCCGGCGGTGAAGGGCGGCGGCATCGGCGCCGCGCTGATGCGGCATGCCATCGCCGAGGCCTCCCGGCTCGGCCACAGCGCCATCCTGCTGGTCGGCGACGCGCCCTATTACCAGCGCTTCGGCTTCAGCGCCGACAGGACTGGACACCTCGCCATGCCGGGGCCGTTCGAGCGCCATCGCTTCCTCGCGCTCGAGCTGAACGCCGGCGCGCTCGACGGCGCGCGCGGCGTGCTGCGCGCGGCAGGCCGCAAGGCGGCGAAGTCAGCCGCCCGCTTCGCGCGGGCGGCATAAAGTCAGGTCGCCGGGGCCCATCGTCAGGCCGAAACGCCCTGTGGGCCCTGCGGCTTCCGTCAAACCATTGAGAAATTTGCAGAAAAACGACCTGACGACAAATCCTCAGGCGTCGCCGCCACCCCTGCTGCGTCCACGCAGCCAGAATACCAGAAAAAACCCGGCGACGAAAACGATCGCAAAAAGCCCAGCGATTACAGTCGAATAGCCGCCGATCGCCAGCATGATCGTCGGCAGGTAGAACGCGCCGAAGCCGAACACCGCCATAATGACGAAGGCTGCGATCGCGGCGTTGCGATTTTCCGGATTCATCAGAGCGAGAAACCGCCGTCGACGTTCATCACCGCGCCGGTGGTGAAGGCGGCCTCGTCCGAGGCGAGGTAGACGACGATCGGGGCGATCTCCGCGGCGTCCGCGACCCGCCCCATCGGCTGGCGTTGTATGAACATTTCCAAGGCCTTGTCCTTGCTGCCCCAGCTTTTGCCGAGCGTCTCGACCCGCTCTTCCCACGAGGGCGAGCGGAAGGTGCCCGGCGCCACCGCGTTGCAACGGATACCATCCCTGATGAAATCCGCCGCCACCGATTTGGTGAGACCGATCACCGCAGCCTTGCTGGCGCCGTAGGCATAGCGGTTCGGAATGCCGCGAATCGAGGAAGCACCGGAGGCGATGTTGACGATCGAACTCGTCCCGCCGCTTTCTTTCGCCCGCTCCAGCATGCCCGGCAAAAACGCCCGGATCGTCCGGTGCATCGATTTCACGTTGATATCGAAGGAGAAATCCCAGTTCTTCTCGCTGGTGTCGAGCACCGTGCCGTGGTGCACATAGCCGGCGACGTTGACCAGGATGTCGACCGGCCCGACTTTCGCGGCGTAGGCATCGACGGCCTTGGTCGAGGTAACGTCGAGTTTTGCCTTCTTCGCCCGCGCCAGCCCCTCCAGCTTGTCCTTCGATATGTCCGAAGCAAAAACCGTGGCGCCCTCGGCCACGAACGCCTCGGCGATGGCCCGGCCGATGCCTTGCCCGGCCGCGGTCACCACCGCGATCTTTCCCTTCAGCCTGCCGGCCATGCCTCGTTCCCCCGATCCCTGCTGATCCAGTGCCGGCTGCTCAGGCGCCTGTTGCGCGAAATTCTTCCAGCCGCTTCTTCTGCTGCCCGTCCGCGTCGAAATTCGACGGGTCGAGCCATGCCTCATATGCCTTCTTCAGCGCCGGCCATTCCCCGTCGATGATCGAATACCACGCTGTGTCGCGGTTTTCGCCTTTCACAACGAGGTGTTGGCGGAACACGCCTTCGAACTGGAAGCCGAACCGCTCGGCCGCGCGCTTCGACGGCTCGTTGCGGTTGTTGCATTTCCATTCGTAGCGGCGGTAGCCGAGGTCGTCGAAGATGTAGCGCGTGAACAGGAACTGCGCCTCCGTCGCCGCCGGCTTGCGGGCGATCAGCGGCCCCCAGTAGATGTTGCCGATCTCGATCACGCCGTAGGCAGGGTCGATGCGCATCAAGGTCTGCCGTCCGGCTACCTTGCCGCTCGCCTTGTCGATCACCGCGAAGAACAGCGGGTCCGGACTCGCCGCCGCCTTGTCGAGCCAGGGCTGAAAACCCGCACGGTCGGTCGGCGGAAAATCGGGCAGCCAGCGGAAACGCCCGTCGATGTCGGACACGCTCGAAGCCTCGTAGAGGCCGTCGCCGTGGCGCTGCGGATCGAGCGGCTCGAGGCGGACATAGCGGCCCTCGATGACGAGGCGTTCCGGCCGCGGGCGCGGTGTCCAGTTTTTCAGGTCGTCAGACACCGGAAGCCTCCATTTCCTTTGACTTTATCCGCCCGACCATCACAAAAACGGAAAACGCCGCACAGCGCCAGATGGGATACCGACATGCTCCAGACGATCGCCGCCTTCGACCGCATCGGCGAGGAAAACGCCTTCGCCGTGCTCGCACGCGCCACCGCGCTGGCCGCGGCGGGCAAGGACATCATCAATCTCGGCATCGGCCAGCCGGATTTTCGCACGCCCGACCACATCGTCGAGGCCGCGATCAAGGCCTTGCGCGACGGCCACCACGGCTACACGTCGGCGACCGGCCTTTTGGCGACGCGCGAGGCGGTGGCGCGGCGCACGCTGGCCACCACCGGCGTCGAGGTCTCGCCGGAGACCGTCATGATCCTGCCCGGCGGCAAGCCCACCATGTACGCGGCGATCGTCATGTTCGGCGAACCGGGCGCGGAGATTCTTTACCCCGATCCCGGTTTCCCCATCTACCGCTCGATGATCGAGTTCACCGGCGCGACCCCGATCCCGGTGCCGATTCGCGAGGAAAACGGCTTCGCCTTCTCCGCCGAGGAAACGCTTTCGCTGATCACGCCGAAAACCCGGCTGCTCATCCTCAACTCGCCGGCTAACCCGACCGGCGGCGTCACGCCGCGCGCCGAGATCGAGAAGCTGGTCAAGGGCCTGGAGAAGCACCCCGACGTCGCCGTGCTGTCGGACGAGATCTACGACGTCATGACCTACGACGGCGAAAAACACTGTTCGCTGCTGCAGTTCCCGGAGTTGCGCGAGCGCCTGATCGTGCTCAACGGCTGGTCGAAGACCTGGGCGATGACCGGCTGGCGCCTCGGCTGGTCGATCTGGCCGAACAGCGAGGCCGGCGGCCGCCTCTACGACAAGGTACGCAAGCTGGCGGTGAACTGCTGGTCGTGCGTCAACGCGCCGGCCCAATATGCCGGCATCGCCGCGATCGACGGCCCGCAGGACGCGGTCGAGGCCATGATGGCGGCGTTCGACCGGCGCCGGCGGCTGGTGGTCGAAGGACTGAACGGCCTGCCCGGCGTCTCATGCATCACGCCGAAGGGCGCCTTCTACGCCTTCGCCAACATCACCGGCACCGGCTGGAAGGCCAAGAAGCTGGCATCGGCGATGCTGGAGGAAGCCGGCGTGGCGCTGATCGGCGGCCCGGATTTCGGCGTGCTCGGCGAAGGATACATCCGCCTCTCCTACGCCAATTCCGAAGAGAATATCGCGCGCGCGCTGGAGCGGATGGGAAAACACCTCTCGCGCCGTACCGCCGAGGCCTGAGCGTGCGGGGCGAGCGGGCCGGCGCGGAAAAACTCAGCCGTCCAGGATCTTCCGCACCTTCGTCGCCAGTTCGTCGATGCTGAACGGCTTGGTCAGCAGGCTGGTGCCGGGGTCGAGCATGCCGTTGTGCACGATGGCGTTGCGCGTATAGCCGGTGGTGTAGAGCACCTTGAGATCGGGATGCGTCTTGCGCGCCTCGTCGGCAAGTTCGCGGCCCGACATTTCGGGCATGACCACATCGGTGAACAGCAGCGCGATCTTGATGTCTTCGCCGAGCTTGCGCAGCGCTTCCGAAGGCCGCGATGCCTCGACGACCCCGTAGCCGAGTTCCCTCAGCGCTTCGACGGAAACGGCGCGAACCCGGTCCTCGTCCTCCACGACCAGAACGACCTCGCTTGGCAGGCCCCGATAGTTGGCCATGACGCTGGCTTTGGGTTCCGCCCCCTCGGGCATCGACCCGTAATAACGCGGCAGGTAGATCTTGACGGTCGTGCCGACATCGACCTCCGAATAGATTTTCACATGGCCGCCGGACTGGCGCACGAAACCGTAGACCTGGCTCAGCCCGAGCCCGGTGCCCTTGCCGACGCTCTTGGTGGTGTAGAACGGGTCGAAGGCCTTGCCCATGACTTCGGCGGACATGCCCGCCCCGGTATCGGCGACCGCGATCAGCACGTACTGGCCGGGGGTGATCGCGAACTCCTTGGCGAAGGCGTCGTCGACGAAGGCGTTCGAGGTCTCGATCGTCAGCTTGCCGCCGTTCGGCATGGCGTCGCGCGCGTTGACCGACAGGTTCAGGATCGCGTTCTCCAGCTGCCCGGGGTCTGCCTTGACCTGCCAGAGCCCCGCGGCAAGCACCGTCTGCACGCTGATCGGCTCGCCCAGCGTGCGCGCCAGAAGTTCGCTCATGCCGGCGACCATGCGGTTGGCGTTGAGCGGCTCCGGCGCCAGCGGCTGCTGCCGCGAGAATGCCAGCAGCCGCTGCGTCAGCGACGCGGCGCGCTGCGCGCCCTCGATCGCCCCTTCGACGAAACGGTCGACGTCGGTCTCGCCCTTGGCGAGCTTGCGCTGCAGCAGGTTGAGGCCGCCGAGGATGACCGCGAGCATGTTGTTGAAGTCGTGTGCGATGCCGCCGGTCAGCTGGCCGACCGCCTCCATCTTCTGCACCTGCCGGAGCTGGTCTTCCGCCTTCGACCGCTCGTAGACTTCCTCCTGCACGCGCTGCTCCAGCGTCTGGTTGAGCGCCTGCAAGGCCACCTCGGCGCGCCGCCGTTCCATCACCTCGCGCTCGCGCGCCTGGAACAGCCGGGCGTTGTCGATGGCGGTCGCCGCCTGGCCGGCGATGCCGATCAGCAATTCCTCGTGCTCGGTCAGGAACCGTCCTGTGTCCTCATGTCCGAAGAACAGGCCGCCGATCACCTCGCCCGACCGCGCGATCACCGGCACCGCGAGATAGCTGCGCACCGGCAGGTGGCCCTCCGGCATGCCCTTGTAGGGCTCACTCTTGCCGTATCGCGCATCGAACAGGATGTCGTCGGAGCGGACGACGCCCTGCCCCTTGAAGGTGGGCTCGAACACGGCCGTGTTGCGCGGCATCGGAAACCTGGAAAACGCCTCGCGCGGCACACCCGAGAGGGCGTAGAGCATATAGCTTTCGCCCTCGGCATTGATGACGTTGTAGAAGAACGAGCCGAACTGCGCACCGACCAGCTCCGTGCAGGCGTCGGTGACGAGCTGCACGATCTTCTCGACGTCCAGCTCTTCGGCTACCGCCGCGCCGGTGCGGTTCAGGATCGACAGCGTCTGCGATTCCTTGCGGATGGCCTTTTCGGTCTCGCGCGCTTCCGTCACGTCGACGTTGACGCCGATCATGCCGATGAATTCCTTGCGCGGCCCGAAACGCGGCTGCGCGCTGGTGTGGATGATGCGATAGGCGCCGTCGGCGCGCCGCATCCGCACCTCTACAGAAAACGGCGCGTGGCTGCGCATCGCATCCTCGAACGGCTTCAGCCGTTTCTGGTCGCGCGGCTTGATCGTGCCCAGCCAGTTGAAGCCTTCCAGCCGGTCGGGCGGCACACCCCAGAACTCGCGCTGCGCCTTGTTGAGGTAGATGCACGTGCCGGTCTGGTCCCCCATCCACAGCATCACCGGCGCATTCTCGGCGACCAGCCGGAACCGCTCCTCGCTTTCGCGCAGCGCCATCTCGACGCGTTTCTGCTCGGTGACGTCGTGGCCCTGGATGAAGATGCCGGTGATGACGCCGCCTTTCGCGACGACCGGCTGATAGATGAAGTCGAGATAGCGCTCCTCGGCCTCGTCATCCTCGCCCAGAAGATCGACCCGGGCGCCGCGCCCGACAAACGGTTGACCGCTGCGATAGACGCGGTCGAGCAGTTCCGTGAACCCCTGGCTGATGACTTCCGGCAGCGCCTCCTCGACCGTCTTGCCGATCACCTCGCGACGGCCGACAAGGGCCCGGTAAGCATCGTTGGCCATGGTGAAGCGGTGTTGCGGGCCGGTCGTCGTCGCTATGAAGCCGGGCGCCTGCTCGAACATCTGGCGCAGGCTCTCGCGCTCGGCATCGAGTTCGCGCTGCACCCTCACCTTCTCCGTCGTCTCCACGACGATCGCCATGACGCCGGCCGGCACGCCGGCCTCGTCGAGCAGCGGCGAATAGTCGAGGTCGAGCCAGACCTCTTCCGGGGCGCCGTTGCGCGACAGCGTCAGCATGTGGCCGCGATAGGCGAGCGTGCCGCCGGCCAGCCCGACCTTCATGATGTTGTCGTTGAAATCCGCGACCTCCGGCCAGCCCTCGCGCACCTTGCTGCCGAACAGGCCGGGATGACGGGCGCCGGCAAACTCCGAATAGCCGTCGTTGTAGATCATGATGCCGTCCTCGCCCCACAGCGTGACGATCGGCACCGGCGAGCGCAGGATCAAAGAAAGCGAGGATTTCAGGCTGGCCGGCCATCGCGTCAGCGGCCCGAGCGGCGTCGACGCCCAATCGAAGCTGCCTATGATCGTCGCGGCCTCGCCCCCTCCGGCGAGGAAAGCTTGCGGATTTTCGCCATGCATTTTTTGTTGTCTGCCCCTCGAAGACAAATGCGAGGAGTGAAAACGGCCGAACGATCAATGGGTTCCCTGCCTGGGCGGATTTTCTTCCGGCGGCCACCAAAGTCCGCAAACCATTGCCGGTGCTGAGCTCGCATACGCGTTAAAGCCGCTTTTCGAACCAGTGATGGGCGTAGGGATTGTCGTTGTAGCGCGCGATCTCGTGGTAGCCGAGCTTGCGGTAGAGCGCGTGTGCTTCGGTGAGCGCCTTGTTGGTGTCGAGCCGCAGCGTGCCGAAGCCGGCCTGCCGCGCGATCGTTTCCAGGCAGGCCATGATCTTTGTCGCCACGCCCATGCCGCGCGCAGACGAACCGCACCAGACGCGCTTGATCTCGCCGACGTCGCCGCCGAGCCGCTTCAGCGCACCGCAGCCGACAGCCTCGCTGTCGCGGCGCGCCAGCACCAGATATCCCTCCGGCGGCCGCATGTCGGCGGTATCGAAGCTTCCGCCGGCGGAGGCGTCGAAGCCGTCGTCGAACCGGCGCGCCAGTTCGGCGTAGTAGCTGTCGAGGCAAAAGCGCGCGTCGGCGCTGTCCGGCGTTTCCAGCGCCACCGTGATCGCAGGCCTGCCGAGAAGGCGCTCGACCTCGGCCATCGCCGCGACGAGGCGGTGGCGCTCGGTCTCGTCCAGTGGCGACAGGATCGATGCGGCGAGATCGTCGGACAGCGCGTCGTAGGCCAGGAATTCGGCCCGGCCCGCTGCGGTCAGGTGCACCTCGCGGACACGGCCGTCCTCCACCTTGCGCCGGACCTCGACCAGCCCTTGCCCTTCCAGCGCGCGCAGGAGCCGGCTGAGATAGCCGGAATCGAGCCCGAGCCGCTCGCGCAGCCTGCGCACGTCGATCCCGTCGGCACCACCTGCCTCGAAGATAAGCCGCGCCTCGCCGAGAGGCCTGCCGCGCGACAGGTAGCTGTCGTCGAGTGCCCCGACCCGCCGCGTCACCGCCCGGTTGAAGCTTCGCACCATTCCGATGAGCTCTGCATCCATTCTCTGACTCTAGTCAGAGAATGGACCTGCCGCAATGGGCAAGGGGGACTGTTTCAGCCCCTGCCGACGAATGGCATTTTTGTCGCCATCACCGTCATGAACAGCACGTTGGCATCGAGCGGCAGGCTCGCCATGTGCAGCACCGCGTCGGCGACACGCTGGACGTCCATCACCGCCTCCGGCGCCATCGTGCCGTTGGCCTGGGGCACCCCGATCGTCATCGGCCGCGCCATCTCGGTCAGCGCGTTGCCGATGTCGATCTGGCCGCACGCGATGTCGAAAGGCCGACCGTCGAGCGCCAGCGTCTTGGTGAGGCCGGTGATGGCGTGTTTGGTCGCCGTGTAAGGCACCGAGCCCGGCCGTGGCGCATAGGCCGAGACCGAGCCGTTGTTGATGATGCGGCCGCCCATAGGCGACTGGCGGCGCATGGCGCCGAAGGCGGCGCGCGCGCACAGGAACGAGCCGGTCAGATTGACGCCGACGATGTCGTTCCACACCGAGACCGGGATCTCGTCGATCGGCGTCGACCTGTAGCTGGCGCCGGCATTGTTGAAGAGCAGGTCGACACGGCCGAACGTGTCGACCGTGGTCTTGAACAGCGCCTCGACTTCGTCTTCGCGGGTGATGTCGCAGGCTACCGCCAGCCCCCGCGTCTCGCCGGGCGCCGCGGCAGCCACGGCCTCGTCCAGCACCGCCTGCCGCCGGCCGCAGAACACCGTGTTCCAGCCATTCCTCAGCAGCGCCGTCGCCACTGCCTTGCCGATGCCTGTGCCCGCGCCAGTGACGACCGCCGTCTTGTCCATCAACGTTCCTCCGTGATCGCATGGCCCGGAAAAGTTGCAGACTTTTCGGACGAAGGTCATGCGGCAAAAAGATAGCGCGGAATGCCGTTCTTTATCGGCCTCCGCGCGAGGGTATTTCCAGATCGGAGGCGCCGAGGCAAGCCATCCGACAAAAAGGGCGGTCATTGGCGACCGCCCTGATCTGAACCGCGCTTGGGAGGAGGAAAGCGGATCCGACTGCTAAAATGATGCGCCTGAAGGGTTAACAAAACCCTAACGGTTTTTGCCGCCTAAGCGGGCTGGCCAAAGCCGGGCAGGAAAGGCCGGCCGGCCAAAGCCTCCACGAACGTCCAGGCGACGAAACCGGCGAACACGACCGCGAACAGCCGTACCGGCAGCCGGCTGCCGGCCCCGAACAAGGCCGCCGACAGCAACCCGAACGCCGGGATGAAATGCAGCGCGTGGGTGGCGAAGAAATGCGCGACCCGAAGGTCGCCGCCGTCGCGGGACCAGCCCATGACCGGCAGACCGCCGACATCGCTGCCGGCCCCGCCGACCGCATGCGCGTCGAGCGAAGACATCGTGCCGGCCGTCGCCAGGGTCAGCGGCAGCACCAGCGCCAGGCCGATGACGACCGCATCCTTGAGCGCCGGCGCAAGGCCGGTCGCTGGATTCCTGGCGATCAGCCAGGCGTAGACGGCGGTAGGCGTGGTGAGCAGGACGGCGGCAAAACCCATCGCCGCATAGATCACGTTGGCGTCGGGGGAGCGGTTGAAATGCGAGGCCGTGCCGAGCATTGCCGCCCCGCCGATCCAGATCACCTCGGCGACGATCGCCGCGATCACCGCGAAGCGGTAGACGCGATACCATGGACGATCGACGATCCCGGCAGGCAGCCAGCGCGCGAAGAAGCATAGCGTCAGCAGGTACACAGCCAGCGCCAGTTCGAACTTCAGCGGCTTGACCCAGACGTCGATGCCAAGGAAGGTTCGCGCGTCGATCCACGCGGCAAAACCCGTCGGTGCCATCGAAAGCAGCAGCACCACGGCGGCCGCGAGGAACGCCGGCTCCGTCTCGCGCAGCGATGTCAGCGGGTTGCGAAAATCGGAAGCGGCGGGTTGGACGGTGGTCACGAATTGCCTCCCATGGGCGCGGCGACCGCGGCCCGGCCGATGCGTGCCCCACGGATCGCCGTGAAGGACAAAAAGCCGGCCGGCCCGAACAGGAAGGTCAACACAAGGCAAGGCAGGACCAGCAGGAACGAAACCCCTTCTTTCCGCGCCGTCCGTACGATCCAGGCGCCGACGAACAGGTCGAAGGCGAGGTAGTGGATCCAGCCGGCGAGCAGCAATTGCCGCTGTTCGAACAGGCGCGCAACGTTTTCGAGGCTATCGAAGCCGCCCTCCCCTTGCATCCAGAAGGCGAGGATCAGTCCGCTGTAGGCTACCGACAGGACCAGAGGGATCGCCAGGCCGGCAATTCTGTCGGCCAGCTTCGGAAGGAAGGGACTTGAGAGCAGCGCGGCCCAGCCGAACAAAGCCGTCCAGTTGGCGATCTGAAACAGGGCGTCAGGCGACATCCGCATCCACCTCAATCTTGACATCGACAAGATGAATATCGCAACCGATCTTTACGTCGTCAAGTTAATTTTGACAACGTAAAGATTGTGATATCGGAAGCCGGCTGCTATCGGACGCAGAACGCAGGTGGGCATATGACGAACGACGAGAGACGGCGGCCGCGCTATCATCACGGCGATCTGCGCGAGGCGCTTCTGACGGCTGCCGAGCAGGAACTCACCGACAAGGGCCTCGAAGGTTTCACACTGAGGGGCGTCGCCAAACGCGCCGGCGTCTCGCATGCGGCGCCGGCGCACCACTTCCGCGACACTCGTGAACTGCTAACCGCGCTGGCCTCGGTTGCCGCCGAGCGTTTCTACCGCAGCCTGAAGGAGCGGCAGGAGAAGGCCGAGAAGCTGCCACAAGCTCGGTTCGTGGCGCTGGGCGTGGGTTATGTGGAGTTCGCGCTCGCGAACCCCGCTCTGTTCCACCTGATGTTCGGCTCGAGGCGGCCGGACTTCGCCGCTGCCAGCCTGTCAAAATCGTCGTCGGATGCCTTCCATCTGCTGGTCGACGCCATCGCGGCCATGCGCGGAGAGGATCCGCTCGGGACTGCCGACGGCCGCGCCGACATCACCGCCGCCTGGTCGCTGGTCCACGGCCTCGCCGAACTGATGCTTGCCGGGCGTGTGGGCTTTCTCAGGCAGGATATCGAGCACGATCTCGAAGCCACGATCCGCGGCGCGATCGAACGGATCGTGCCCGGCCGGCGGCACTGAGCCCACCGACGGCCGCGCGGGCGGACTACCGTTCAAATCGAGGGTATTCCGCTCCATCTTTTCGTTTGTCGCATGATCGTTGTCCGAAAGGTGTGCAACTTTTCGGGATCATGCTCCGACTTACCAGCGCGGGTTGACGTTAGGGTTGGCGGGCGCGGCCGGTGTATTGCCGGCCGGTACCGGCTGCGGCGCCTTGGCCGCCGACACCGTCGCCTCGACATGGTCGATCAGCGCATCGGGCAGGCCGAGCCTGCCGGCGAGCATGTCGAGATAGCCGCGCTCGGCGCGCGAATCCGGGTCGATCGCCAGCCGTGAGGCAGTGTAGAGTTCGACCTTCTGCTCCTCGGTCTTGGCGGCCGCCGCAAGCGCGTCGAGGTCGAGCGGCGCCTCCAGTTCTTCCATCAGAAACTGCCCGGCGTCGCCATCGATGCCGGCGAGGCTGAGCTTGTCGGCGATCTTGCGCTTCTCGTCGTCGTCGACATGGCCGTCGGCCTTCGCCGCGGCGATCATGGCGCGGATCAGCGTCAGCGCGAACTCGCCCTCGCCTTGCGGCGCGTTGTCCGGGTGGAAACCCGTGTCGGACGGCGGCGGCAGCAGTTCCGGCTGCGTCTGCGCCGGCGCCTCGGCCGGCTGCTTGCCGGCCTGGTAGTTCTTGTAGGCCTGGTAAGCCAGCCCGCCGATCGCCGCGAGGCCGCCCAGCGTCGCCGCCTTGCCGGTTACCGAGCGTCCGGTCTTGGTACCCAGCAGCACCGCGACCAGCGCGCCGGCGGCCAGCGGGTTGTCCTTGGCCATCTGCGCCGCCTTGCCGGCGCCGTCGCGCACGGTGGAGGTCGTTCCCGGCACCTTCGAGCCGAGCAGGTCGTCGAGCAGCTTCTTGGGGTCGAACATCGGGGCCTCCGCTGGCTTTCGTCCTCCTCATCGGACGGAAGGACTTCGGCAGAATTATGCAGGCGTCCGCGACATTGCAATGACCGGCCGGCGATTGCCGTGCCGTTGGAACGGTGTTCAACTGCCGAGCGGCAGCGGCAGCCCCCGCGCCTCGGCGCGTTCCACCTGGCGCTGTCGCTCGGCATAGCGGGCGCGGTCGGCGTCGCTGCGCTGGTCATGGCAGCGTTCGCAGGAAATGCCTTGCCGGAAGTTCGGCGAAAGCCGCTCCCGAGGCGTCACCGGCATGCGGCAGGCGCGGCAAAGCTCCGCCTCGCCTTCGGCCAGGCCGTGCGTCACGGCGACGCGTTCGTCGAACACGAAACACTCGCCCTGCCACAGGCTTTCGGCCTCGGGCACCTCTTCGAGGTATTTCAGGATGCCGCCCTTGAGATGAAACACCTGCTCGATACCGAGCGAGCGCATATAGGCCGTCGCCTTCTCGCAGCGTATGCCGCCCGTACAGAACATCGCCACCTTGCGGCCTGAAAATTCCTGCCGCCGCGCCTCGGCCCAGGCCGGGAAATCGCCGAAACTCTTCGTGCCGGGGTCCACGGCGCCGCGAAAGCTGCCGAGCCGCACCTCGTAGTCGTTGCGTGTATCAACCACCACGGTATCGGGGTCGGAGATCAGCGCGTTCCAGTCGGTCGGCGCGACATAGGTGCCGGCGTGCCGGCCGGGATCGATGCCGTCGACGCCCATGGTGACGATCTCGCGTTTCAGCCGCACCTTCATGCGATGGAACGGCATCTCGGCGGCATCGCTGTATTTGACGTCAAGCCCGGCGAATTCGGGAACGGCCTCCAGCCACGCCACCAGTGCGGCAATCGCCTCGGGCGTGCCGGCCACGGTGCCGTTGATGCCTTCCCGGGCGAGCAGCAGCGTGCCCTTGATGCCCCGCCCGCAGCACAGCGCCGCCAGCGGCGCGCGCAGGCCTTCGTGGCCGTCCAGCGCGCAGAACCGATAGAGCGCGGCAACGCGGAACAGTGTAGCGCTAGGAGAAAAAGTCATGGCGATGGCCGTAGCCGCTGCATCGTGGCTTTTCAAGCACGGCGAGAGCCTCGGGCATCGATCGACGGCGTGGCGATCGGCCGCTGGCACGGTGCCCGGTCGGGCCGACCGGCGGCGTGGACGAAGCAAACCTGCTCTGCTAAATCGGTTGAAATACCCGCTGCGAGGACGATCGCGCGCCGATCTCCTCCCGAAACGACGGAGTCGCTCCATGTCGAACAAGACCGAATACCTGCTGTCGCTGCTCGACGGCCAGCCCGTGATCCCGGTCATCAAGATCGACGACGCCGACGACGCCGTGCCGCTCGCCCGCGCGCTCGCCCGCGGCGGCCTCAAGGCGATCGAGATCACCTTGCGCACGAAGACGGCCCTGGACAGCATCCGCCGTGCCGCCGCCGAAGTGCCGGAAGCGATCGTCGGCGCCGGCACCATCCTCGACGCCGACCAGTTCGACGCGGCCGCCAAGGCCGGCGCGCGCTTCATCGTCAGCCCCGGCCTCACCCACGACCTCATCCTGGCGGCGTCGCGCAGCGACGTGCCGCTGCTGCCGGGGGCGATCACGCCGGCCGAAATCATGACGGCGCGCGACGCCGGGCTGGATTTCCTGAAATTCTTCCCGGCCGAGCAGGCCGGCGGAACATCCTTCCTGAAGGCGCTCGCTTCGCCTTTCGCCGGCATCCGCTTCTGCCCGACCGGCGGCGTCTCGCAGAAGAACGTCAAGGACTATCTCGGCCTGTCCAACGTCGTCTGCGTGGGCGGCTCCTGGGTCGCCCCCGACGATCTCGTCAAGGCCAAGGACTGGACCGCGATCGAAGCTTTGGCGCGTGAGGCAGCGACGCTCCGGAAGGGGTGAGTTAGACCGCCAGCCCCTCGGTGCGCCCTTCGAGGCTCGCTCATTCGTTTTTCATGCCAAGCCTTCCGCAGCCGCACGGCCTCTGCAATTGCATGAAATACCTCGGCGGGGCGGGCCTCGAAGGCCCCACCGGAAAACCGAATGCGGCCTGCCCAAAAGGAAAAGGCGCCGGCCCTGCCGACGCCTCTCCGAAACGGGACCGGTGTTCGGCGCCTACTGGAAGCGCGCCACCGACATGAACTCCACCGCCTTGCCGGTGAAGCGGTTGGCGTCGGCAATACCGTCGCCCTTCTGGAAACCGGCGGTATAGACCTCGCGCGGCGCCGTCACCACGGCGTTGTAGGCGAAGGACGGCGCTGTCGTGTTCCGCCCGGCGGTCGATACGTGCTCGTTGTTCATCACCCAGCGCGCGGCCTGCGGCTCGGCGGCCTTGACGCGCACCTTGCGATCCGGCTTGGCGTCGACGGCCGTGGCGCGCGCCGTCTTGCGCGTCGTCTTGGTGCCGAGCGAGGCAACCGACTGCGGGTCGATGTTCGCCATGGCGGCGCGCTGCGAAACCTCGCCGACCGACGTCAACGCGGCGACGCGCTCGTCGGCGGCGCGGATAGCCTCCGCGACCGCGGCCTGGTTGTCCGGAGCGGCGTCAGCCTCGGTCGGGCGCATCGACGGCAGCGCCGTGATCGCCGCTGTCTCGTCGTCGCCGGGTCGCGCCATTGGCATCGGCACGGCGGCGGCGTCGCTGGCGGTCAGCGGGTCGCGATCGGCCGAGGCCAGCGCGAGCAGGATTTCGTCGCTCGGCTGCGCGGCGACCGGTTCCAACGGCTTGGCGGCAAGCGTCGGGCGCGGCGTCGGCAGCGGAATGCCGTGCGCCACTTCGGCCGGCGGTACAGTTGCGGCGGCCGCCGTCTGCTCGGTCTCGAGCGCGGCTGGCGGCGACTGCTCGGCCATGCCGAACGGAATGTCGACCGGCGGCGCGCCAACGGCGGCGCTGGCGACCTCGACGGTGCCGACATCGCTCTTCGGCCGCGGAGCCAGGACAGGCAGCGGGATCGAGCGCATCGGCAGGGCGGCGATGATCGCCTCCGGCGTCTGCGGCTTTTCCTCGACCGGAACCTGGGGTTCGGCAGCCACCGGCAGTTCCGTGCGGTTCGCATCCTCGGGCGCCACGATCTGGATGCCCGGCACGCTCTCCTTCGGCGCCGGCTGGGCCTTCGCCGCGGCCGCCGGGGCTGCCGGCTTGGCCTTCTCGACAGCCTTCGGCTTCTCGACCACCTTGGCGGCGGGCTCGACCGAGCCTTCCTCGTCCTCGTCCTCGCCACCGCCGAACAGCGCGGCCAACAGGCCCTTGGAGGGTTTGCTGCTGCCTGCGGAGGCAAGCGCCAGGGCCGTCGTGCCGTCCTTCTTGCGCGCCTGATAGGAGGCCAGAGCCTGGTCGAAGCCGGGCAGCGGCTTGCCGTCGGTCGGCAGGTGCAGGGTCTTGCCGTTCGGGAACAGCGCCACCAGCTCGCTGCGGCTCATGCGCGGCCAACTGCGCACGTTGCCCACGTCCATGTGCACGAAGGGCGAGCCCGAGCGCGGATAATAACCGACGCCGCCGACCTGCATCTTCATGCCGGTCTCGCGCAGCTTCTTCAGGCTGACGCCCGGGATGAAAAAGTCCATCGCCTTGCCGAGCATGTGCTGGCTCTTCTTGGCGACGCCCTTGCTGCGGCTGCGCAGCATGGAATTGGTGGCCGGCGAACGATAGGCCGAGACCACGTGGATATAGTCGCGCGCGCCGACCGACTGGTAGACCGACCAGACGAGATCGAGCAGGCGCGGGTCCATGCGGGTCGGCTCGTTGCGGCGCCAGTCGCGCAGGAACTGGTTGACCTTCTTCAGGCCGGCCTGATCGTAGCGGCCGTTGCGCTTGAAGGTGATCTCGGCCTTTTCGCCGGTATGGGTAAAATAGAGCCGCAGCGTGCGGGTCTCGGCGCTGGCCGCGCTCGCGCCCGAAGCAATCGCCAGGAGCGCTACGACGAAACCAACAATCCAGCTTCTCCAGCGGGTGTCTTGGTAGGCTCGCCGGACTGTGTGTTGCTCGATTCTGATCAAATCAAAAGGCCTTGCAGTCTGCCGTTTGTCCCCGGATTTGAACCCCCGGGTGCGTAGATTCGTGACACCCGAATATCGATCCTAATGGTTAATCACAGCTTATTGAAGCCGAAATGCGGTAAGAGCGTGGCGATATCCTGTCGAAAACGCGCGTCAGCCCGACATGGTTAACCACAGGATTACGCATCGAAGCTTGCTCGATGCTGGCCTTAACATTTCAGGCGATCCGGCGGAAGCGCAAGCGACTTTCGCGTCCCGGCATATGCGAGGACGACGTTGATGGCGCTGTGAGGCTTCGAGGACAAAAGGAACTGCGCTACGACGCAAGACGGTCGGAACGGCCGTTTTCCGGGTCGATCCCGTATTCCTTGAGTTTGCGGTAGAGCGTCGAGCGGCCGATGCCGAGGCGCCGGGCGACTTCGCTCATCTGGCCGCTATAGTGGTCGATCGCCATCATGATCATGTCATATTCGACGTCGGACAGCGGCCGCACCTCGCCCTGCTCGTCCAGTCCGCGCAATACGCCGGCGCCCATCTCGGCCGGCGCTTCGTAGCTCGCGGCGACCGGCGCCTCGATAAACGTCGCGGTCGCCGACGGCTCCGCCTGCACGCCTGCGTTGATGGCTTCTTCGATATCGAGATCAAGATCGACAGTGCCGTCGACCTGCGCCCGTATCTGCGGAAACTCCTCCTCGGTCAGCGTGTCGCCGTCGCACAGCACGGTCGCCCGGAACACGGCGTTCTCGAGCTGTCGGATGTTGCCCGGCCAGTCGTAGGCGTGCAGCATGGCGAGCGCCCGCGGCGCGATGGCCTTGATCCGCCCGTGTGTTTCCGCCGCCGAGAAGCGTGCCAGAAAATGCCGCGCCAGCGGCTCTATGTCTTCGCGCCGGCGCCGCAGTGGCGGCACCACGATGGGGTAGACGTTAAGCCGGTAGAACAGGTCCTCACGAAAACCGCCGTCCTTGACCTTCTGCAGCAGATCGCGGTGCGTCGCCGAGATCAGGCGGATGTCGACCTTGACGGTGGAGCGCCCGCCGACCGGATCGACCTCGCCCTCCTGCACGGCGCGCAGCAGCTTGACCTGCACGTCGAGCGGCAGATCGCCGATCTCGTCGAGGAACAGCGTGCCGCCATTGGCCTCGACGAACTTGCCCGCATGTTTTTCGGTGGCGCCGGTGAACGAGCCTTTCTCATGGCCGAACAAAATCGACTCGACCAGGTTCTCCGGGATGGCGCCGCAGTTGACGGTCACGAACGGCTTGCCGGCGCGCTCGCCGGTACCCTGGATGGCGCGCGCCACCATCTCCTTGCCGACGCCGGATTCGCCTTCGATCAGGATCGGGATGTTGGACGCCGCCGCCTTGCGCGCCAGCCGCAGCATCTTGTCCATCGTCGGGCTGCGGGTGACGATGTCGGCAAAGCCAAGCCTGCCGCCGCCGGCGCGCGCCGCCTTGCGCGCCTCGTCGCCGCGCGCCTCGACCTTCAGCGCATTGGCGACCGCCACCTTCAAGCGCTCGGGCGACACCGGCTTGACGACGAAGTCGAACGCGCCGTGGCGCATCGCCGTCACCACCGTCTCGATGCCGCCTTGCGCCGTCTGCACGATCACCGGCAGTTCCAGCCCGCGCTCGCCCATGGCAGCCAGTACGCCGAGCCCATCCAGCCCAGGCATGACCAGGTCGAGGATGACCACCGCTATGCCCTTGCCGTCCGGCCCGTCGAGAATGGAGAGCGCAGCCGCGCCGTCGGCGGCAACGGTCGCGGCATATCCGAGCCGCGTCACTGCCGCTTCCAGCAGCCGCCTCTGCACGGGGTCGTCGTCTACGAGAAGGATGCGTGAGGTCATGGCCCCTTGCGTCAACGCGGAAAACCGTTCTGGCCATGAATGGCGTCTGGATGATAGTGGCACCCGGACCTAAATAAGCGTTTAAGGTTCCGGCCGGACTTGTCACGAACCGCGGCCGTCTTGAAACGGAAGGGGACTGCGATGCGACTGGATTCCGAGCGCCGAGCCCGTGCCGCCGTGACCGCCACAGCCGGAACGGCATCGCTCGGCGACCTGCCGGAATGGAACCTCGCCGACCTTTATCCCGGCATGGAGGCGCCGGAGCTGACGCGCGATCTGGCGCTTGCCGCCGAACAGGCCGTCGCCTTCGAGACCCGCTGGAAAGGCATGCTGGCCGTCGAGGCGGCCAAGGGCGCCGAAGGCCGGCTCGGCCAGTCGTTGAAGGAATACGAGGCGCTCGAGGAACTGATGGGCCGCGTCGCATCCTATGCCGGCCTCGTCTATGCCGGCAATACCGCCGACCCGAAGCGCGCCAAGCTCTATGGCGACGTGCAGGAGAAGATGACCGATGCAAGCGCGCATCTGCTCTTCTTCGCGCTGGAGCTCAACCTCGTCGACGATGCGCTGATCGAGGCAGCGCTCGCCGCCGACCCGGTCTTCGGCCATTACCGGCCGTGGGTGCTCGACCTGCGCAAGGACAAGCCCTACCAGCTCGACGACCGCATCGAGCAGCTCTTCCACGAAAAATCGATCACCGGCCGCGGCGCATGGAACCGGCTGTTCGACGAGACCATGACGGCTTTGCGCTTTACCATCGACGGCGAGCAGCTGACGCTGGAGCCGGCGCTGAACAAGCTGCAGGACCCGGACGGCAAGGTGCGGCAGCGCGCCGCCGAGGCGCTGGCGAAAACCTTCAACGACAATCTGCGCACCTTCACGCTGATCACCAACACGCTCGCCAAGGACAAGGAGATTTCCGACCGCTGGCGCGGCTTCCAGGACATCGCCGACTCCCGCCACCTCGCCAACCGCGTCGAGCGCGAGGTCGTCGACGCACTGGCGGCGGCTGTGCGCGACGCCTACCCGCGCCTCTCGCACCGCTACTATAAGATGAAGGCGCGCTGGCTCGGCATGGACAAGATGAGCCACTGGGACCGCAACGCGCCGCTGCCTGAGACGCCGAAGGCGACGATCGGCTGGGACGAGGCGAGGACCACTGTGCTCACCGCCTATCACCGCTTCTCGCCGGAGATGGCGGAGATCGCGCGCACCTTCTTCGACCGCAGGTGGATCGATGCGCCGGTGCGGCCGGGCAAGGCGCCGGGCGCCTTCGCCCATCCGACCGTGCCGTCGGCGCATCCCTATGTGCTGCTCAACTACATGGGCAAGCCACGCGACGTGATGACGCTGGCGCACGAGCTCGGCCACGGCGTGCACCAGGTGCTGGCCGGCGGACAGGGCGCGCTGATGGCCTCGACCCCGCTTACGCTCGCCGAGACCGCCTCGGTGTTCGGCGAGATGCTGACCTTCCGTTCGCTGCTCGACGGCACCACCGACAGGCGCGAGCGCAAGGCGATGCTCGCCCAGAAGGTCGAGGACATGATCAACACGGTGGTGCGCCAGATCGCCTTCTACGAGTTCGAGCGAAAAATCCACGCCGAGCGCCGCAACGGCGAGCTGACAGCCGATCGCGTCGGCCAGTTCTGGCTGGAGGTTCAGAAGGAAAGCCTGGGAGACGCCATCGAGCTGAAACCCGGCTACGAGACGTTCTGGACCTACATCCCGCACTTCATCCATTCGCCGTTCTACGTATACGCCTATGCGTTCGGCGACTGCCTGGTGAACTCGCTGTTCGCGGTCTATCAGAATGCCGAGCGCGGCTTTCAGGAGAAATATTTCGACATGCTGCGCGCCGGCGGCACCAAGCATCACTCAGAGCTGCTGGCGCCGTTCGGCCTCGACGCTTCCGACCCGGCCTTCTGGCAGAAGGGTCTTTCCGTCATCTCCGGCCTCATCGACGAGCTTGAAGGCCTGGAGTGAGCAAGTCCTTGTCGTTTTGCCGGCGGCAGCCGTCGCGCCGTGGCCGCCCCGTATCCTTCGAGTTGGCAATATGACGGACGGTGCACACCGGCTAAACGTCTCACGACAATGAGGTGGGCTTTATTGCGATTAGATGGAGGGGCGCGGCGCGGACGCCCCCCTCTCCCCGTTCTTCACGGGGAGAGGGTTTGGGTGAGGGGCAGCGCAAGCCTCGCTGAGTTCGCGCCGCCCCTCATCTGCCTGCCGGCATCTTCTCCCCGTGAAGGACGGGGAGAAGAGGAGCCGTCCGCAGCGTGGCTGGCCCATCAGGGCCCTAAGGGGAGACAAGGCGCGGTCCAGCCGTAGGAAAACGGGACCGTTCGCCGGACTGATTACGAAATGGCAATGCCGACTGAACCCTTCGTGCTTTTCCGCGACGATCCCGCCGGGCGCGACGTCCTGTTCGAGGCGCCGCGCGAGGTGATCGTCGCCGACGATGCCGCCGGCTTCGAAGCTGCGCTCTCGCGTGCAGAGCGGGCCCGCCGCGCCGGCAAATGGCTCGCCGGCTATTTTTCCTACGAAGCCGGCTATTTGCTGGAGCCGAAGCTGGTGCCGCTGCTGCCGCACGGCCGCCGCGCTCCGCTCGTTTGCCTCGGCGTCTTCGAAGGCCCGTCGGACGCCATTGGCCTGCACGGCGCGCCAGCTCCCACCAACGGCCCGATCTTCGACGCCCGCGCCACCTGGTCCTACGACGATTATATCAGTCGCTTCGAACGGCTGCACGGCCACCTGCGCGCCGGCGACTGCTATCAGGGCAACCTCACCTTCCCCGTCCACGCCCACTGGAGCGGCGATCCGCTCGCCGCCTTCGAGGCGCTGGTGGCGCGCCAGCCGGTGAAATACGGCGCGCTGGTCAAGCTCGCCGGTCCGGTCGTGCTGTCGCGCTCGCCCGAACTGTTCTTCGAGATCGGCCGGGACGGCTGGATCGAGACGCATCCGATGAAAGGCACGGCGCCGCGCGGCGCCACCAAGGCCGAGGACCGGCGGCTCAGGCAGGAATTGCGCGACGACCCGAAGAACCAGGCGGAAAACCGCATGATCGTCGACCTCCTGCGCAACGACATCTCGCTGATCACCGAGGTCGGCACGCTCGACGTGCCGGAACTGTTCCGCATCGAATCCTACCCGACCGTGCACCAGATGGTGAGCCGGGTGCGGGCAAAACTGCTGCCAGACCTGTCGATCCGCGACGTCTTCGCCGCGCTGTTTCCATGCGGATCGATCACCGGCGCCCCGAAAATCCGGGCGATGGAGATCCTTCACGACCTGGAAGGCACGCCGCGCGACGTCTATTGCGGGGCGATCGGCTGGATCGCGCCAGGCGGGCCCATGCGTTTCTCGGTGGCGATCCGCACCATCTCGCTCTTTCCCGACGGCGAGGCCGTCTACAATGTCGGCGGCGGCGTCGTGTTCGATTCGACCGCCGAGGCGGAGTACCAGGAATGTCTGCTCAAGGCGCGCTTCGCCACGGGAACGGTGCCGGCTTCGGACTGATCGAGACGATGCGCTGGCAGCCGGGCGCGGGTTTTGCCCGGCTCGACCGGCACCTCGCCCGTCTCTCCAGTTCGGCTGCCGCGCTCGGTTTCGCCTGCGACCTGAAGGCGATCGAGAGAGCCCTCGCCTCCGTCGGCGGAGATGGCCCGCAACGCGTCCGCCTGCAACTCGCGGCGGACGGCACGCCGGCAGTTACCGCTCAGCCCTTCGTCCCCTTGCCCGACGGCGCCGTCTGGGCCGTGCGGATCGCCGCCACCCGGCTGTCCTCGACCGACCCGCTCGTCCGTCACAAGACCACAAGCCGCCAGCGCTACGAACGGGCGCGCGCCGAGTTTCCCGCGGCCGAGGCCGACGAGGTGATCCTGCTCAACGAACTCGGCGCCATCTGCGAGGGCACGATCACCAACGTCTTCGTCGATGCCGGCGACAGCGGCCCGCTGCTGACGCCGCCGCTGGAGGCCGGACTTTTGCCCGGCGTGCTGCGCGCCGAGTTGCTCGACGAGGGCAAGGCCCGCGAAGCCACGCTGTCGCCGGCCGACCTTGCCTCGGCGCGCCGGCTCTTCGTCGGCAATTCCTTGCGCGGTCTGATCGCGGCTCGTTTTAGCGGCGATGGCTTGAAGTGACGTTGCCGTATGGCTAACGCATGTCGCGTGACGCGATTGAAATCTTTATCCACCTACACCAGCCGTCAGCGACCGAAAGAATGGTAGCCACCCTCCCCGCCCACACGCCCTATGACGGCTCATCAAAGCTGTTCACCATCGGCCTGAAGCCGCTGGACTTCGCCGACTGGATCGAGGTCGACGGGCACTACGGGGCGCAGCTCGCCGAGAAGCGGCGGCTTTATGCAACGATCCCCGCCCAGGTGTTCGTGGAGGAGGTCGGCACGCGCGGCGCGCAGCGCGAGGTGCTCGACCTCGTCGCCGGACATCTTGCCGGCAACGCCGGCCGGCTTTTCCCAGAGCCGCAACAGCGCGCCGCCTTCGACGCGGGCCTGCGTCAGGCCGGTGCGGCCGACGATGCCGAGCCGCCGCTGCGCACCGCCTCGCTGCTGGTCCAGGAAGACCTGATCCTGATGCGCCGCGACGAGGCCGGCTGGCGGCTTGTCGCCGGCTCGCTGTGTTTCCCCTCGTCGTGGTCGCTCGAGGAAAAATTCGGCAAGCCGCTGCACCAGATCCATATGCCGGTCCCGGCCTTCGGCCCGGGCTCGCGCATGGCCGAGCTGATCAGCCGAATGTTCGACAACCTGAAGGTCGAGCAGCCGGTGCAGCGCTTCAACTGGTCGGTGCAGGCCGGCGACGCGCTCTACATGCCGCTGTCCAATGACGAACGCATCGACCGGGCGACGGCGCGCCCGTCGAAATTTCCCGGCGGCGACATGGCCGGCGCCTTCATCCGCGTCGAGCGGCAGACGCTGCGCAGGCTGCCGCGAAGCGGCGACATCCTCTTCACCATCCGCATCCACCTCGACCCGCTGGCGGTGCTGCGGCGCCATCCCGACCGGGCGGCGCTGGCGGGTTCGTTCGCCGCGCAGCTGATCGCGCTCGACGAGAGCCAGCTTGACTACAAGGGGCTGACCGCCGACCGTGACCGGCTGGTCGGGCGGCTGGCGGAGATCGCCGCCTGAACGGCTGAGGCCGAGGCCGGCGCTCAGGCGTCGCGGCGGGCGGCGTTGACCAGACCGAACGCCGCGTCGCCGGCGGCTTCCATATAGGCCGGGTCGCGATGCAGCAGGACGACGGCGAACGAGCCGTCGAGCAGCAGCACAACCTGCCGCGCCAGTAGCGCCGGACCAGTTAGCCCTTCCGCCTCGAACAGAGCCGTGAACCAGCTTTCGAAATCCTTCTTGTGGGCGGCGCCTATCTTCATGGCCGGGTGCCCCGGCATGTTGGCGAGTTCCGCCGAGGTGCGCAGGAAGGCGCAGCCCTTCCAGGTCGGCCGGCGCGCCGCCCGCGCAAGGTTGCGGAAGACGGCGCGTGTCTTCTCCGCGACGCCGCCCTCGGCCTCCATGTACCAGCGCCGGAAGCGCGCGAGGTTCGGCTGCTCGCGCTGCTGCAGATAGGCTGCGATCAGCTCGTCCTTGCTGGCGAAATGGTAATAGAGCGTACGTTTGGTCACGCCGGCCTTTTCGGCCACCGCGTCGACGCTGACGGCGCGAATGCCCTCCCCGTAGAACAGGTCGGAAGCGGCGGCGACGATGCGGTCGCGGGTCGGGAGCTCGACTGAGGTCATATCCCTATGTATACCGACTAGTGAGTGTAAGCAATCGCAGCTTGGGCGTAGCTTCGCCGGCGACCGACACGAGGCCGTCCCATGCTGCAACAGACGTTTGCACCCGCCGCCCAGCCCGTCAGCATCTCCTGCGCCGACGGCGTGGTGCTGGGCGGCCATTTCCTGAAAGCCGTGCGCGGCAAGAGCAGCGGCACCGTCATCGTCAACCCGGCGACCGGCGTGCTTGCCCGGTATTACGGCCGCTATGCCGCCTTTCTCGCCGCCCACGGTTTCGACGTCTGGACCTATGATTATCGCGGCATCGGCGAATCCCGTCCCGCCAGCCTGCGCGGCTGCGGCTATCGCTGGCGCGATTGGGGCGAGAAGGATTTCGACGCCGTGCTGCGGCTGGCGAGGGCGGGAGCCGGTGCCGGCCCGCTTGTCGTCGTCGGGCACAGCATCGGCGGCGTCCTGCCCGGCCTCGCCGAGAGCGCGCCGGCGATCGACCGCATGCTCACCGTCGGCGCGCAATATGCCTATTGGCCGGACTATGCGCCCGAACATCGAGGCCGGCTCTTCCTGAAATGGCATGTCGCCATGCCGCTGATCACCGCCGCTTGCGGCTATTTTCCCGGAAAACGGCTCGGCTGGCTGGAAGACCTGCCGGCCGGCGTCGCCGACGAATGGAGCTTTCGCCGCGCAAGGATTGAACGCAGCCATCCGCCCGCCGAGCGCCAGCCGGTGCTCGACCGCTTCGCCGCCGTGACGGCGCCGATCCTGGCGGTGACGGTCTCCGACGACGATTTCGCCACGCCGCGCGCCGTCCGCCGCGCACTCGGCTACTACCGCAACGCGCCGAAGGCCGAGGCGATGCTGACGCCGTCCGACCTCGGCATGGAGGCTATCGGCCATTTCGCCCTGTTCCATGACCGCCACGCCTCGGGCTTCTGGCTCGACACGCTGATGTGGCTGCGCGACGGCCAAAACCCCTGGCCGGATAAGGGTTTCGACCGGCGCATGGGCGGCGTGCATGACGATCGGCCGTATATCGTGCGCTATTATTGAGACAGCGTTCAAAACACCGCAATCGCATATGGCGGGCAATCGCGCCCCCTCCACCACGCTTCGCGTGGTCCCCCTCCCCCGTAAACGGGCAGGGCTATCGCATATGATGTATTTCGCGAAGTTCGGCGGGCGCCGTACCCCCACCCCTAACCCCTCCCCACAAGGGGGAGGGGGACTTTGCGGCCGCAATGCCGCGCAAAACCTCCGACGATTGGTACCCAGCAGGCACGCAACCATATCCCCCTCCCCCTTGTGGGGAGGGGTTAGGG
>QFCS01002054.1_pt1 | contig 29289 bp, 28 predicted proteins | sample 3576561 | NCBI WGS metagenome assembly QFCS01 | reverse complement strand
GCGCAAGCACGGCTGGCCCAATACTCGCATGGTCGAGTTTGCCGACACCCTGCTTGGCCGCAACGGCGCATTGCTGCGCGGCCTGATCGCCTATCGGCGCGCCCTGCTGCTCGAGAAGCCGCATCTCAGCGAGATCATCCGCAACATCGGCCGCGGCCACGAACTGCCGGATTGATCTCCGTTGTCGGCTACCGGTGGAACACCAGCGTGCGGACCTCGATGCTCTCCCGCGGCAGGGCCTCTGCCGGCGTCGTCGGATCGACGAAGGCCGAGTGCGGCGTGAAGCGCGCCGGCACCTCCGTCGCGGTATCGCAGCACTTGATCAGCAGCGCCTCGTCGACGCGCATTTGCGGCACATAGAACCAGCGGTGAGCCGGATTGTACCTGACGGAGTACGTCTCGCCGACACGATGCGGATAGACCAGGTCGGACGGCACGAGGTCGGCGAGATCGATCGTCGTCGCGTCGCAGACGGCGAGCGGCGAATCCTGTAGAGGCCCGCGGATCGGACGCCACAGGTTGATCACCTGCACCCGCCCCTTGAGCAGTTCTTCGGCTTCATCCGGCAGGAGATCGCGCACGCGCTGCGGGCCCGAACGCGCCGTGTGGTCGATATGCACTCGCTGCACGGGCTGGCGTGGCGCATCGCCCCGGTCCTCACCGCCCGGTACGCGGCGGCGGGTCGTGTGGTCGAAGATGTGGACACGGTCGGCGCCGGTGGCGTCGCGGATGACGCGCTCGACCTCGGGATAGTAGACGCGCCTCACCTCGTCGTCGTCGAAGAAGTCGACGACGGCGCTGCGATGGTTCACCACGGCAAAGCCGTTGGCATCGAGCGACACCCTGTCGGCAACGGGACGGGCGTCGTGGATGACGACGCGTCGCGTCTCATTCTCGACGTTGCTGCGCGGCACGCCCGCAGGGGGCTCGAAGGTGTAGTTGCGCGGACGCTCGAGCATCGGCGCGATATAGTTCAGGTCGGCCTGAACGCTGGCCAGGTCGGCGATGATGCTGGATTGCAGGCTCATGCAGCGTCTCCATTGCTCGTTGTCAGCAATGTCGGAGCGCGCATGCCGGCCCACCATGGAGAAGATGTGCCCTCCTCCATGAGCAGACTTCATGCGAGATGAAAGCTATCTCCCGTGGCCTTGGCCGGAGAAACGACTTTCTCCGCCGACCGTCAGCGCGGCTTGAGCGGGAGTCCGCCGAGGTGCTGGCCAGCATCCACGATCAGGAATTCGCCGGTGATGTTCGAGGCGCTGGTCAGGAAGAACAGCGCCGCCTCGGCCATCTGCTCGGGCGTGCCAGCTTGGCGCAGCGGTGTGCTCTGCTCCTGGTTCTGCTTCAGCTTGTTGTAGTTCTCCTCGCCGAGGCCACCCAGCAGCCAGCGGGTCTGGATGAAGCCGGGGCACACCGTGTTGACCCGCGCCGCCGGCGACAGCCAGCGCGCCAGGGTCAGGGTCAGCGTGTTGAGGGCGCCTTTCGAGCAGGCGTACGGTACCGAACTGCCGACTCCCATGACGCCGGCGATCGAGGAGATGTTCACGATCGAGCCGCGCTCCTGCTTCTCCTCCCATTGCTTCTTCATCGCCGGGAAGACAGCGCGGCTCATCATGTAGGGGCCCGTGACGTTGACCCGCAGGATGCGGTCGAAATCCTCCGGCGTCACGCCATCGAGGTCGCCCTGGTTCTGGAACTTGGTGGTGCCGGCATTGTTGATCAGTCCGTCGACGCGGCCCCACTTGTTCAGCGTTTCGGCCGCGAGCCGGCGGCAGTCGGCGTCCTGGCTCATGTCGGCCTGCACGAGGATCGCCTCGACGCCTTTGGCCGTAACCGCTTCGTATGTCTCGTCGGCTTCCTTCTTGCTCTTGGTGTAGTTGATCGCGACGTTCCAGCCCCTCTCGGCCAGATCGATCGCGCAGGAGGCGCCGAGCCCCGTCGCCGAGCCCGTCACGATCGCCACCTTGCCCGATTTCGCCATGTATGCCTCCCCGATACCTCGAGGCGCCCTTCATAGGCTAGGATCGGCCCTCAAGGCAAAACGGGGACGCAAAGGCGGACGCATGGCCGATCTGTTTTCGATGAAGGGACGCGTGGTGCTGCTCACCGGGGCATCCCGTGGGCTCGGGCGCGACATGGCGCTGACGCTGGCCGCCGCCGGCGCCAAGGTGCTCTGCGCCGGCCGGAGCGTGAAGGAACTCGAGGCGACCGCGCGGGCGATCGCCCGCCAGAACCGCAAAGGCGGCGGCAAGGCGGAGGTCGTGCCTCTCGACATCAACGACGAAGCGGCCGTGTGCGAGCAGATCGCCTCGATCGTGCGGCGACATCGCCGCATCGACGTGCTGGTCAACAATGCCGGCGTCGTCCACCGCGCGGCGATCGTCGACACGCCGACCGCCGATTTTCGCAGGGTGGTGGAGACCGACCTGATCGCGCAATTCGTGGTGGCGCGCGAGGTCGGCCGCCACATGCTGGCGCGCAAGTATGGCCGCATCGTCAATATCTCCTCGGTGATGGGCATTCTCGGCCGCAACACGGTGGCCGGCTATGTCTCGGCCAAGCACGGGCTGATCGGCCTGACCAAGAACCTCGCTGCCGAACTCGGCCCGCATGTGACCGCCAACGCCATCGCCCCCGGCTACATCCGCACGGAGCTCAACGTTGCCCTGCAGCGCGACAAGGACTTCAACGCCATGCTGGAGCAGCGCACCGCGGCACACCGCTGGGGCAAGCCGGAGGATCTGCGCGGCCCGCTGCTGCTGCTCGCCTCGGACGCCGGCGCCTACATGACCGGACATACGCTGGTGGTCGACGGCGGCCTCACCACCATCCTGGCCTGACATGCCGTCGATCCCCCGCTGGATGATCCTGCTGCTCGGCGCGGCCGTCGTGCTGGTCGGCTTCGCCGCCCACATGGGCTGGCTGCGCGACCCTTCGCTGGCGAAAGGGGACTATATCGGCAGCATCGACGTCTCGGCCGAGGATGCGAAACTGTACCGGCCGGTGCCGTTCGAATGGCGCGTGACCAGCGCGGCGGGATCGTTCACCGGCAGCGATACAGCCCATGTCCGGATCGACCCGTCGGGCGAACGCACGGTGATCTGCGGCTGGCTGCGCCTCGACAAGGGCGGCAACTCGATCCGCGCCACGCGCTGGCTGAGCGAGGCCCGCCTGATCGCGGGCGACTTGAAGATCTCCGCCCTGTTCATCGCGCCCGTCGAGAAGGTGCCAGGCGACGGCTTGAACGCTGGCTGCTACCGGATCGACGAGCCGGTTCCGCCGCCCGCGAACGCCGCGCTGAAACTCGAAGGCGGGCCGGTACGCGAATGATGCCGATAACGACAATGAAGATGGAGGAAACACCATGCCGAGCTTTCGCGAGTCCCGCGATTTCCTGCTGACCCACCGCACCGACTACGACAAGGCGTTCGCCGGCTTCCACTGGCCCGATCCGGTCCCCTTCAACTGGGCGATCGACTGGTTCGATGCCGAGCTGGCAAGCGCGCCGGAGAGCCGCGACCGCTGTGCGCTCTGGATCGTCGACGTGGCGAGCGGCCGCGAAACGCGACTCACCTTCTCCGAGCTTCGCCAGCGCTCCAACCGGATCGCCAACTGGCTGCAGCAACGGGGCCTGAAGCGCGGCGACCACCTGCTGCTGGTGCTGAACAACGTGGCGCCGTTGTGGGAGATCATGCTGGCCGCCATGAAGGTCGGCATCGTGGTCATCCCGGCCACGACGCTGCTCACCACCGAGGAGCTGGCCGACCGGGTCGAACGAGGCCGCGCGAAGATGATCATCACCGACGATGACCAGGTCGCGAAGTGCGCCGGCCTGCCGCGCGACGGCGTGACGTTCGTCACCATCGGCACGGCGCCCCAGCCCGGCTGGCTGACGCTCGCCGACGCCGACCACTGCCCCGAAACCTTCACGCCGGACGGACCGACCAAGGCTGACGATCCTCTGCTGCTCTATTTCACGTCGGGTACCACGGCGAAGCCCAAGCTCGTGCGGCACAGCCACCGAAGCTATCCCGTTGGCGCACTGTCGACCATGTACTGGCTGGGCCTGCAGCCGGGTGACGTGCATCTCAACATCTCCTCGCCGGGCTGGGCCAAGCATGCATGGAGCACGTTCTTCGCCCCCTGGAACGCCGGCGCCACGGTGCTGATCGTCAACCAGGCGCCGTTCAACGCCAAGGCACTGCTCGACGTGCTGCAGCGCTGCAAGGTCACCACCTTCTGCGCCCCGCCCACCGTCTGGCGGCTGCTGATCCAGGAGGACCTTGCAGCCTGCAAGGTGGCGCTGCGCGAAGTGTGCGGGGCCGGTGAGCCGCTCAATCCCGAGGTCATCAACAAGGTCGAGGAGGCCTGGGGCCTCACCATCCGCGACGGCTACGGCCAGACCGAGACCACCGCGCAGATCGCCAATTCGCCGGGACAGAAGGTCAAGCCCGGTGCGATGGGGCGGCCGATGCCCGGCTATCGTGTGCAGGTCCTCGATCCCGACGGCATGCCGACCGACGAAGGCGAGATCTGCCTGGATCTCAACGCGGAACGGCCGGCCGGCCTGATGCAGGGCTACGCCGACGCTTCCGGCCGCCTGACCGGCGCCAACGACACGGTCTATCGCACGGGCGACGTGGCCAGCCTCGACGAGGACGGCTACCTCACCTTCGTGGGACGGGCCGACGACGTCTTCAAGTCCTCGGACTACCGCATCAGCCCGTTCGAGCTGGAGAGCGTTCTGATCGAGCACGATGCCGTGGCCGAAGCGGCGATCGTGCCCACGCCCGACGATATCCGGCTGAGCGTGCCCAAAGCCTATATCCTGCTGACCGCCGGCACGCCCGCGACCAGCGAGACGGCGCGGTCGATCCTCGAATATACGCACCAGCGTCTCGCCCCCTTCAAGCGTATCCGGCGGCTCGAATTCGTCGCGGAACTGCCCAAGACGATCTCCGGCAAGATCCGCCGCGCCCAGCTGCGCAAGGTCGAATATGACGGTTCCGCCGTCGACGTCGCGCGCGGCGTGGAGTTCAACGAGAAGGATGTACTGCGTTGACCGAGCTTCCCAGACCCGGCGTCACCGGCACGCTCGCCCGCTTCGTCGCCGATACGCAGCCCGAAGACATTCCGCCGTCGGTGCAGCACGAGGCCAAGCGGGCCCTGCTCAACTTCTTCGCCGTGGCGCTCGCCGGCTGCCGTACGGAGCCGGTCGAACTGGCGCTGCAGACGCTGGCCGAATTCTCGGGCGGCAGGCAGGCGACGGTCGTCGGTCGCCGCGAGCGCATCGATGCGCTGAGCGCGGCCTTCCTGAACGGCGCCGGCGCCAATGTCTTCGACTACTGCGACACCCACCTGCCGACCGTCGTGCATCCGACCGCACCGCTCGCGCCCGCCCTGCTGGCGCTCGCCGAATTGCGCCGCGTGACGGGAGCGGAACTGCTGACGGCCTTCGCGCTGGGCTTCGAGATCGAATGCCGCGTCGGCGCGGCGATCTCGCCCGGGCACTATCCGAAGGGCTGGCATATCACGTCGACCTGCGGCGTCTTCGGTTCCGCCGCAGGGGCGGGCAAGCTGCTGGGGCTCGACGCCAAGCGCCTGGTGTGGGCGCTCGGTTCGGCAGCGACCCAGTCGGCAGGGCTCTGCGAATGCCTCGGCTGGCCGGCCAAGAGTGTCAGCGTCGGCAACGCGGCGCGCAACGGCCTGCTCTCTGCGCTGCTGGCCGAGAAGGGATTCTCCGGCCCGGCCGAGCCGATCGCCGGCGCACAGGGCTTCCTCGCCGCCATGGGCGAGCCACCGAACTGGCCCGGGCTCCTCGACGACCTGGGCAAGAGCTGGGAAGTCGCGAACAACTCGATCAAGCCCTACCCGGCAGGTTTCGTCATCCATCCGCTGCTCGACTGCGCGCTCGACTGGCGCCGCGCACATCCTGATGCGACGGTCGAGCGAATCACGGTGCGCGGCAATCCGCTTCTGCAGCAGCGGACGGACCGGCCCGAGGTTGCGACCGGCCGCGAATCGCAGGTGAGCCTGCAGCACGCCGTCGCAGCGGCACTGGTGACGGGCAAGGCTGGACTCGGCCAGTTCACCGATGCCTGCGTCAATGATCCGGAGGTCCAGGCGCTGCGGCGCAAGGTCGAAGTCGCAAGCGATCCGTCGATCTCGACCATCGCAATCGAGGTCGACTTCTGGACCTCCGATGGCCGCCAGCACAGCGCCGCCACCCAGGCGGCACGCGGCAGCTCGGCCAATCCTCTGAAGGATGACGAGATCGAGCGGAAGCTCATCGACGAGGCGAAGAGCTGGCAGCCGGATCACGATATCCGGCCGCTGATCGATGCAGTATGGTCGCTGGACCGAAGCGACGACGTGTCGACCCTCGCCAGGCTGGCCGTGCCTGGCTGAGGCCGCGAGCGGCCTGTCCGCTACTCCACCTTCACGTTCGCCGCCGCGGCAACGGCCTTCCAGGTTGCGATGTCCTTGCTGATGAAGGCGGCGAACGCCTCGGGCGTGTTGCCGATCGGCTGCATGGCCTGATTGGCGAGCAGTTCGCGCGTGGCCGGATCCGACAACGCCTTCACCAATTCCTCGTTGAGCTTCCTGATCACCGCTGGTGGCGTCTTGGCGGGCGCCAGGATGCCGTGCCAGGCGAGCGCCTCGAAGTCCGGATAGCCGCTCTCCGCGACGGTCGGCACGTCGGGCGCCACCGGCGACCGTTCGAGGCTGGTGACGGCAAGGGCGCGCAGCTTGCCCGACTTGATGTGCGGCAGGGCGCTGACGGGGTCGGCGAACACGACGGAGAGCTGACCGCCGACCAGGTCTGCGACGGCCGGCGCCGTGCCTCGATAGGGCACGTGCGTCATCTGGATCCCGGCCTTGCTGTTGAACAGCTCGGCGACCAGATGATTGGCCGCTCCGACGCCGGTAGAGCCGTAGTTCATGGCGCCCGGCTTGCTCTTCGCCAGCGCCACGAATTCCTTGAGCGTCTTTGCCGGCAATTCGGCGTTGACCACCATCACATAGGGGTAGCCGGTGGTCATGGTGATCGGAACGAAGTCCTTCACCGGATCGTACGGCAGGTTCTTGTAGACGGCGGGGTTGATCGAGATCGGGCCCGACTGTCCAAGCAGCAACGTGTAGCCGTCGGGTTCGGCCTTCGCGACCTGCTCGGTGCCCAGGATGGCACCAGCCCCGCCCTTGTTCTCGATCACGATCCCCTGCCCGAGGCCTTCGCTCGCCTTCTTGGCGACGATGCGGGCCACGGAATCAGCGCCGCCACCGGGGGCATAGGGGACGACGATCTTGATCGGCTTGGCCGGATAATCCGCCGCCTGGGCCATCGGGCCCAGGCACAACACCGCGACCGCCGCCAAGGCGGCGCGCCTCTTCATTTTCATTTTATGTTTCCTCCCTGTCCGAACGACGCCCGCTCAGGCGTTCATGCGCGCCGCCGCCTTGATGTTGGACCGCTTGATGCGATCGAGATTGGCACCTTCGATTCGCACCAGCCGGGTCAGTCCATCGCGCTTGGGCGAATGGACGACGCCAACGTCGTAGAAATGCGCATCACCCGGCTTGAGGACATAGACATTGTCCGGCTCGACCAGCGTCGGCGTCGTGGCGTCGCCCTTGCGGACGATGTGCCAGTCGGTCATCTCCGTGTCGCCCTCGGCGAGGCCGTAGATCGCCCAGCTCGAGCCATGGTCGTGCGGCTCGCCATGGGCCGGCTTCTCGTAGACGTGGCCGCAGATGCAGAAGCCCAGCTCGGGATCCTCGTACAGCACCTTGCGCGGCTTGCACTGGTCCGCGGTGAGATGCTTGGCGACGAAGTCCTTGTCCAGGAGGACCTTGGAAACCAGGCTGCAGACGGCCTGTTTGCCGCCGATGCCCGGATCTGCCTTCAGGGCGCCGCGAATGTCGTCGGCGAGCTGCTCCAGCGTATAGCCCATGGGTATCCTTCCTTCCCTCCGCGAGGGAGTCGTTAGAGGCCTGACTTTACTGGACAAAGGCCACGACTTCGAGCGTCCAGCTCCACTGGCGGCGCGGCACCTTGCAATCGGCGATGACGATGTTGTCGCAGCTCCCGGCCGGCGGATCGGTCTCGAGGCTGTAGACGACCGTCCGCGCCCCCTTGGTGAAGCCTTTGACAGTGCCGAACGGACCGTCGGCATCGTAGTCCGGAATGTGCTTCCACCCCGCGAGAGACCTGTCGACCTTGTCTTCCGCAGCGGCAAATCCGATCGTCAGCCCGGTCGCCCGGCCCGAGAGAAGGCAGGCGTCGCCGGTGACGCCGGACACCAGGCCGGGCTTCCCGATCCTGGCAGAAAGCGGAATGCCAGCCGCCTTGCCGATCATGTCGCCGATCGACCTGCACTCTTCCAGCGGCAGCGGCTTGATCTTCCTGTCGCCGGCCGCGGCCGGTGCGGTCAGCACAATGACCGCGAGTATCCAGACCAGCCGATTCATGCATGCTCTCCCTGAACGCTCACTCCGGCTTACGCCCCACGACACAGTGCATGGGATGCGCCATGAACAGCAGGTCCTGCGCGGCGGCCTTGGTGCGCAGGGCCTGCCACGCCGCCACTTCCTGCGGCGTCAATTGGGCAATCAGATGGTCTTCCCGATACCGCCAGATCGGCCCTTCCGGACGATCCAGCGTCACGAGCGCCGGAAAGCATGTGAGATCGCGGAGCCCCGCAGCTCCGACCCGACGGTAGAGGCTGGCATCAGCAATGCCTTTCTCGCCCACGGACTGGGGCGGCACGACGGCCTTGCGGCGGATGTCATCCGGCAAGGCCGGGCTCCACCACTGTGGCAGGTCGAGAGAGCGTACGATCACGCCCACACGACCGCCAGGCCGAACGACGCGTGCCATCTCCGCCAGCGCGCGATCGGCGTCACATTCCTCGAGCACCGTCACCGAGAAGACGCAGCCGAACGACTCGTCGGCGAAAGGCAGCGCCTCGGCGTTGCCCGGCTCGAACCGGATCATGTCTCCGAGTCCCTCCGACTCGGCAAGGGAAGCGGCCTCTCCCAGCAGGAAGGCATTATTGTCCATCGCCGTTATGGCGTTCGCCGGCCCGAGGCGCCGCGCCAGCAGACGGTCCAGCGAGCCAGCGCCACAGCCGACATCGAGAATCGCTTCGCCCGGTACAGGTGCCATCAGATCCACGAGCGTACGAAACATCGCCTGGTAGGTCGGAGCCTGAGCCCGATCTTCCAGCGTGGCGACACCGCCGAGATGCCGGCCACCGAGCGTGATCACGCTGAAGTGCTCCGCCAGCCGCGACACCGCGGGTGCCCACTGCGACGGGGCCAGGAAGAACGGCAACAGAAGAAGCGCAGGCCCTGTTCCGTCGATGCGATAGGATATGCCGGCATGCCAGCCCGACCGCGCCGGCTCGCGCGGCACATCCGCAGCCAGCGGCCCGAGGGATGCCGTCATCGCCTCGACGATCTCGTCCGTGCGATCGGCCACGACGTCCGCCCAGCCGGGCGCATCGTATCCGGCCAGCACGATGCGCCGCACGCCTGCGAGTTTCGCTCGGGCACGGGCCGTCACGTCTGCCGTGAGGCCACGCTCGCCGCAGATCAGCGTAAGGCGATCGCCGACGGCTGCGAACGCTTGCGGGTCGAGGCGCGTCGGCACGCAGAGCACGACACCGCCCAGCTGTTCGGGTGCCCTGCGCGCAAGATCGGCGATGTCGCCGGGCATCTGTGTCGCCACATGCGCCCTGGCGAGTCCGAGGTGATCCATCAGCGCCAGCAGCCGATCCGTTGGAGAATATGGCGTCATCGCTCAAATGAACGACAGGCCGCCGCTCAGGGCGACGGTCTGGCCGGTCATGTAGGCGTTTCCGACCAGCATCATGACAACCTGCGCGCACTCCTGTGGCGTGCCGAAGCGACCGAGCGGGATACGGGCCGGCGACGAGGCCACGCCGGCGCGAACCATGTCCGTCTCGATCAATGACGGCGCAACGGCATTGACCGTGATGCCCTCACTGGCGAGCCGCGCCGCATAACCGCGCGTCAGACCTTCCAGGCCGGCCTTGGAGGCGTTGTAATGCGGCCCGACGGCGCCGGCGCCGCGCGCCGCTCCCGACGAGATGTTGACGATCCGCCCCCATCGGCGCGCCCGCATGCCAGGCAGCACGGCCTGCGTGCACAGGAAGACCGACTTCAGGTTCACCGCGATGGTGCGATCGAAATCCTCTTCGGTGAGTTCATCGATGCCACGCACGAGCCCGATTCCTGCATTGTTGACCAGGATGTCCACGGGTCCAACGGCAGCCTCGACGGCCGAGAGCATGCCCTTGACGGCCGCCGCCTGCGAGACGTCCGCACCGACGGCCATCGACCGCCCGCCGCGACCGCGGATCGCTTCGACCACCTGATGCGCCTGCTCTCCCTGTTGCAGATAGTTCACCGCCACGGCCGCTCCGGCATCGGACAGCGAAACCGCGATGGCCCGGCCGATGCCGCGCGAGCCACCCGTCACCAGTGCAACCCTGCCCTTCAGATCCGCCAATCTCGCCTCCGCGTATCGACCCCGCTCCAGCAGCATGTTACCCGTTTCCAGTGACATAGGAGCATCCACATGCCTCGGCTCGGCTTCGGCGCCTTCCTCGCCCCCCATCATCCGATCGGCGAGAATCCCACCCTGCAGTTCCGCCGTGACCTCAAATTCGTCGAGCACCTCGACGAGCTCGGCTACGATGAGTTCTGGTGCGGTGAGCATCATTCCTCCGGCTGGGAGATGATCGCCTCGCCGGAAATGTTCCTGGCGGCAGCCGGCGAACGCACCAAGCGGATCATGCTCGGCACCGGCGTGGTCTCGCTGCCCTATCATCATCCCTACAATGTGGCGCAGCGCATGGTACAGCTCGACCACATGACCGGTGGCCGGGCGATCTTCGGTTCGGGGCCGGGCGCCCTGCCCTCCGACGCACACACGCTCGGCATCGACCCGATGCTCCAGCGCGACCGCCAGGACGACGCGATCGACGTCATCCGCCGCCTGATGCGTGGCGAGCGCGTCACCAAGAAGACCGACTGGTACACGCTGCAGGACGCCGCCCTCCAGCTGCTGCCGGTGCAGGAGGACATGGAGTTCGTCGTCGCCTCGCAGATCAGCCCGTCGGGCATGACGCTGGCCGGCAAGTACGGCATCGGCATCATTTCCCTGGGCTCGATGTCGGAGCAGGGCCTGCTCTCTCTGCCGACGCAGTGGGGCTTCGCCGAGGAAGCAGCGAAGAAGCACGGCACGACCGTGAACCGCAAGCAGTGGCGCGTGCTGCTCAACTGGCACGTCGCCGAGACGCGCGAGAAGGCCCGCGAGGAAGCCAAGCACGGCCTGATGCGCTGGCACAACGAATACATCACGGGCACCCTGCAACGGCCGGGCTCGGTCCCCTTCACGTCGCCCGACGAGGCCGTCGACAAGACCGCCTTCGTGCCTGGTGCCGCCGCCGTCATCGGCACGCCGGACGACCTCGTGCAGATGATCAAGTCGGTGTACGACAAGAGCGGCGGCTTCGGCACCGTCGTGGGCTTCGTCCACGACTGGGCCAATCCGGAGAACACTTTCCGGAGCTGGGACCTGGTGGCGCGCTATGTCATCCCAGAGGTCAACGGCTATGTGACCAAGCTCCGCGAATCGCAGAAGTTCCTGATCGACAACCGCGCCGTCTTCGACCGCGCGGGCCAGGCCATCATGGCCAAGATCATGGAGAACAAGTCAGCCGCCGAGGCTCTCAAGGTAACAGATTCGCCGCGCTTCGCCGCTGCGGGTGCGCAGGTGCCTAAGGGCTTGGGCAAAGGCAATCAGGCCGCGGAATAATTCCGGACACACACGTCAGGCGGCGCGCATCCACACCGCAGTATCGTGGAATGCCGCGCCGCCATTGGGCGGCACCGGATCGGCTCCGATCAGGACATTGATGCCGACGCGATCCGGAAAGGCATCGCTCGGCCAGTTACCCTCGACGACCACCACGCCCGGCCGGGCGCTGGTGGAAGGCCGGGCGCGCAGCCTGACCTCGCCCCGCGCATTGCCAAGCCGGACCATGCCACCTTCCTCGACGCCCAGCCATGCAGCATCCTGCTCGTGGATCAGCGCGCGCGGCTCGCCCTCCCGGGAGACCGAACCGGGTGTCTCGGTGAAGGTGGTGTTCAGGAAGGCCCGCGCCGGCGGGACGACGAGCCGGAACGGCAGTTCCCCGGTCTCCCGCTCGTAGTTCTCCAGGTGATCGGGCAGCGGCCGCAGCTCGGCATGATACGGGCCGACCGCGGCCCAGTCGGGCTTGAAATGGAAGCGGCCGTCCTTCGACGGGAACCCGTCGTTGAAGTGCGAGGCCTCGAATCCCTCGCCACATTCGATCCAGCCGCGCGCCGCCGCCTCGTCCCACGTGCCGCGCCCCGAGGATTGCAGCGTGGCATCGAGCAGCTCGATCGCGCTCATGCGAAAACTCGGATGATCGGACCCCAGCCTCCTGGCGAGCTGACAGACGACCTCATGGTTCGTCCGGCACTCCTGGTAGCGATCGAGCACCGCCGGTCCGACCGTCAGGTGGGTATGGCCGAGTCCGTAGTAGATATCGTCGTACTCGAGGAACATCGCTGCCGGCAGCAGGATGTCGGCGTACTTCGCCGTCGCCGTCATGAACTGCTCATGCACGCAGAGGAAGAGATCGTCCCGCCGAAGCCCACGCGCCACGGCCGCGCTGTCCGGCGCGACGTTGGCGGAGTTGGCATTCTGCATGATCATCGCCGTGACCGGCGGGCCGCCGGCCAGCGCGTCGGCCTCGCCACACAGTATCGGGCCGATGCGTGACTGATCCAGAACGCGCGTCGCTGGATCGATGAGATCCAGCCCGTGTGCCAGCGTCGTGTCCAGCCGCCAGTTGTCCCAGTTGAGAAAGAAGGCGCCGCCGCCTTGATACTGCCAGGCGCCGGTGATCGACGGCAGGCAGGTCACGGCATGCATGGCGGCGGAGCCATTGCGCGTCCGCGTGAAGCCGAAGCCCAGCCGCAGGAAGCTCCGCCTGGTGCCTCCGTAGAGCCTCGCGAAGTCGACGATCTCGTCGACTGATAGCCCGGTGATCGCCGCCGCCCATGCCGGCGTCTTGTCGGCGAGATGCTCCTCGACGTCGGGGCTGAAGTCCGTGTGACTCGCCAGATACGCCCTGTCGGCGAAGCCCTCCTTCAGAAGGACATGCATCATCGCCAGTGCCAGTGCGCCATCCGTGCCCGGCCGCAGCACCAGACCGATATCGGCCGCCTCGATCGTCGGCGTACGATAGACGTCGACCACGGCGAGCTTGGCGCCGCGCTGCTTGCGCGCCTTGGCGATGTGGGTCATCGCGTTGACCTGCGTGGAGACAGGATTGCCGCCCCACACCACGATCAGATCGGACTGCGCCATCTCCCGCGGATCAGGTCCCAGAAGCTTGCCAACGCCGGCGCGCCAGCCCGATTCGGCGGGTGTCATGCAGATCGTCGTCTTCTGGCGGGAGTAACCGAGAGCATTGCGCAGACGATCGAGTCCCCAGCGCTGCACGACGCCCATCGTTCCGCCGGAGTGATAGGGCCAGACGGCTTCCGCACCGTGCCGCTCCGTGGCTCTGGCCAAGGTGGTCGCAACCTCGTCCAGGGCATCCTCCCAGGAGATCGGACGGAACTCGCCGCTTCCTTTCTCGCCTACTCGCTGCAGCGGCTGCTTCAAGCGGTCGGGATGATGGACGCGCTCGGCATAGCGCGCGACCTTGGCGCAGACCACGCCGTCGGTGTAGCTGTTGGCCGCGGCGCCCCGTATGCGGCCGATCCGCGTTGGCGACAGGCGCTCGACTTCCAGCGAGCAGGCGCTGGGGCAATCGTGCGGACAGGCCGACTTCCAGAATTCCCTGCCCATCTACATCTCGTCCACGCCGAACGCCTGGCGCATCGCCTTCACCCCCTCCTGGTGCGGTGTCCACATCCGGCCGCCGACCATGCCGCCATCGACCACCAGGTCATGGCCGTTGATGAAGGTTGAATCATCGGACGCGAGGAATACCGCCGCATTGGCGATGTCGTCGACGCTGCCGGCACGCGGGATCGGCTGGTTCTTCGCCATGCCGGCCTTCATGGCTTCGGCGAACGTGTCGGCCTTGTCGGGTGGCAGCCCCAGTGCCTTGGCGAAGATGCCGGTGGCGATGCCGCCGGGCGAGATCGAGTTGCAGCGCACGTTCTTCTCGCCGAGCTGCATGGCGGCACACACCGTCAGGTGGTTCACCGCGGCCTTGGCGGCGCCATAGATCATCGACGTCGAGTACCCGGCGCGCCGGCCAGCGACGCTGCCGTTGTTGATGATGCTGCCCGAGCCCTGCTTCATCATGACGGGCGCGGCATGCTTCATGCCCAGCATGACCGACCGCACCAGGGTCGCCATCGCCGCGTCGAAACCTTCGACGGGAATCGTCTCGATGCCGCCGACCGGCGCAGGCCCGCCGGCGTTGTTGAAGAGGCAATCCAGCCGGCCCCATCTGGACAGGCAGGCCCCGATCATCGCTTCGATGTCAGCCTCCTTCGTCGCATCGGCCTTGACGAACAGGCAGCTCTCCTTGCCCAGCGCATCCTCGAGCGTCCGGCCCAGCTCCTCGCGCCGGCCGGTCGCGACGACCTTGGCGCCCTCCCTGACGAAGATCTCGACGGTGCGACGGCCAATGCCGCTGGTCGCCCCCGTGACGATCGTGACCTTGCCGTCCAGCCTGCCCATGCGCGTCTCCCCTTTGTGCGACCGGGATGATACACCACCGGCAACGAGGAGCAGCAGATGACTGTGTTGGGTATCCTGGGTGGCAGCGGCCTGTACGAAATCGCGGGCCTCAAGAATGCGGAATGGCGGCGGATCGCCTCGTCCTTCGGGGAGACGTCGGACGAATTCCTGTTCGGCGAGCTCGACGGGCTGCAGCTCGTCTTCGTGCCGCGGCATGGCCGCGGTCATCGCCATTCTCCGACTTCGATCAACTATCGTGCCAACATCGACGCCCTGAAGCGTGCCGGCGTGACCGACATTCTCTCTCTGTCCGCCTGCGGCTCCCTAAAGGAGGATCTGCCGCCGGGCCATTTCGTCGTGGTCGATCAGTTCATCGACCGGACCTTCGCACGCGAGAAGAGTTTCTTTGGTGACGGTCTTGTGGCGCACGTGTCGATGGCCCATCCGACCTGCAGCCGGCTTGCCCGCGCCGTGCACGACTGCGCGCGCAATGCCGGCTATCCGATCAAGCTCGGCGGCACCTACCTCGCGATGGAGGGCCCGCAATTCTCCAGCCTCGCCGAATCGCGCCTGTACCGCAGCTGGGGCTGCGACGTCATCGGCATGACCAACATGCCGGAGGCCAAGCTCGCCCGCGAGGCCGAGATCTGCTACGTGACCGTCGCCATGGTCACGGACTTCGACTGCTGGCACCCGGACCATGAGCATGTGCAGGTCGCCGACATCGTGCGCGTGCTGCACGACAACGCCGAGAAGGCGAAGGCGCTGGTCACGATGGTCGCGCCGCTGCTCAAGGAATCGCGCCCCACGCCCTGCCCTTCGGGCTGCGACCGCGCGCTCGAATATGCCGTCATCACGGCGCCAACCGCCCGGTCGAAAGAGATGATCGCCAAGCTCGATGCCGTCGCCGGCCGCGTACTGAAGGCTTGAGACGTGCAACGTCCGTCAGATCACAGGCGCCAACCGGTGAGCAACACGCGATGCGTACCGTGACGCGACGGGCAGGAAGGCACGGAAGTCGAGATGGCTCCCGGCGCCGGCGAGGTCGCTGAGACAGCGTATGTTGACGACGGGAATGTCCTCGCCCCAGCGCCGCGCGATCTGGGCGACGGCGCCACCTTCCATCTCGACGGCTTGGGCGCCAAATCCGGTGTGGAGGCGCCGCCTCAGCACCTCGGAATTCACGAAGGCGTCTCCAGTCAGGATGGCGCCAAGTCGTACCGACGGCAAGCGCCGGCCGACACCCACGGCGTCCGGCAGCGGCTCCAGAGTCAGGCCCGCCATCGCCTCGGCCAGCCGGGCGACGACCGGATCGGCAAGCCTGTAGCCCGGCGCCCAGTCGTGTCCCAGCGAAGGCCGACTGCCCGGCTGGATCGTGAGAAAGCCGTCCTCTCTGTGCACGCCGTAATCGTGCTGGGTATTGCTGATTCCCACCACGACGTCCCCAACGCCCAGCGCCGGGTCGAGACCACCCGCCACACCGCAAAGCAGCAGGGCCCGACATTCGAATCGATCGAGCAGCAGCGCCGTGGCCACGCCTGCATTCACCTTGCCTGCACCGGATTCCACGAACACAGCCTCGCGGCCGCCGATCTCGCCACGCCAGAATGCCAGACCGCCGATTTCAAGCGTTTCGGCCGAGCGGTCGGATAGATGGGCGAGTTCCTCGGGCAAGGCCGATATGACGCCCAGAAGCCTGTTTGCCATGCATGAATCGGTTATAAGGTCGCAGCCTCCAACGCAATGAGTCCCGTGCCCCAGCCACTCCCCTCCCGAGAAGTCCTGCTCAGGTCCTGCACCGAGATCGCCGACCAGGCCGCGCGCGAAATCATGCGCATCTACGCCGGCGACCTGGGCGTGCGCGACAAGGCCGACCGTAGCCCCGTAACCGACGCCGATCATGCCGCGGAGGCGATCATCCTCGCGGGCCTGAACGCGCTGACGCCCGGCACGCCGATCATCGCCGAGGAGGAGATGGCGGCGGGCCGCGTTCCCATCATCCACGACGGACCGTTCTGGCTGGTCGATCCGCTCGACGGCACCAAGGAGTTCATCAAGAGGAACGGCGAATTCACCGTGAATATCGCCCTGATCGAGAACGGCAGGCCGACTGTCGGCGTTGTACTCGCTCCGGCGACCGATACGTTGTGGCGCGGCGTCGTCGGGCTGGGAGCCGACAAGCGACAGCAGGACGGCACGTTCAGCGCCATCCGCACGCGTGCGATTCCGGCCGACGGCCTCACCGCGTGCGCCAGCCGCAGCCATGCGGTCTACAGCGACCTCGACATCTGGTTTCGCAACAACGGCCTGACCGTGGCCAAGCGCGTACAGGCCGGATCGTCCCTGAAGTTCTGCCTCATCGCCGAAGGCAAAGCCGACATCTATCCACGCTTCGGACCGACCTGCGAATGGGACACGGCGGCGGGCCACGCCGTGCTCGAAGCAGCCGGTGGCGAGGTCGTCACGACAGACGGCGCGCCGCTCATCTACGGCAAGCCGGATTTCAAGAACCCGCACTTCATCGCCCGCAGCAAGGCAGCACGGTGAACATCGAGGAGGCCGGAAGGCTGATCCGGGAAGGCGAACTCGTCGCCTTCCCGACGGAGACCGTCTACGGCCTCGGCGCCGATGCGACCAACGAGCGCGCGGTGGCGAAGATCTTCGAGGCCAAGGGCCGGCCGCATTTCAATCCACTGATCTCTCACGTCGCCGACACGCGGGCGGCGCGGCAGCTGGTGCGCTGGAACGATCTTGCCGAGAAGCTCGCGGCGCATTTCTGGCCCGGGCCGCTCACCCTGGTGCTGCCGAAGACGGACGATTCGCCGCTCGCCCTGCTGACGACAGCCGGCCTCGACACAGCGGCGATCCGCGCGCCGGACCATCCCATCGCCCAGGCCCTGATCCGCGCCGCCGATCGGCCGATCGCGGCCCCCTCCGCCAACCGCAGCGGCGGTGTCAGCCCGACCCGCGCCGACCATGTCGCACAGTCGTTGGGCGACAAGGTGAAGCTGATCCTGGACGGCGGTCCTTGCCGTGTCGGGCTGGAATCGACGGTCCTGGATCTGACCTCGGCAACCCCGACCCTGCTGCGCCCTGGCGGCGCAACCCGTGAGGCGATCGAGGCTCTCATCGGTCCAGTGGCACTCAGCGAGGCCCTGCCCGAGGGCGACGCGGCACTGAAGTCGCCAGGGCAACTCGCCAGCCACTATGCGCCATCTCGGCCGTTGCGCCTCGGCGCAACGGCGGTCGAAGCAGATGAAGCCTTGCTAGCCTTCGGCGACCGGCCGCCCGCAGGGGCTGTACGAACCCTCAACCTCTCGCCGGCCGGCGACCTCACGGAGGCGGCCGCCAATCTCTTTGCCTCCCTCCGCGCGCTCGACCGGCCGGAGGTAGCGTGCATCGCCGTCATGCCCATTCCCGAAACGGGACTGGGCCTTGCGATCAACGACCGGCTGCGCCGGGCGGCCGCGGATGACGGCAAGCACCGGCGGCGGTAGGCTGCCGCGCAAAGAGAGGAAACGATGCCGGATACTGTCATTCCCAGCATTCCCACCGTGCCGGTCACCCCCGTCGTCCTGGACGCCCTGCGGGCCATCGTCGGCGACAAGGGGCTGATCCTGGACGACCAGGGCAAGGAGCCATTCGTGCGCGACTGGCGCGGCTCGCTGATCGGCACCGCTGCCGTGGTCGTCCGTCCCGCCACGACCGAAGAAGTATCGAAGGTCGTGCGCCTCTGCTTCGAGCACGGCATTGCCATCGTGCCCCAGGGCGGCAATACCGGCCTGATGGGGGGCGCAACGCCGTGGCCCACGCACAGCGGCATCGTGCTGTCGCTCGGCCGCATGAACCGGGTGATCGAGGTCGATCCGGTCGGCTACGCCATGACCGTCGAGGCCGGCTGCATCCTGCAGACGCTGCAGGAGACCGCGGCGGGCCACGACCGCTTCTTTCCGCTCAGCCTCGGTGCGCAGGGCTCCTGCATGATCGGCGGCAATCTGTCGACCAACGCCGGCGGCGTGCAGGTGCTGCGTTATGGCAATGCGCGCAATCTGGTGCTCGGCCTCGAGGTCGTGCTGCCCAACGGCGATGTCTGGAACGGGCTACGCTCGCTGAAGAAGGACAACACCGGCTACGACCTCAAGCACCTGTTCATGGGCGCCGAGGGCACGCTCGGCGTCATAACCAAGGCGGTGCTCAAGCTGTGGCCGGCGCCGAAGGACGTGGCCACGGCATGGCTCGCGATCCGCGACCCGCAGGCGGCGATCGAGATTCTGTCGGAGGCCCATGCGGCGTCGGAGGACAATGTCGGCTCGTGCGAGCTCATGAGCCGCGCCTGCACCGACATGGTGCTGCGCAACATTCCCGGCACCCAGGATCCGCTCAAGGCGGATACGCCGTGGTTCCTGCTGCTCGAATGGTCCTCGTCGCGGCCGCGGGCCGACGGTGCCGAGGGCATGTCGGAGAAGATGGAGCAGTTCCTCGCTGACCAGATGGAGACCGGTCGCGTTCTCGATGCGGTGATCGCGCAGAACGAGGCGCAGGCGCGCAACATGTGGACGATCCGCGAATCAGTTGCACCGGCGTCGCGCGCCGAGGGCCCCGGCCTCAGCTACGACATCTCGGTATCGATCTCGCGGATTCCGGCCTTCATCGAAAGGGGCGTGGCTGCCGCGCTCGATATCCTGCCGAGCATCCGGCCCTACCCGCTGGGCCATATCGGCGACGGCAACCTGCACTTCTCGTTCATGGGTCCCAAGGGCATGGACCGCCAGACGCTGCACCAGTATTCGCCCGCCATCACGCGCGCGGTGAACGACCTGGTGCGCGACATGGCCGGCTCCATCTCCGCCGAGCACGGCATCGGCATCGACAAGATCGACGAGCTGGCACACTACCGCAGCAGGATCGAGCTCGACACGATGCGCTCGATCAAGCGTGCGCTCGACCCCAAGAACATCATGAACCCCGGAAAGATCCTGCGACTGTGAGCGACCTCATCGACAAGCTGCGCGCCATCGTCGGCGAGCGCGGGCTGATCACCGACGAGACGGCCAAGCATCCCTACCTCACCGACTGGCGCGAAAACTATCTCGGTTCTGCCCTGGCCATCGTACGCCCGGCCAGCGCCGAGGAAGTCGCGGCCGTCGTGCAGCTATGCGTGGCCGAGAAAGTGGCGATCGTGCCCCAGGGCGGCAATACAGGCATGGTTGGCGGCGGCACGCCGGACGAATCGGGCCGCGAGATCGTGCTGTCGCTCAACCGCATGAACCGCATCCTCGACATCGACGCGATCGGCTACACCATGACGGTGGAGGCCGGCGTCGTCCTGAAGACAATCCAGGACGCCGCCGCCCGGCACGATCGCCTGTTCCCGCTGAGCCTGGCCGCGGAGGGAAGCTGCACAATCGGCGGCAACCTCTCGACCAATGCCGGCGGCGTGCAGGTCCTGCACTACGGCAACGCCCGCCAGCTCGTGCTGGGGCTCGAGGTGGTGACGCCGCAGGGCGAGATCTGGAACGGCCTGCGTGCGCTGAAGAAGGACAACACCGGCTACGACCTGCGCGACCTCTATCTCGGCGCCGAGGGCACGCTGGGCATCATCACCAAGGCCGTGCTCAAGCTCTGGCCCAAGCCCAAGGACATCGCGACCTCCTGGATCGCGGTGCCCTCGCCGGAGGCCGCCGTGGCGCTTCTGAGCGGTGCGCATGCCGCCAGCGAGGACAACGTGACGTCCTGCGAGCTGATGGGCCGCCAGGGCATCGACTTCGTTCTGAGCCATATCCCGGGCTCCGTCGACCCTCTCGCGGCGTGCCACGACTGGTACGTGCTGCTCGAATGGTCCTCGACCCGCCCGCGCCGCAGTGGCGCCAATGAGGGCGGCCTGGCGGAGAAGATGGAGGCCTATCTCGGCGAGGCGATGGAGCAAGGCCTCGTGCTCGACGCCGCGCTGGCACAGAACGAGACACAGGCCCGCGCCTTCTGGGCGCTGCGCGAGAACCACTCCGAGGCACAGAAGCGCGAGGGTCCGTCGATCAAGCACGACATCTCGGTCTCGGTCAGCAAGCTGCCCGCCTTCATGAAGGAAGGGCTGGCCGCGATGAAGAAGGTGCTTCCCGACTGTCGGCCAGTGCCGTTCGGCCATGTCGGCGACGGCAACCTGCACTTCAACTGCCAGTCACCGCCGGGCTGGAACAAGCCGCAATTCATGGCGTACGGCGAGGCGATCAGCGGTGCGGTCTACGACATCGTCGTCGGCTATGGTGGCTCGATCTCGGCAGAGCATGGCATAGGCCGGCTGAAGGTCGAGGAGCTGGCGCACTACCGCAGCAAGGTCGAACTCGACACGATGCGCTCGATCAAGCGCGCCCTCGACCCTCAGAACCTGATGAATCCAGGCAAAGTTCTGCAGGTCTGATCAGGCAGTGGCCCTGCTAGGGCCGGCGCACGTCGTCGTTGCGGCGGTCGACGATCTCGTACTGAACGTCGATGACCTTGCGCTCCGGCCGCAGCGGGTCGGGCGGCGGCTTGCGACTGAACAGGCCGGTGAGCCAGTCCCGCGCCTTGAAGGCAAAGATCGCCAGCAACGCGACCGCAGCCACGCCAGCGATCACGGCGAAGCCCAGCACTGCCAGAACGACGAAGCCGATCAGACCCAGAATGGCCTGCAGCCATATGCGTGCCGGCAGGCGCGACAACATCTCGAGGAATTGCTTGCCGTTCATGTCGCCCAGCGCTTCTCGAAGTCCCAAACCTCTGGAAATCCCATGAGTTCGTGCATGCCACGATATTGTGGCACTTCGATGCCCGCGCTCGTGCCTTTTTGCCGGAGATAGGCCCAGGCCTCGCGCATCGCCTCGGCGGCGACGCTGAATCCCAGGCCGGGATAGATGGCGATGTCGTAACCCCACTTCTTCAGCCGGTCGACCTCGACACGCGGCGTCTTGCCGAACTCGACCATGTTGGCCAGCAGCGGCTTGCTGACCTCGCGGCCGATGCGTTCGAGTTCGGCCTCACTTTCCGGCGATTCGACGAAGATCACGTCGGCGCCCGCTTCCTCGTAGAGCCGGGCGCGGCGCAGCGCCTCGTCCAGACCGTGCGCGGTGCGGGCATCGGTGCGCGCGATGATCAGCGTTTCCGGATGGCGGCGCGACTCGGCCGCAACCTTGATCTTGAGCGCCATCTCCTCGGCCGGCACGACCCGACGCCCCGGCGTATGCCCGCACTTCTTGGGCGTTTCCTGGTCCTCGATCTGGATGCCCGCAACACCTGCCGCCTCGTAGCCGCGCACGGTGCGCTGCACGTTCAGCAAGCCGCCGTAGCCCGTGTCGGCGTCAGCGATCACCGGCGTCCTGACCACCGAGCAAATCATCTCGGCGCGGCCCACCATATCGGAATAGGTCGCCAAGCCGGCATCCGGCAGCCCCAGCATCGAGGCGGTGGCGCCGTAGCCCGTCATGTAGAGCGCAGCAAAGCCCATGGTGTCGGCCACGCGGGCGGAAATGCCATCATAGACCCCGGGGGCCAGGATGAACTCGCCCTTTGCCAGATGCCCGCGCAGCGCGGCCGCCTTCTCATTGCCCGCCATGATCCGGTCCCTTCGTCGATCGCGTTGGGCGATATTGCGCCCGACTGGACGCAATATCGCAAGAGCGGCGGGCCGCCCTGTTTCGCCTAAGGAAGCCGCGCCTCAGACGGAGACGGGCTTCAGCTCCTCGGAGTTCGCCGTCTTGCAGAAGGTCGTCGTCTCGGTCGTCGTCTGGCCATTCTTGGTCGCGGTGAGTTCAATCGGCCGACAGGTGCTGCCGTCGGCGCGACGGGTCGCCGGCGCGACAGGTTTGGCGGCAACCACCGTCGGCGGCGGGGCCGAGGTGCCGGCTGGCGGCGCCGAGGTTGGTTCGACCGTGTAGGTGGTTGGCACGTTGGTCTCGGCCGTGAAGGCGGTCTGCGTCGCCTGAGCGAGGCGAGCCCGCTCCTGCTGGTCGAGCGCCCGGCCAACCAGATTCCCAGCCAGCGCACCAACCAGCGCACCGCCGACGACGCCGCCAGCCGTGCCGAAGGCAAGGCCACCCACCGTACCGCCGACCGCCGCGCCCATGAACGTCCCCATCGCCTGGTTGGACGGTCCGCCGCTTTCGCTGGTCGTGCAAGCCGTCGCCAGACCGAGCGCCGCCACGAGACCGACCGCGTGCACGGCAAGCTTCCGGCCAGCCAGCCACGAGATCGGTCGGGCAATCAATGCAGTCATTTGGTGCATCTCCGTTTGTATTCTGAAACAGTCACTCTACCCCACAGGGCCTGTTTGCGACCACGAGCTTCGTCCTCGGCGTCCGCGTAAGAGCGCGGCGCGTCACATGAGGCCAGAACCAGCCCATTGCGCACCAGCGCCAGGGCCAGGTCGAGGCGGTCGGAGTCCGGAATATCCGCCAGCGGCGGCTTGGCATTGAGCGGCGTGACAAGGCAGCGATAGAGCGGCGTCCCATCGGTCAGGCGATCGGTCTGGCGGCAGCGCAGGTCGCGCGGCTGAGCGGCCAGCGCGTCGACCGCGACCTTGTGAAGAGCCGGATCGTTCACGATGTCGACGCCTTGCAGCCGGATCTCGTCTGCCTTGTCCTTGAGGCCGATCATCATCAGCGTCTTGCCGAAGTGATCGAATGTGCCCGTCACGAACTCGACGGCCTTGCGTGCTTCCTCGACTGCCTTGCGGCGCGCTTCTGCCTCTTCTTCCGCCTTGCGCCTGGCGTCGTCTTCGGCGCGCTTCTGAGCGGCAAGTTCCGCCTCGGTCTTTCGACGCGTGTCGTCCTCAAGCTGCTTCCTGGCGGCGACCTCGGCCTCCTCCTGAGCCTTGCGAGCGGCCATCGCCTGCTCGGCCTTCAGCCGTTCCGCCTCGGCTTTCTGACGCTCCTCCTCTGCCTTCTGCCGCTGCTCCGCCTCCGCTCGCAGCCTCGCCGACTCTTCCTCCGCCTTCAGGCGCCGGGCCTCGGCCTCCTCGGCCGCCTGGCGTGCCTTGATGGTCTCGGGATCGGGCCCGCGCGAGGCGATTGCGTAGTAGCCGCCGCCACCCAGCAGGGCCAGCAGCACGACGATCGCGGCCATCCAGAGCCCTGTGCGTCTCGGCGCCGCCGCGCTACCCGATGGCGAGCCAGGCGACGGCACGGACGGCGTTGGGGCGGAGAGCGTCGACACGTGCTGCGGCGGTCGGGCCTCCGCGGCCGCCGGTCCGGCCATGATCATCGTGGCGTCGGCGGCCGGTGCTTCGGTCATGCCAAGGATGGCCCGCCAGCCCGCGATGCTCTGCGGCCGGTCGCGCGCCGCCACGGCCAAGCCGGTATCGACGCCTGCCAGGACACCCGGCGAGAAGCCAGCTGGCTTGAGCTGTGTCAGCGGCTCGTAGGTATCCTCGAGCATGCGGTCGAAGGCATTGGGCGGCGCCTTGCCGGTGATCGCGTGATAGAGCGTGGCCGAGAGGCCGTAGATGTCGGTCCACGGTCCCTGTTTGGCCGATGTCATCTGCTCGGCCGCCGCGTAGCCGGGTGTGAAGATCGCGGTGAGCACCGCACTTCGTCCCGCCATCGCTGCGCGCGACGCGCCAAAGTCGATCAGTGTGGGGTTGCCGGGGGCATCGAGCAGGATGTTGGCTGGCTTGATATCGCGATGCAGGAATCCCGCATTGTGTACCTGTTCAAGGCCGTCCAGCAGCGGCCACAGCACGCGGTCGACTTCCGCCGGCCCCAGCCGGCCATCGCGATTGATCCGGTCCTCGAGCGTGATGCCGCTCAGGAGCTCCATGACGATGTAGGCGGTGCCGTTGGTCTCGAGATAGTCGAAGACCTGCACGATCGCCGGTACGCGATGGAGGCTGGCGAGCGTACGCCCTTCGGTGACGAAACGATCGCGCCCCCAGCCGAAATCGTCGGCCATCTTCGTGGTGCGCGGCAACACCGTGGCGCCGTCCTGGCGGATCGCCAGGGCGGTCGGCAGATACTCCTTGATCGCCACATCACGGCCGAGCTGGACGTCGCGGGCGCGGTAGGTGATGCCAAAGCCCCCCTGTCCCAACACGGCGACGATCTCGTAGCGGCCGATCGTCTGTCCGGGTTGAAGGGCGGCGTAGTCGATCTCCGGCACCGTGCCGGCAGCGGCCGCGGAGCCCTGCGTGGCACCCGCTCCGGCCGCCGGATCGGAACCCGAACCAGCGCTTTGGCCGGAGCCTTGGCCAGAAATCTGGGTGGGGCCGGTCATGATCTCAGAGCTGACGAACGTGGAGTTCGACGTCGCCGAGCTGCAACCTGGCACCGGCATGCAGCGCCACCGGTTCGCCGGCGCGCAAGGCCTGGTCACCGAGCCGCGTGCCGTTGGTAGAGCCGAGATCCTCGACCTGCAGGGCCTCGCCGGCTACGCGCAGCCGGGCATGCCGGCGCGACACCGTCGGATGGGCGATGACGAAGTCGCACTGGTCGGCGGCGCGGCCGATCACCATTCCTTCCTGCCGGCTCATCAGCTTTTCCAGGGTCACTTCGAAGGCGTGCTTGTTCCGCGTCGAGTCGGCACCTTCGAAGCGCAGCGTGATCTGCGGCACCATCCGCGTCGTCGTGCCCACCGGAGCGGCCGGCCGGGACGGACGGACATGAAATACCTGAACAGAACGGCTGACATTCTTGAGCTGGTGCTCGCCGCCATCGACGAAAGCATACTCGACACGCAGTTCAACCAGGTCGCGCACGGCACGCGACACGGCGATGCCGCCCGGCTCGGCAAGCGCCTGGATGCGCGCCGCGAGGTTCACACCGTCGCCGAAGATGTTTTCATCCTCGTCATCGACGATGACCTCACCGAGATGCACGCCGATGCGGAACATCATGCGTTGCGCCTCGTCGAGCGCTTCGTTGAACCGCGCCATGCGCTCCTGGATATCGATGGCCGCGCCGACCGCCGTCACCGCCGAGCCGAACTCGGCCAGCATGGCGTCACCGGCCGTGCCGACCAGCCGCCCCTTGGACGCGTCGATGGATGGACGCCATACCTCGATCTGCGCCGACTTCAGATGGCGGAAGGTGCGCGTCTCCGCCCCCTCCATCATGCGGGTGAATCCGGCCAGATCGGCATGGACGATTGCGGCTAGGCGGCGTTGCATCGCGGCCTCCGGTCAGCGCCCCTTGAAGGTTGGCGGGCGCCGCTCGCGCAGCGCGGCCAGCCCCTCGCGCAAATCCTCGGAGGTGGCGCACTCTTTCATGGATTGTCTGATCGAAGGAATGTCGGGCTCTGCCTGGGCGAATTGCTCGATCGCACGTTTCATGTTCACCATGGAAAGCGGCGCCAAAGTGGCAAGCCTGTTGGCGATTTCATCGATTTTTGTGGGGAAAGCCACACGCTCGACCAGCCAATCCAGATAGCCGACCGCCAGCAGGTCGGTATCGGCAAAATCCTCGGACAGCAGGAAAGCGCGCTTGGCGAAGCTCGGGCTCACCTTCTGAGTGTAGCGCCTCAGCCCGCTGGGATAGTAGTGCAGCCCGAAGCGCGCCGCCGGCATGAAGAAGCGCATGCCCTTCACCCCCAGCCTGAAATCGCAGGCCAGCGCCAGATCGGTGGCACCGCCATAGACGCCACCGTTCAGTGCGCACAGGGTCGGCATGCGCATCGCCTCGATGCGATCCATCACCGTTTCGAACGCACTGTCGCGATGGCCGTCCTGCTGCGGCGACTGCTGCTGGCTCCCGGATGCGATGGAGCCCAGGTCGTAGCCGGAGCAGAAGGTCTTGTCGCCGGCGCCGGTGATCACCGTCACGCGAATGTCGGGATCGGCATCGGCCTTCTCGACCGCGTCGAGCAGCAGCCCGAGGCCGGTCGGATCGAGGCGGTTGTGCTTGGCCGGATCGTTGAGTGTGATCGTGGCCCGCGGGCCCGAGATGGACAGCAGGACGGTGTCGGTCATGGCCTGGGAAAATAGCCGACCCGGTCGCCAAAAGCGACCGAGCACGGCATATTGGCCTCTCGGAGGACAACATATGACGTATACAGCGCCCCTCGCCGACATGCGTTTCGCCTTGCGCGAACTGGCCGGCCTGCACGGGGTCGCCGCCCTGCCCGGCTACGAGCACGCTACAGACGATACAATCGACGCGGTTCTCGAGGAGGCAGCCAAGCTCGCCGGCAGCGGCCTGGCGCCCCTGAACCGCGACGGCGACAAGGTGGGCGCCAAGCTGGAGAACGGCGTCGTACGGACGGCACCCGGCTTCGCCGCGATCTACAAGGAGTTCGTCGAAGGCGGCTGGAACTCACTGCCCTTCGATCCGGCGTTCGGCGGCCAGGGCATGCCGTGGCTGCTCGCCGCGACCGTCCAGGAGATGTGGCAGGCGGCCAACATGGGCTTCGGCCTCGTCCTGCTCCTGAACCAGGGCGCTATCGACGCCATCCATCATCATGGCTCGGCCGAGCAGAAGGCGACCTACCTGCCCAGGATGATCTCGGGCGAGTGGACAGGCACGATGAACCTCACGGAACCGCAGGCCGGATCCGACCTCGGCCAGCTCAAGGCCCGCGCGATCCGCAGTGGCGACCATTACCTGATCACCGGCCAGAAGATCTTCATCACCTACGGCGAGCACGACATGGCCGAGAACATCGTACACCTGGTGCTGGCGCGCACGCCTGACGCACCGCCAGGGGTGCGCGGCATCTCGCTGTTCATCGTGCCGAAGTTCCTCGTCGGCACCGACGGGAAGCCGGGCAAGCGGAACGACCTGCGCTGCGTGTCGCTGGAGCACAAGCTCGGGATCCACGCCAGTCCGACCTGCGTCATGTCCTACGGCGATGACGGCGGCGCAGTCGGCTACCTGGTCGGCGAGGAAGGCCGTGGCCTGTCCTACATGTTCACCATGATGAACAACGCGCGACTGTCGGTCGGCATCCAGGGCCTGGCCATCGCTGAGCGGGCCTACCAGCAGGCCGCTGCCTTTGCCAAGACGCGCATCCAGTCGAAGGATGACGGCAGCGAGAAGCCGCAGCCGGTGTCGATCGTCCATCACGCCGACGTGCGGCGCATGCTGATGAGCATGCGTGCCCAGATCGAGGCCATGCGAGCACTGGGCTACTACACCGCGGCCGGCATCGACGCCGCCCTGAAGCATCCCGATCGCGCCGCGGCGCGCCGCACCCAGGACCGCGTCGACCTGCTGATCCCCATCGTGAAAGCCTGGTTCACCGATCTCGGCAACGAGATCGCGTCGACCGGCGTGCAGATCCACGGCGGCATGGGCTTCATCGAGGAGACCGGCGCGGCCCAGCATTTGCGCGACGCCCGGATCCTGCCGATCTACGAAGGCACCAACGGGATCCAGGCGCGCGACCTCGTAGGCCGCAAGGTCGCCAAGGACGGCGGCGAGACCATGCTGGGACTGGTCGCCGAAATGCGCGTGCTGGCCGAGGAGATGAAGGCGGCGCCGGGCGATGACCTCGCCGCCATCCGCGCTGCCCTGTCAGCCTCGGCCGACGTACTGGAGGACGCGACACGCTGGGTCGCGCAGTCTGCCAGGGCCGATCTGGTCTCGGCGCTCGCGGGCTCGGTGCCCTTCCTGCGGCTTGCCGGCACGGCGCTGGGTGGCTGGCTGCTGGCCAAGGGCGCCCTGGTGGCCAACGGCAAGCTCGCCGCCCGCGACGGCGACCCCGCCTTCATGGAAGCCAAGGTGGTGACGGCGCGCTTCTATGCCGAGGTCATCGTGCCGCCGGCGCTGGCCCAGCTCGGCCCGTTGAAGGCGGCCGGCCGCACGGTGTTCGCACTGGACGAAGCCCAGCTCTGACGGGCAGGCCTTCGCTTCCCGCTGGCCTGCTGCTCGAAAAAAACGCCCGGTCGACGACCGGGCGTTCGATTGGAGCCGCGGCTCCCTATCCGAAGAATGTCAGCTCAGGCTGCTTCCTGCTGTTCGGCCGGCTCGGCCGACGGTCCGCTGTCCTGGCCCTTGGCCGAGGTATCGCGCTCGACGAATTCGATCACCGCCATGGGGGCAGCGTCGCCGAAGCGGTAGCCCGCCTTCAGCACGCGCAGGTAGCCGCCCGAGCGCTTGGCGTAGCGCGGGCCCAGTGTCGAGAACAGCTTGTCCGCGACATAGGGGTCGCGCAGGAAGCCGATCGCCTGACGACGAGCATGCAGGCCTCCCCGCTTGCCCAGAGTGACCAGCTTCTCGACGATCGGACGCAGGTCCTTCGCCTTGTGAAGCGTGGTCGTGATCTGCTCGTGCTTGATGAGGGCACCGGCCAGATTGGAGAACATCGCCTTGCGATGCTCCGCCGTGCGGTGGAACTTCCGACCGCGATTTCCGTGACGCATGACTAATCCCTTCCCGTCGGCCTAGTACGGCTCTTCCAACCGCTTGGCCATCTCTTCGATGTTGTCCGGCGGCCAGCCCGGGATTTCCATGCCCAGGTGAAGGCCCATGCCGGCCAGCACTTCCTTGATCTCGTTCAGAGACTTGCGGCCGAAGTTCGGCGTGCGCAGCATCTCCGCCTCGGTCTTCTGCACGAGATCGCCGATGTAG
>QFCS01002053.1_pt1 | contig 29368 bp, 31 predicted proteins | sample 3576561 | NCBI WGS metagenome assembly QFCS01 | reverse complement strand
GCAGACGCCCACCGTCTCGCGCCGCGTCGACGGCACCATCGACGTCAACGGCCGGACCCCGATCGAGTTGCTGGAGCAGGAAATCGGCCACGTGCTGTCGGAAGACGAACGGCGCGAGATTGATACGGTCGGCGGCCTGATCTTCTCGCTGCTCGGACGCATCCCGGAGCGCGGCGAGGTCGTCCGCCATCCGTCGGGTGTCGAGTTCGAGGTGCTGGATGTGGATCCTCGGCGCATCAGGCGGCTGCGCGTGCGGCCGCCGAACACGGCCGCTGCCGTGGCCTGACCGCTTGTTCACGCAATGAAATTCCAGGGATGGCGCGCCTTGGGCGCCGCCTTCGTGGCCGGTGCGCTGGCAGGGCTGGCGATGCCGCCGCTCCATTGGCTGCCGCTGGCCGTGCTCGGCATTGTCGCCTACGTGTGGCTGTGGGCCGCCGCACCCGGTCCGAGGAGCGCGCTGATGCGTGGCTGGGCCTGGGGGACCGGTCATTTCGCCGTCGGCTCCTACTGGATCCTCGAAGCCTTCTACGTCCCGCCCGCGGACTTCGCCCTGGTTGGACCACCCATCGTCGCCGGCTTGGCTGTCCTGCTTGGCTTCTTCCCCGGCCTCGCGGCCGGCGTCTCACGATATGTCGTGGAGCGCTGGCCGGCTGTCGGCGGCCGCTGGAGTCGCCTCATTGTCCTTGCGATCGCCTGGGCGCTGGCCGAGTGGCTGCGCGGACATGTTTTCACCGGCTACCCGTGGAACCCGCTGGCGCATGTCTGGGCCTTTGCAACGCCCCTGCTGCAGGGAGCGGCGCTGGTCGGGGTGTTCGGCCTGGGAGCACTGACTTTTCTCGTGCTGGCGGCGCCGACCGCCGGCTGGTGGGCGTCGCTGGCGGCCGTTGCCGCCGTGGCGCTGGCCGGATTTCTCGGCCAGCAGGCGATGCCTCCCGCCGATGCGAACGGTATTGGCAGCGGTCCTGACAGTGGCCCGTGGATGCGCATCGTGCAGCCCAACGTGCCGCAGTCGGACAAGTGGCGGCCCGAGAGCCGGGCGCGTCAGCTCGCCAAGCTGGTCGCCATGAGCCGGTCGCCGGGCTTCGAGCGCATGGCGGCGGTGATCTGGCCGGAGACTGCGGTGCCCATGGTGGTCGAGCCGGGTTCCCCCGCTCTGACCGCCATGGCCGCGGCGGTGCCGCCCGGCGGCTACCTTCTGACCGGAGCGGCGCGGGCGACGACCCGGCCCGAGGACGGCGTCTGGAATTCCCTGCTGGTGATCGACGCCACGGGAGCGATCGCGGCGCACTACGACAAGGTCCATCTGGTCCCGCTCGGCGAGTACATCCCGTTCCACAAGCAGCTGGCACCGGTCTCCGGCTTCATCGGCCGCGGATCCTTCGAGGTGGGCGAGGAACGGATGACGGTCGCTCCAGCCGGCCTGCCGTCGTTCTCGCCGGTGATCTGCTACGAGGTCATCTTTCCGGCGGCGGTGACCGGGCCGGGAGTGCGGCCGCGATGGCTGCTGAACGTCACGAACGACGCGTGGTTCGGCCTGACCAGCGGACCGTATCAGCATCTCACGAGTGCCCGCCTGCGTTCCATCGAGGAAGGCCTGCCCATGATGCGCGCGGCGAATACCGGCGTTTCCGCGGTGATCGACGCCTACGGCCGAGTCGTGGCGTCTCTCGACATGCAACAGGAAGGGATCATCGATCACCGTCTACCCGCGGCGCGCGCACCAACACCCTACGGCCAGTGGGGCGATTGGATGCTCGTTACCCTGGTTGCATTTCTGTTGGGAATGCTGCTCGCCACAGGATTGTGGAGGCGCCGGGGAGCGCCGTGACGCATCTCGCATGCAGAGGTTGCACTTGCTTTATCCCGGTGAGGGACTAATGTCATATGCAGTCGTGGCGTGTAGATATGCATTTTTGCACACGGGGCACGTCGGTGGGGCGCACCTTACGGGTGTCCGCCACTTTATTTGCACAACCGCGTTGTAGGTAGTTGTCGGTAAGAGACGGATCGAGAGAGGCATCATGGCGAGATCACATCCAGTCGATGTTCATGTCGGCGCGCGTATGCGTCAGCGCCGCACGCTCCTGGGTATGAGCCAGGAGAAACTCGGCACAGCGGTGGGCCTCACCTTCCAGCAGATCCAGAAGTACGAGCGTGGCTCCAACCGTATCGGGTCGAGCCGGTTGTTCGAGTTCGCCAAGGTCCTGGACGTGCCCGTTTCCTATTTCTTCGACGAGATGCCGAGCAACGCGCTTTCCGGGCGTCCCATGTCGGGGCGCGGCCGCAAGGGCTTCGGCGAGGCCGGCACGCCATTCGAGCAGGAGAAGGATCCCCTGATCAAGCGCGAGACGCTCGAGCTGGTGCGCGCTTATTACAAGATCCGCGAAGGCCGCGTACGCAAGCGCATCTTCGAGATGGTGAAGGCCGTCGGCGCCGCCAGCCACGCCGAAGTGCTCGGCGGTCGCAAGGGGCGCTGAGGCGGCTGCCATGTCGGCCAAGAGGGGATAAGTGAACCCCTTGATTTCGGTCTATTTTTGGAGTTTTTAACGGTGCGGCATCGATGGGCGATGTCGCCGCGGACGGATTTGGACGACTTGCCACCGCGACAATAAAGGCTAAGCCGGACGTTGGCGGCTCTTCCGCCCTGCCCGGAGTCCAGTGTGATCTGTGGGAGGGCTGTTTTGGCGCTCAAGGACTATATCTTCACCAGCGAATCGGTTTCCGAAGGCCATCCGGACAAGGTCTGCGACCAGATCTCGGACGCGGTCCTCGACGCTTTCATTGCCAATGACGTGAAGCTCGGCATCGCTGACGACAGCCATGGCAATACCCGTCTCGGCTGCGAGACGCTCGCCACCACCAACAAGATCGTGATTGCCGGCGAGGGCCGCGCCTCGGCGCCCTACATGCGCAAGTACGGCCAGCACACGGTCGTCAATCGCGAGGCCATCACCGAGATCGCCCGCGACGTGGTGCGCGACATCGGTTACGACCAGGACGGCTTCTCCTTCCATGGTGCCGATGTCGAGGTGCTGCTGCACGGCCAGTCGCCCGACATCGCCATGGGCGTGGACGCCAAGAAGAAGGGCGGCAATCTCGGCGAGCAGGAAGGTGCGGGCGACCAGGGCCTGATGTTCGGTTTCGCCTGCCGCGACAGCGAGGAGTACGAGAAGGGCTCGTTCATGCCGGCCCCGATCTATTTCTCGCACAAGATCCTGGAAGTCCTGAGCAAGGCGCGGCGTTCCGGCGAACTGCCGGATCTGCAGCCCGACGCCAAGAGCCAGGTGACCGTCCGCTACGTCAACGGCAAGGCCATGGGCGCCACCAAGGTCGTTGTCTCCACGCAGCACAAGGAGGCCACGGCCAAGGGCAAGAAATACAACTCCGGCATGGTCAAGGAGATGATCGCCGGGCATGTCGAGAAGTCGCTGCCGGAGGGCTGGATGCCCAAGAAGGCCGCGGACTTCTTCGTGAATCCGACCGGCAACTTCGTGGTCGGCGGTCCGGACGGCGACTGTGGCCTGACCGGCCGCAAGATCATCGTCGACACCTATGGCGGCTACGCGCCGCACGGTGGCGGCGCCTTCTCCGGCAAGGATCCGACCAAGGTCGACCGGTCGGCGGCCTATGCGGCGCGCTACCTCGCCAAGAACGTCGTCGCGGCAGGTCTCGCTGACCGCTGCCTGATCCAGGTGGCCTATGCCATCGGTGTGGCCGACCCGATGTCGCTCTATGTCGACACTCAGGGCACCGGCAAGGTCGACGAGCGTCGGATCGAGAAAATCCTCTCCGATCTGTTTCCGCTGCGGCCGACGAACATCCGCCGGACGCTGCAGCTCAACAAGCCGATCTACCGTCGGACCGCGGCATACGGCCATTTCGGCCGCAAGCCGGAGCGCGACGGCGGCTTCTCATGGGAGCGGACCGACCTGGTGCCGGAGCTGCGGCGGGCCTTCGGCGCACGTTAGGAATCTTCCCTAGTAGATTGAATCCCCGCTAGATTTTGATAGTGTCAGAGGGGCGGCAATAACGAGTCTGCCGGAGCAGACGAAGAATGGCCCCTCTGGAGAATGGCGGGTTTCAGCCATCGGTATGGGCCGGCGAGCGCAGCCGGCCGATCGATTCGCTGATGCGCGCGCTCCTCTATATCGCCCAGCAGGCGGGCCGCCCGGTCAGCGAAGCCGATGTGCGGCGCCTTGCAACGGTTCCCGCGTCCGGCCTCGACGAAGCCGCGTTCCTGCGGGCCGGGGCGCGGCTTGGCATGGCGACGCGGGCCGTCGATCTTTCGGACGAACGGCTGGATGACCTGCCGCAGCCCTTCGTGCTGCTCGCGGCGGGCAAGCCGGCGCATGTTGTCGTGTCGGGCAAGGCGGGCCGCTGGCTCGTCCTCGATGTCATCGACGCCCGCGTCTGGGAGTTGTCGACCGACGAGGTGACGGCACTCGGCACGCGCGCCCTGCTGATGCGCGAGCGGCTGCCCGGCGAGCGGCCCTCGGCCTGGTATGCGCTGCTCTGGGCCCAGGTCCGGCCGGTGATCGTGAAGCTGCTCGCGGCATCGTTCGTCATCAACGTGCTGGGGCTCGCGACGCCGCTGTTCATGATGGTGGTGCTGAACGCCGTCCTGGGTCATCGCGGCGCGCCTGCCGACGCTGCGTCGCTGATGACGGTGATCGCCGCCGGCATGCTGGTCGTCTACCTGCTCGATCTCGGCCTCCGCCTGCTGCGCGGACGGCTGTCGGCGCGTACCGGCGCCCGGCTCGATTCGCTGATGAGCGCCGAGGCGCTGCATCATCTGCTGCAGCTTCCCTATCGCCATTTCGAGCGCACACCCTCGGGCGTGATCGCCGAGCGCCTGCGTCAGCTCGATGTGCTGCGCAGCTTCTTCACCGGGCAGATGCCGGTCCTGGCAGTCGATCTCCTCTTCGTGGCGTTCTTCCTGGCGGCGACCTTCGCCATGAGCGGCGTCCTGGGCGCCGTGGCGACGCTCGCCGTGCCGGTGATCGTCGGCGTGTCACTCGCGACCCATCGCGCGCAGCGCAGGCTGGCGGAAGAGAGCTTCCAGGCGCTTGCCGCCAAGGGGTCGACCCTGGCGGAGACCGTCAACAACGTTGCGACCATCAAGTCTCTCGGGCTCGAGGCGGAGATCGAGAAGCGCTGGCAGACCAAGGTCGAGCAATCGGCATGGACGAGCTATCGCGCCAGCAACCTGGCCAACATCGCCGCCAGCGTATCGGGCTCCCTGCTGCTGCTCGCGTCACTCGCCATCGTCGTCATCGGCGTGCACCAGGTCGTCGATGGCCGCATGACCGTGGGCGCCCTGGTCGCGGCCAACATGCTGGCCGTGCGGGCGCTGCAACCGACGCGCCAGCTCGCGGCCGCGTGGCATCAGCTGCAGGCGGTGAGCGCCGCCTTCAAGCGCATCGACGCGCTGATGCGCGAGCCGGCGGAAGGCGTGGCGGGCGAGTGCGTGCCAATGCCGGCGCTCGCCGGCGAGATCACCTTCGAGCGCGTGAGCTGGCGTCCCGACGAGCGGGGGCCGGCGATCCTCGACCATGTCGACTTTCACGTCGGTGCCGGCGAGATTCTCGGGATCGTCGGTCCGTCGGGCTCGGGCAAGACGACGGTCGCCAACCTGGTACAAGGCCTCTTCGCGCCGTCGAGCGGCCGGGTGCTGATGGACGGTACCGACGTGGCGCACCTCTCGCCAGCGCAGCTCAGGGCGCAGATCGGTGGCGTGCCGCAGGAGGTGCAGCTCTTCACCGGCTCGGTGCGCGAGAACATTGCGATGGGCGTCCCGGACAAGGATCCGAGCCGGGTGGTGGCGGTCGCCAAGTTCGTCGGCGCGCACGACTTCATCCAGCGCTTGCCGCAGGGCTACAACACGATGCTGGGCGAGCGCGGCCAGGGACTGTCCTACGGCCAGCGCCAGCTCCTCAGCATTGCCCGGGCGTTGATTCGCAATCCGCGCATATTGGTGCTTGACGAGGCGACCAGTGCGCTCGACCCGGCCACCGAGGAGCAGCTGCTGCGCCAACTCAAGGCCAATGCGCGGGGGCGGACGGTGATCATGATCACGCATCGCCTGGCGCCGCTGGCCATCGCCGACCGCGTGGCGCTGCTGATGGAGGGCCGCATCGAGCGGATCGGCTCGCCGACCGAGGTGATGGCCTATGCCCGCATCCGCATGGCCGAAGCGAGCCGCGGCAGGGGAGCGACGGCCGCCACGGCCTCCCTGGGCTGACGCCTCAGATCAGGAGCGCGAAGTCGGGATCGTGCAGGCGAGCCAGTCTCTCGGAGGCCAGCCGCGCACTGTCGATCAGCAGCGACTTGCGGCGCGCGGCGGCCAGCGCTCGGCGGGGGGCTGCGCGCAGCAGTTCGCCGCCATAGGCATCTGCGACGATCAGGCCGATATCGCCCGGGATCAGGGCCTGCGGGAAGTCGAGTGGAATCGCAAAATAGAGCTGGTCGCACCAATCGAGGTAATCCGGCCACTTCTCGTCGACCCGCCAATCCTCGATCGAGGATTTCACCTCGATGATGGTGATGTCGCCACCTGGACCGATGGCGAAGATGTCGGCACGGCGTCCGTCGGGCAGGGGCAGCTCGAGGAGCACCGATTTGCCTGCCTGTCGCATCAGGCGGCAGGCGCCGCGACAGACGGCGAGCGTCGTTTCGGGGCGCCCTGGCGGCGCAGGGACGGGCAGGCTCATCAGCCTACCGGCCAGCGGGAGCCTTGGGCGGGACGATCCGCGGCGCGCCGTCCGTCACCGGCCGTTCGAGTACCGGCGTGAACCGCTGCGCCAGCGCTTCCGCACGCTTGCGGTCGCCCTCGGGGAGCTGCTCTGCGAGCTTTGCCCGCGCCGTGCGTGAATCGGGATGGCCGCCGCGTTCGGCGAGTACCAGCCACTTGTAGCCCTCTACCGGGTCGGCTGGGCTGGCGGTCCCGCCGATCAGCATGAGGCCGAGTGCGTGCTGCGCCTGGGGTAGGCCCTGCTGTGCGGCGCGGCTGTACCAGAGTTGCGCCTGGACGGGATCGCGAGCCACGCCGACGCCGGCGAAATAGGCGTTGGCCAGCTTGAACTGCGCGGAAGGTACGCCAGCCTGCGCCGCGAGCTGATACCAGCTCACTGCCGCCTGCACGACCTTCTCGTTCGCTGCCTTGTCGCGCGAGGCTGGCGTGCGTGCCGCCATGTCGCCCAGCGCCAATGCCGCTTCGGGGACGCCGCTTGCCTGTGCCTGCATCAGCCAGCGCTGGGCGGCCGCGATGTCGCGCTTCATGCCGAAGCCTTCGCTCAGAGCTAGGCCGTAGCGCAGGCCGGCCAGCGCATGGCCTTGCTCCGCGGCGCGCCGGAACAGATCGGCGGCGCGCACGGGATCCTCGACGGCGGGCCCGTCCGATTCGGACAGGGCGCGTCCCAGCAGGTAGAGCGCCTGCGGATCACCGCTCGCGGCCGCCTTCTCGAGCCAGGCGCGCGCCTGCACGAGGTCGCGCGGTACGCCGCGACCGCTCAGATAGAAGATGCCGAGATTGATCTGGGCGCGCCGATGACCGGCTGTCGCCGCCTTCTCGAACAGTTCGGCGGCGCGGACGTCGTTGCGCGGTGTTCCCGCAAGGCCCTCGGCATAGACCAGCGCCAGACGATGTGCGCCTTCGCTCGAGCCGGCATCGGACGCGCGCTGGATGAGACGCAGACCGTCGCGGGCGGCACCGCGATCGATCAGCACCGCACCTAGCCATGCGTCGGCATCGGGGTTGCTCTGCCCCTGTCCGCGCAGGGTCGCCTCGGCGGTCGCGAGATCACCCGCCCGATAGGCATCGACCGCCGCGCGTAGAGACGCTGGCACATCGGCTGCGCCGTTCTGCTGTCCATACGCGTTGCTGCCTGCAGCCAGCAACGCGGCCAGCAGGGCCAGCCGGTGGACGGTCATTTCGTCTTGAAGGTGTAGGCCGCTGCGGCGGCCTTGGCCTTCTCGATCTCGTCGGGCTTGAGCTCACGCGCCAGCTGATCGTAGGCCTGTTGTGCGACGGGCCCATGCCAGCGGTCGGCGATCGCCACCCATTTGTAGGCCTCGAAGTTGCTTTTCGGTACACCCTTGCCCTCCGCGTAGGCGGCGGCGATCGGCAACATCGCCGGTACGTATCCACGCTCGGCGGCATCGAGCAGCATCGGCGTCGCCTTGTTCACATCATAGAATTTCGAATCGGGATTGCCGTAGATGTAGAGCCCGGCGAAGAACTGGGCGCGCGGATCGCGCTCCTTCACCAGCACCTGCAGTTCCTTCTCAGCCGTCGGCAGATCGCCGGCCTGCATGGCCTTGACCGCTTCCTCGATGCCGGCAAGGGCAGGCTGGGCCAAGACGACAAGTGCAGCTGCACTGCAGATCGAGATCAGGGCGGGGCGGAGACGAGTGGATCGCACGTTTTGGCACTCCCGAGGACGAGCGCACACCGACAGGCGCGCGGGAAACGGTTGATGATGGCCGATCTGGCGGTGGAGGAATTCCTAGCACGGAATTGCGGCCGAAACAGAGAGCGACGGCACAGGAATGACATCGGGCATTCTTGCACTCCCGATCGATGGCGGGGCGGGTGCCAAGTCGCTGAAACCCTTGAATCACGCTGCTTATTTTCATGCCTGGGCGAATCCTGCCCTACCTTTTTCGCCTATCTCGTCTTCATCAAACCGAAGCAAATCTATGAATTACAAGGGGTTCCCCGGTGCAAGATATGCAATTTTGCAAGTAACGATCGGCGGGACTGTTTGTTAAGGTGGCTTCATTAGAAAGCGATCAGCGCTTGTTCATTCATAGACGAAAGGTGTTCGCCCCTTGTGGCAGCTCTATTCGAGAGCGCCCGACAACGAGATCTACATAGCCCGCCGGCGGTCTCCCAAACCGCTCATCGAAGCCCCCTTCCCACACACCCCAAGGCTTCGATAACCCCACACCCAGGCGGGCTCCAAAGGAAGGCCGGTCGTTCCCCAAGCGACCGGCCTTTCATTTCTGGGGCTTTGGGGAATGAAGCGGTTTCCACAGGCGGTTCGGGCGAAGCCATTGACCCTGTCGACAAATTGGGGAAAAGGCAGAGACGCTTCAATCAGCGCGGGCTGAAGTTGCGCTATGCGTGCGATATCAGACCTCCCAAAACTGCCTATCTCGGTTAAGAAAATGCAGCGAAAACATGGGTCAGAGCGGTCTAAGATATGCAATATTGCATCTTACGATCCGTGGGCCCCATGTTAAGGTCACGCCATTAAAGACATTCCTATTTTATTGGTTTCACTATGAAAATTGTAGGATTCCCGATTGACGTATCGCGGTCGCAGGACGGCCGCATCGTTCGTGGCCTGCGGACCCGTCAGGCGCTGATCCAATCCACTTTGGACCTCATCCAGGCAGGAGATGTCGAGCCGACCTCGGCTGCGATCGCCACCATCGCCGGGGTGTCGAGCCGAGCCCTGTTCCAGCATTTCACGAGCCTGTCCGATCTCTACGCCGCGGCGTTCGATCTCGCGGTCAGCCGCGCCTTTGACCGCAATCGCCCGGTCGATACCGGGGCGCCGCTCGCCAACCGGATCGAGCTGCTGGTGTCGGATCGCGCTCAGCTCTTCGAGGAATGGCTCCCGGTTTGGCACTTTGCCGAGCGCGTCCGTTCGGTCGCCCCGGCAGTTGGCCTGGGCGTCGCGCAGCTGCGCAAGCTCCTGCGCGAGCGTCTCGCCGTGTGGTTCGCGGCGGAACTTGCCAACCTTCCCTTGGCGGCGCGCGATCTGGTGCTCGATTCGCTCGATGTCGCGTTCGGCCTCGACAGCTGGATGAACATGCGCGAGCAGCTCCGGCTTTCGCCGATCCATGCCTCGCGCACCTGGCGTTTCACCGCCCAGGCCATCGTCCAGCAGGCGCTCACCGTTCCCAACCAGCCCGTGGCGGCAGCCTGAACTGGCTGTCGACGGAGCCTCCCTTCCCACATTCGGGGCTCCGCATCTCACCCCACCGACCATGGGTCTGACAGGAGGCCGGTCGTTCCCCAGACGGCCGGCCTTTCATTTGGCCAAGCAAAAGGCGGCACCCGAGGGGTGCCGCCTTGCGCGACGTGACTGTCGGTCGAAATCGCCCCGGCGCGAGCTACTTTGCGCGGAACTTGTCGTGGCAGGCACCGCAGGCCTTGCCTGTATCGGCGAAGGCAGCCTGCAGTGCGGCCATGTCGCCCGATCCGGCGGCGGTGGCCATCTTGTCGAAGGCGGCATTGGCTGCCTTGCTCGCAGCCTCGAATCCCGCCCAGTCGGTCCACACGACCGGTAGCGACTTGCTGTCCTTGTCGGAGCCCGGCGGAAACATCTTCACGAAGGCAGCCTCCAGGGTCTTGAGCTTGGCGGCCTGCTCGACGGCCGGAGCAGTCGGCCCTTTGGCGTCGATGACGGCTTTGATGGCGCGCATCGCCGCGCCGGCCTGCTTGCGATTGTCCTGCCGCTCCTTGACCACGTTCGCCTGTGCGACGGCGATCGTCGCGCCGCCCCCGATCGCGCCGGCGGCCATCGCACCGACGATTGCGACCATCCAAGTCCTTCTCATTAGGCCATCCCCTATGATTTCTTCGCGACCACCGGCATTTTTGCCGAATAGCACGGTATTTGTTGCAGACCGTGCCGGCAATGCGAACAGCGCCGGCGACAACGTTCCATCACGACTGCGTGTGCTTCGATCAGGGGGAGTAGCAAGCAATGGCCGATCTCAAGGCGAAGAAGGTGAGGGTATGGGATTTGCCGATCCGGCTGTTCCACTGGACGCTGGCGATCCTGCTCGCCGTTTCGTACGTCTCCGGACGGGCCGGCGAGGCATGGATGAACCTGCACTTCTGGTCGGGTTACGCCATCCTCACCCTGCTGCTGTTCCGCATCGCCTGGGGGTTCGTGGGCAGCACGACGGCGCGCTTCTCGAATTTTGTGCGGGGACCGGTCGCAGCCGCCTCCTACCTCAAGGGACTCGTCGTCGGGCGGTCGAGCTACGACCCAGGCCACAACCCGGCGGGCGGCCTGATGGTCGTCGTCCTGATCCTTGCCGTGCTGGCGCAGGTCACGGCCGGCCTGTTCTCGGCGGATACCGACATGGGCCTGGTGAACGGTCCTCTGGCCAATCTGGTGGCAGACCGGTGGGTCGACCGGCTGACTGCCTTCCATTCCTATTGGGTCAACGTGCTGATCGCGCTAGTTGCCATCCATGTCCTGGCGGTGCTCGTGTATCTCGTGTGGAAGCGGCAGAACCTGATCGGCGCAATGGTCACCGGCCGCAAGCCGGCAGAGCAGGTCGCGCCGCCCGGCAGCGCGCCGCCGGCCCTGACCTTCGCTTCCGGCCGGCTTGCCGTTTCGCTGCTGATCGCGATGGCCGCGGTGGTCTATTTCATTGTCCGGCTCGGTTGAACCGATCCGCCGCCCTCGGCCTTGCTGGGGTGGTGGGTGCCCTCTAGGGTGGCCTCTAACACTTCGTGAAATCTGGATTTTGCACCATGAAATTTACCGGTACCGATTCCTATGTCGCCAGCGACGACCTGCGCGTGGCCGTGAACGCCGCGATCGCGCTCGAGCGTCCGCTGCTGATCAAGGGCGAGCCAGGCACCGGCAAGACCGTGCTGGCCCATGAGGTGGCCAAGGCGCTCGATGCGCCGATCATCGAGTGGCACATCAAGTCGACGACCAAGGCGCAGCAGGGTCTCTACGAGTACGACGCCGTCTCGCGGCTGCGCGACAGCCAGCTCGGCGACGAGCGCGTCAAGGACATCGGCAACTACATCAAGCGCGGCAAGATGTGGGAGGCCTTCACGGCCGAGCGGCGGCCGATCCTGCTGATCGACGAGATCGACAAGGCCGACATCGAGTTCCCGAACGACCTGCTGCTCGAGCTCGATCGCATGCAGTTCTACGTCTACGAGACGCAGCAGACGATCAAGGCGGAGCAGCGCCCGATCGTGATGATCACCTCGAACAACGAGAAGGAGCTGCCGGACGCCTTCCTGCGCCGCTGCTTCTTCCACTACATCCGCTTTCCCGATCGCGAGATCATGACGCAGATCGTCGATGTGCACTTCCCCGACCTGCAGCGCAACCTGCTGCGCGAGGCGCTGAACATCTTCTACGACATCCGCGAGGTCCCGGGTCTCAAGAAGAAGCCGTCGACCTCCGAGCTGCTCGACTGGCTGAAGCTGCTGATGGTCGAGGATATTCCTGCCGAATCGCTGCGCTCCAAGGATTCCAAGCAGCTCATCCCGCCGCTGCACGGCGCACTGCTCAAGAACGAGCAGGACGTGCATCTGTTCGAGCGTCTGGCCTTCATGGCGCGGCGAGAGCAGCGGCAATAGGGTCGCGCTCCTCTCCTCCCCGGCGGGGGAGAGGAACAGGAGGTTGAGGAGAAACCATGTTCGTTAACTTCTTCCTCGAGCTGCGTCAGGCCAAGGTACCGGTCTCCATCAAGGAGTACCTGGCGCTGATGGAGGCGATGGACAAGCACGTCGCCGACTACAGTGTCGACGACTTCTACTACCTGTCGCGGTCGATCCTGGTGAAGGACGAGCGCAACCTCGACAAGTTCGACAAGGTGTTCGGCCACATCTTCAAGGGTCTCGAGGCGCCCGCCGGCGAGGGCGTCACTGCCGAGATCCCCGAAGAGTGGCTGCGCAAGCTCGCCGAGCGGCTTCTGACCGAGGAGGAGAAGAAGCAGATCGAGGCGATGGGCGGCTGGGAGAAGCTGATGGAGACGCTGAAGAAGCGTCTCGAGGAGCAGCAGAAGCGCCACCAGGGCGGCAGCAAGTGGATCGGCACCGCGGGCACCTCGCCGTTCGGCGCCTACGGCTACAATCCGGAAGGCGTGCGCATCGGCCAGGACAAGAACCGCGAGGGCCGGGCCGTCAAAGTGTGGGACAAGCGCGAGTACAAGAACCTCGACGACACCGTCGAGATCGGCACGCGCAACATCAAGATCGCGCTGCGCCGGCTGCGCAAGTTCGCGCGCGAGGGCGCCGAGGTCGAGCTCGACATGCCCGACACCATCCGCTCGACGGCGCGCAACGCGGGCTATCTCGACATCAAGATGGTTCCCGAGCGGCGCAACAAGGTGAAGCTGCTGCTGCTGTTCGACATCGGCGGCTCGATGGACGCGCATATCCGCGTCTGTGAAGAGCTGTTCTCGGCCGCGCGCTCGGAGTTCAAGCACCTCGAATTCTTCTACTTCCACAACTGCCTCTACGAAAAGCTGTGGAAGGACAACCGTCGCCGTCACGTCGACACCTATCTGACGCAGCAGCTGCTGCACACCTTCCCTCCCGACTACAAGATCATCTTCGTCGGTGACGCCTCGATGAGCCCCTACGAGATCGCCTATCCGGGCGGCTCAGTGGAGCACTGGAACGAGGAGGCGGGCCAGGTCTGGATCCAGCGCATGGCCGACACCTACCGCAGCATGGTGTGGCTCAATCCGGTGCCCGAGCGGCACTGGAGCTACACCCCGTCGATCCAGCTGCTGCAGCAGCTCGTCTCCAATCGCATGTTCCCGCTGACGCTCGGCGGGCTCGACAGTGCGATGAAGGAGCTCAACAAATAGAGAAGGGGAAACGTCGATGAAGACCGGGCCCGCGATCGCCGAGATCCTGAAGAAGGAAGGCGTCGAGTATCTGTTCGCCTATCCGGTGAACCACCTGATCGAGGCCTGCGCCGCGGTCGACATCCGCCCGATCATCGTGCGCCAGGAGCGCATCGGCCTGCACATGGCCGACGCCATGTCGCGCTTGACCAAGGGCCGCAAGATGGGCGTGTTCTGCATGCAGCACGGGCCAGGCTCGGAGAACGCCTATGGCGGCGTCGCCCAGGCGTTCGGCGAATCCGTGCCGCTGCTGGTGATACCGCAGGGCTATGCGCGGCGGCTCGCGCACGTGCCGCCGAACTTCAACTCGACGCTGGCGATGGCGCATGTCGCCAAGCATTGCGAGCCGGTCTCCAACGGCCGCGAGATCGTCAACATCATGCGCCGCGCCTTCAACATGCTGCGCAACGGACGCGGCGCGCCGGTGATCGTCGAGCTGCCGGCCGACGCCTACGGCGAGGACGCGCCCGATCCGCTGGACTACGAGCCCGTCATCGTCGCGCGCTATGCGCCCGACGGCGCCGCGGTCGAGCAGGCCGCCAAGGTGCTGATGGCGGCGAAACGACCCGTGATCTATGCCGGCCAGGGCGTGCACTGGGCAGAGGCCTACGACGAACTCAAGGAGCTGGCCGAACTGCTGGCCATTCCGGTCTGCACCAGCCTCGAGGGCAAGAGCTGCTTCGACGAGACGCACCCGCTGTCGCTGGGCTCGGGCGGCCGTGCCTACCCGAAGGCAGTACGGCATTTCCTCGACCAGTCCGATGTGATCCTGGGGATCGGCTGCTCCTTCACCGAGACCAATTTCGGCATCTCGATGCCCAAGGGCAAGACGATCATCCATGCCACGCTCGATCCGGCGCATCTCAACAAGGACGTGCCGATCCAGCACGGGCTAGTCGGGGACGCCAAGCTTACGCTGGCCGCCGTGATCGCGGCGTGCAAGGCACTCGGCGCCACCCGGCGCGACGCCACGGCGATCGCTGCCGAGATCAAGTCGGTGTCCGACACCTGGCTCAAGGAATGGCTGCCCAAGCTCACCAGCGACGAGGCACCGCTCAGCCCCTATCGCGTCCTGTGGGATCTGCAGAACACGGTCGACATCGCCAACACGATCATCACCCACGATGCCGGCAGCCCGCGCGACCAGCTATCGCCGTTCTGGAAGACGACGGCGCCGCATACCTACATCGGCTGGGGCAAGACCACGCAGCTCGGCTACGGGCTCGGCCTCGCCATGGGCGCCAAGCTCGCCTGTCCGGACAAGCTCTGCATCAACGTCTGGGGCGATGCCGCCATCGGCTTCACCGGCATGGATTTCGAGACGGCGGTGCGCGAGCGAATCCCGATCATGTCGATCCTGCTCAACAATTTCTCGATGGCGATCGAGCTGCACATCATGAAGGTGTCGACCGAGAAGTACCGCTCGACCGACATCTCGGGTGACTATGCCGCGATGGCGCGCGCCTTCGGCGGCTACGGCGAGCGCATCACGCGGCCCGAGGACATCGTGCCGGCCATCAAGCGCGGCATCGAGCAGACCCAGAAGGGTGTGCCGGTGCTGCTGGAGTTCATTACCTCGAAGGAAGTGACGATCTCGACCCCGAAATAGGAGAACCGCCATGGCCGTCATTCTCACGCCGACCGGCGAGCACGACGTCGCGTTGGATGGCGGCCTCTGGATGAGCGCCGGCGATGCCGAGCGAGTCACCGGCTGGACGCTCAAGCCCGAGGGCATGTGCCGCGACGAGCGTTGCGTGCCGCTGCCGGCCAGTGCGGTGCAGGATGGTCGTGTCGATGTCGAGGCCTTCTGGAAGAAGCTCGGCGGACCGGTCGTCGCTGCGGAGTCGGGCGGCGTCTGGGCGCTCGGCGCGCCGGCCGACGAGCGCAATGCCGCGCTCGACGGACTGCAGGCGCCGGACTTCACTTTGCCGGACGTCGACGGCAGGCCGCGCACGCTATCGGATCTGCGCGGCAGGAAGGTGTTCCTCGCCACCTGGGCGAGTTGGTGAGGCTGCCGCTTCGACTTGCCCGTGTGGCAGGCCCTCTACGATGAGCTGAAGGACAAGGGCTTCATGGTCGTCGCCGTGGCGGAGGAGAGCCGTGGCGCCGAGCATGCGCGGCCGTGGATCGAGCAGGCGCGGTCGGCCTACTGGCAGCTCATCGATGCCGAGCACCGGCTGAGCGATCTCTACAATCTCGTGAACGTGCCGCAGGCGGTGTGGATCGACGAGAACGGCATCATCGTGCGGCCGCCCGAGACCGCGGGCTCGACCGACCATTTCCGCCGCATGGATCTCGAGACACGCACGATGTCGCCGGAGGACCAGGCAGCGCGGCTCGCGGCCCGCCAGTCCTACCTCGACGCGGTGCGCGCCTGGGTGACGACGGGCCAGCATGCATTGCCGGCGGATGCCGCGCGTGCTGGCCTGCCCAAGGTGACGCCCGAGATCGCCGAGGCGCGGCTGCGTTTCCGTCTGGGTGTGTGGCTGCGTGCACACGGAAATGTCATCGAGGGTGATCGGCAGATGAATATCGCCAGCGAATTGCACCCAGAGTCGTGGAGCATGTGGCGGCAGGCGGCCGATCTCGACGCGGTCGGCAAGGCATCCGGTCCGGATTTCTGGCGACGCGTGCAGGCACTCGGCGACAAGCCGTACTATCCGCCGCCCAAACTATAGGCCGGCCATCACACCTCCGTGAGAGCGTCATGGTCACGGCCACGGTCACTGCCGCTTGCGCGTGCCGTCGGTTAGGCTTCGCGCACACACATCAGAATGACGGAGACTGGGATGGCTGTTCTCAACGTCAACGGCAAGGCTTTCGAGCACGATGCCGATCCACAGACGCCGCTGCTCTGGGTGCTGCGCGAGCAGCTCGGCCTTACCGGAACCAAGTACGCTTGCGGCATCGCGCAGTGTGGCGCCTGCACGGTGATGGTCGATGGCATGGCGATGCGTTCCTGCCAGGTGCCGGTGGAATCGGTCGGCGACAAGCCGGTCATCACCGTCGAAGGCCTCGCGGCCGACGGCAAGTTGACCAAGGTCCAGGCGGCCTGGGTGACGCTCGATGTGCCTCAGTGCGGGTACTGCCAGAGCGGCATGATCATGGCGGCGACGGCGCTGCTTGCCGAGAAGCCCAATCCGACCGACGCCGACATCGACGCGGCCATGACCAATATCTGTCGCTGCGGCACCTATGTGCAGGTGCGTGAGGCGATCCATGCGGCCGCGAAGGTCTGAGCGGGGAAGCAACATGACGATCCACACATCGCTCGGCCGCGCTTCGTTCAATCGCCGCCGCTTCATGGTCAGCAGTACCGCCGTCGCTGGCGGCTTCGCGCTCGGCCTGTCCTTCCCTCGCGACCCGGCGAACGCCGCCGAGGTCAAGGAGGTCAATGCCTGGGTGGTGATCCATCCTGACGACAAGGTCGTGATCCGCATCGCCCGCTCCGAGATGGGGCAGGGCACGCTCACCGGCCTGTGCCAGCTCGTTGCCGAGGAGCTGGAGTGCGACTGGAACAAGGTGACCTGGGAGTACCCGACGCCCGGCGAGAACCTCAGACGCAACCGCGTGTGGCGCAACTTCTCGACCGGCGGCAGCCGTGGCATCCGCGAGAGCCATCAGTATGTCCGCGAGGGCGGCGCGATGGCACGCGAGATGCTGATCGCTGCGGCGGCCAGGCAGTGGAACGTGCCGGCGTCGGAGTGCAAAGCGGCCAATAGCACGATCACCCACAGTTCGGGCAAGACGGTGACCTACGGCCAGGTCGCCGCTGCGGCCGCGCTGCTCGAGCCGCCCAAGGCGGTCAAGCTCAAGGACCCCAAGGACTGGAAGGTCGCCGGCCAGCCGCTGAAGCGTCTCGACACCGTAGACAAGGTTACCGGCAAGCAGATCTACGGCGCCGACTTCACCATGCCCGGCATGGTCGTCGCGGCCGTGCGCGCCTGTCCTGTGATCGGCGGCAAGCTCAAGGGCTTCGACGCGGCCAAGATCGAGAAGATGCCGGGTGTGAAAAAGGTCGTGGGCATCGACGGCAATGCCGTCGTCGTGGTGGCCGACACCTACTGGCGCGCCAGCAAGGCGCTGGCCGAGCTTCCGGTGGAATGGGATGTCGGCAAGCTGGCCGAAGTCCAGACCGAGACCATCAACGCCATGCTGAAGGAAGGGCTCGACGCGAAGGAGGCCTTCGTCGGCAACAAGGTCGGTGATGCCAGGGCGGCGCTCGACGGCGCGGCGAAAAAGGTCACCGCGACCTACAACTTCCCCTATCAGCACCACGTCACGATGGAGCCGATGAACGCCACCGCGCTCTACACGCCGCAGAAATGCGAGGTGTGGTGCGGTACGCAGAACGGCGAGGCGGCGCTCGCCGCCGCGTCGGAGGCCTCCGGCCTGCCGGTCGGCCAGTGCGAGGTCTACAAGCTGATGCAGGGCGGCGGCTTCGGCCGGCGGGGACGGTCCGACTATGTGCGCCAGGCCGTGCTGGTCGCCAAGGAGATGCCGGGCACGCCGGTCAAGCTCCTGTGGTCGCGCGAAGAGGACATGACGCACTGCCAATACCATCCGATCACGATGTGCCGGCTGAGCGGGGGGCTCGACGCACAGGGCAACCTGGTCGGGCTGCACATGCGCATCTCCGGTCAGTCGATCCTGGCCTCGCTGCTGCCGCAGAACCTCGTGAACGGCATGGATCCGGTGGCCTTCCAGGGCGTCATGGCCTCGGGCGTCGAGGCAGCCTACGGCTATACCGTGCCGAACCTGCTGATCGAGCACGCCATGCGCAATCCGCACATCACGGCGGGCTTCTGGCGTGGCGTGAACGTCAACCAGAACGCCGTCTACATGGAATGCTTCATGGACGAGCTGGCTGAGGCTGCGGGCCAGGATCCGCTGGCCTTCCGCATGAAGCTGCTGAAACCCAAGTGGGCGGACGTGCTGAAGGCCGCTTGTGACAAGGCGGGCTATGGCCAGCCGCTGCCGGCGGGGCATTTCCACGGCATCGCCCAGGTGATGGGCTACGGCAGCTACGTGGCGGGTGTTGCCGAAGTCTCGGTGAGCGACGACGGCATGCTCAAGATCCACAAGATCACCGCGGCCACGAACCCCGGCCATGTCGTCAATCCGGCACAGATCGAGCGCCAGGTCGCGGGTTCCTTCGCCTATGGCCTGTCGGCCGCGCTCTACGGCGAGATCACCGTCAAGGACGGCGTCGTCGAGCAGACCAACTTCGACAGCTACAACGTCATGCGCATCGACGAGATGCCCAAGGTCGAGACGGTGCTGGTGCCGACCCATGATTTCTGGGGCGGCGTCGGCGAGCCCACCATCGCGGTCGCGGCGCCGGCGGTGCTGAACGCCATCGCCAAGGCGACCGGCAAGCGCGTGCGCAACCTGCCGCTGATGAACAACGACCTGAAGAAGGGCGCATGACGGCGCGTCTGCTGCTGTCGGCGCTGGCCACCATCCTGATGCTGGCCAGCGCCGCCGGCGCGGCAGACGCGCCTCCGGGCGCCAGCGCGTGCACCGGTTGCCACGCCGTCCATGCCATTCCCGACTCGGTGATCCCGCGCATCGCCGGCCGGCCGGCGGTAGACATCGTCGGCTTCATGCGCAGCTACCGCAGCGGCGCCACGCCCTCGAGCGTGATGGGGCGTATCGCCAAGGGCTTCGACGATGCACAGATCGATGCCATCGCGGCCTGGTTCGCCGCCCGGCCGCAGTGATGCGCCGGCCACGATGACACCATGACGACCCGCCGCAGATTCCTCGAACTGTCCGGCACTGCGGTCCTCGCGGGGACTGCAGCGCCCGCCATCGCCCGGGCCCAGGGCGCGGCCAAGATCGTCGTGATCGGCGGCGGCTTCGGCGGTGCCACGGCGGCGCGCACGCTGAAGGCGCTCGAGCCCAGGCTCGACGTCACCCTGGTCGAGCCCAATCCGCTCTTCACGGCCTGCCCTTTCAGCAACAACGTACTGGCGGCGCTGCGGGAAATCTCCGAGCAGCAGTTCGGCTATGGCGGCGTGACGAAGGCCGGGGTCACGGTCGCGCAGACCGCGGCCACCGCCATCGATGCCGCCGCGAGGACCGTGACGCTTGCCGACGGCAATCGGCTCGCCTTCGACCGGCTGATCCTGTCACCCGGCATCGACGTCAACTGGGGCGGGCTGCCGGGCTACGACCAGGCGGCGGCCGAGAGGATGCCGCATGCCTGGAAGGCCGGTCCGCAGACGGTCCTGCTGCGCCGGCAGCTCCAGGCGATGGACGATGGTGGCCTGGTCGTCCTGTCTTCGCCGGCCAACCCGTTCCGTTGCCCGCCCGGCCCCTATGAGCGCGCGAGCCTGATCGCCTACTGGCTCAAGATCTGGAAGCCGAAATCCAAGCTGTTGATCCTCGACTCCAAGGATGCCTTCTCCAAGCAGCGTCTCTTCCAGAACGCCTGGGCCGAGCTCTATCCCGGTCTCATCGAATGGGTGCCGCTCAGCCAGGGCGGCAAGGTGACGTCGGTCGATCCGGCGACGCTGACCTTCGTTACCGATTTCGGCCGCCACAAGGCCGCTGTCGGCAACGTCATCCCGCCGCAGACGGCGGCAGCCATCGCACGGCAGGCCGGTGTGGCCGATCGCACCGGCTGGTGTCCCGTCGAGCCGGTCGCCTTCGAATCGAAGCTGCAGCCCGGCATCCATGTGCTGGGCGATGCGGCGATCATGGGCGGCATGCCCAAGTCGGCGTTCGCCGCCAACGCCCAGGCCAAGGTCTGCGCCGCCGCCGTCGTGGACCTCCTGGCCGGCCGCAGGCCGGTCGATCCGATCCTGATCAACACCTGCTACAGCCTTGTCGCGCCCGACTACGGCATCTCGATCGCCGGCGTCTATCGATCCGACAAGGGTGTGCTGACCGATATTCCCGGTGCGGGCGGCGTCAGTCCGCTCGAAGCGGTGGGGGGCTTCCGCGGCCAGGAGGCGCTCTATGCCTCGAGCTGGTTCCGTACCGTCACCGCCGAAACGTTCGGGTGAGGCGATGCGCATTCCGGTTCTTGCTGTCCTGCTGTCGGCGATATGCGCAGGCCCCGTCGCCGCCCAGGAACCGGTCCCCTATGCCGTGTTCGGCGATGCCATCCCGCAGCCGCTGACAGCCACGCCGGGCGATGCCGGCCGCGGTCGTGCCATCGTCGCCAGCCGCAGCGTTGGCCTCTGCCTGCTCTGCCATGGCGCGCCGATCGCCGAGGAACGCTTCCAGGGCGACCTCGCACCCAGCCTCGCCGGGGCGGGAACCCGCTGGACGGCCGCGCAGTTGCGTCTGCGGGTCGTCGATGGCAGCCATCTCAATCCGGACACGATCATGCCGCCCTACTACCGGACGGCCGGACTGCACCGCGTGGCGCGGCCCTTTGCCGGCAGGACGATCCTGTCCGCCCAGCAAGTCGAGGACGTCGTGGCCTACCTGACGACCCTGAAGGAGTAGCGATGGCTGCAAGGACGACGAGACGATCCTTCATCGCCGGCACTGCCGTGGTGAGCGTGCTGCCAGTGGCGGCGGCGCACGCCACGCCGGAGGCGATGGCCGCGGCCATCAGGGAAGTGGTCGGCGACAATGCCGTGCGCGAGGGCCGCGTGACGCTCGATGTGCCGCCGCTGGTCGAGAACGGCAATGCCGTGCCGCTCACCGTTTCAGTCGAGAGCCCGATGAGCGAGGACGACCATGTGCGGGCGATCCATGTCTTCAATGAGAAGAACCCGCAGCCGCACGTCTTCGATGCGCGACTCGGGCCGCGCAACGGCAAGGCGAAGATCGCCACGCGCATCAAGCTGGGCGATTCACAGAAGATCGTTGCCATTGCCGAGACGAGCCGCGGCGAATTCTTCAGCGCCAGCGCCGACGTCATCGTCACCCTGGCAGCCTGCCTGGAGGATCTGACGTGACCAACGTCCTGATCAACGTCCCCAAGACCGCGCGCAGGGGCGAAGTCATCGAGCTCAAGGCGCTGATCATGCATCCCATGGAGACCGGATTCAGGCCGGGCACCAACGGCACGATCATCCCGCGCAACATCATCGAGCGCTTCGTCGCCTCCTGGAACGGTACCGAGATCTTCCGCATGGACTTCTCGCCGGCCATCGCCGCCAATCCTTTCGTCTCGTTCTTTGCCGTCGCGAGGGAGAGCGGCACCATCGCCTTCCGCTGGACGGGAGACGAAGGCTTCAAGGCCGAGGAGTCGATCGCCATTGACGTGGAGTGACCCGCATGGGCGCCGCGCCGCGCTGATCGGCCTGCTCGTGGCATTCGCCGGCTCATTTGCATTGGCGCAGGGGGCCACCGACAGGACGGCGGCCGACGGACGGCGCTCCGGCTACCAGGAGATGGGCGCGGCGCTGCAGGCGATGCAGGACGACGATACCGCCAATCCGGCCATGCTGTTCGTCCAGCTCGGCCGCCAGCTCTGGTCGCAGCCCATGGGCGCATCGGGCAAGTCGTGTGCCGACTGTCACGAGGTGCCGGCCATGAAGGGCGTGGCGACGCGCTATCCGGCAATGGCCGACGATCCAGGCGGTGGCAGTCATCCGGTCGATCTCGAGGGCCGCATCGATCTCTGCCATGCCCGCCACCAGCAGGCCGCGCCATGGCCGCCCGAGAGCCGCGACCGGCTGGCGCTCTCGGCCTTCGTCGCGCTGCAGTCGCGTGGCCTGACGATCGCTCCGCCGGACGATCCCCGGCTGGCGCCGGTGCGTGCGCAGGGCGAGGCGCTCTATCGCGCGCGCCAGGGCCAGCTCAACCTGAGCTGCGCCATGTGCCATGACGACAACGCCGGACGGAAGCTCGCCGGCGTCGCCATCCCGCAGGCGCATCCCACCGGCTATCCGATCTATCGTCTGGAATGGCAGAGCCTGGGATCGCTCAGGCGGCGGCTGCGCAACTGCCTGATCGGCATCCGCGCCGAGCCCTATGCCTACGATGCGCCGGAATACGTCGCCCTCGAGATCTACCTGATGGACCGTGCCCGGGGCATGGCCTTCGAGGCACCCGGCGTGCGGCCGTAACCGCATGTATCTGGCGGCGGAGGCGAATTTGCTCCCGGGCAGCCGTTGTGCAGCACGATCGTGCTGCTCCACACACCGCATTCGGCTGCCGGTTTCATTGCTCCGGGCATCACGCTCCTCCTAGAGTCGCAGGATGTTGAGCCTCGCCAACCAGCTCGTCGCGCGCGCCACGCGCGGCGCTGCCCGACTGATCCTGGCGGATGAACCCGCTCTTTGGACCGTATCGGTCGATGGCCGCATCATGGGGACGATGGTCTGTAGCGACGGCTCCTGCCGGCTGTCCTGGTTCGAGGATGCCGATCCCCGGCTGGCGACCTTCGCCGGTCCTGTCGATGACGACATCGATGGTCTGGCCGAGACGCTGGGCATGCGGATCGGCCGGCCGGTGCACATCGATTCCCAGCTGCCCTGAAGCTTTTCGTTGAGAATTTCCGCACGAGGTCTGACAGTGCCGATTCGGCACCGCGGCCGTGCGCTACCGGGATGACCTGACCATGGATGCGATCGACAGGAAGATTGTCGCCCTCCTGCAGGAGGACGCCAGCCTTTCGCTGGCCCAGATCGCGCATCGCGTGGGGCTGTCGCAAAGCCCTTGCTGGAAGCGCATCCAGCGGCTGGAGAAGACCGGCGTCATCCAGAAACGTGTCGCGATCATCTCGCCCGAATCGATCGGCATGGGCCTGACGGTCTTCGTCTCGATCGAAACCGGCGACCACTCCTCGGCCTGGCTTACCAAGTTCGCGCAGACCGTCACGGCCATGCCGGAAGTCATGGAGTTCCATCGCATGGCCGGCGACATCGACTATATGCTGCGCGTGGCAGTGCCTGACATGCAGGCCTACGACGCCTTCTACAAGAAGCTGATCGACACGATGCCGCTCAAGAACGTGACGTCGCGCTTCTCGATGGAGCGCATCAAGTCGACCACCGCCTATCCGATCGCGCTCGACGTCCGGTCCGCCCGCAAGCGTTAGACGCCCCGCAGCGCGTCGAGCAGCCTTCGGGCAGGGCGCGGCAGCCGGCGCGACTCACGCGCGCAGAGCATCAGCTGCCGCAGCGCCCAGGGCTCGGCGAGGCCGACGATGGCGATCGGCAGGGCACGCCGCAGGCGCCGCACCGTCGCCTCGGGAACGATCGCCACGCCCACGCCGGCCGCCACCATGGCGCAGACCGCATCGAGACTGCTCGCCCGCACGCGCAGGCGCAGCATGTGGCCGAGCTGCGCGGCCTGAAGGGCGACATGCTCGTCCAGCGCCGTGCCGCGTGGCAGGCCGACGAAGTCGAGATCCAGCAGCATGCCAAATGCGACCTTCCGCTGTCGTGCCAGGCGGTCGCCGGCCGGTACTGCCAGCACCAGCCGGTCAGGCCGGAACGGATGGACCTCCAGCCCGGGGCCGAGGGCGGCCTGCGCGGCGATCCCGATATCGGCCTCGCCGGCCGCGATGGCACGCGCGATCGCCGGGCTCTCGCGGTCTTCGATATCGAGATCGATGGCAGGATTGGCGGCGAGGAACGTCGCCAGCAGGGGCGGCAGGTGCTCGGAGATTGCCGAGGTGTTGGCAAGCAAACGTACGCTGCCCTTGAGGCCGCGGGCATAGGCGCCCAGCTCGCCGTGCATGGTCTCCACCTGCTGCAGCACCACCCGTGCGTGGTCGAGCAGGCTGCGTCCGGCAGCGGTCGGCTGCACGCCCCGCCGCCCGCGCTTCAGCAGCGGCAGGTCGAGAGCGGCTTCCATGCCGCGGATGCGCGCACTGGCGGATGCCAGGGCGAGGTGCGTGCGCTCGGCGCCGCGAGTGATGCTGCCGCTCTCCACGACATGGCGGAACAGGCGGAGATCCGTGAGGTCGAAGCGCATGGCGTGCCTCTGTAGAAAACGAAGTCAATATCCGTATCCTCCACATTGTGGCATTTGCGGCCGCCAGCCAAGTTCGGACCATGACGCTGTCCGTCCTGGTCTTCATCATCGTGGTGTTCGGGCTCGCCGGATTCACCAAGGGCGTCCTCGGTCTCGGTCTGCCCACCGTCGCGATGGGCCTGCTCGCCGTCGTGGTGTCGCCGACCCAGGCGGCGGTGTTGCTGGTCCTGCCCTCCCTGGTTACCAACGTGTGGCAGATGCTCGATGGTCCGCACCTGCGGAACCTGGTCCGCCGCCTATGGTCGTTCAATCTCGCCGCCTTCCTCGGCACCTGTCTGGGCGCCGCCATGCTGTCGGGAATCGGCGGTCGCCATGGCCTGCTCTTCCTGGGGGGCGCGCTGATCGCCTATGCGATGTCGGGGATTGCCGCGCCGAGGCTCAGTCTTCCGCGCCGGGCCGAACCATGGCTCGGGCCGGCCGTCGGCCTGGCGACCGGCGGCATCACGGCGGCCACCGGGGTCTTCGTCCTCCCAGCGGTGCCTTACCTTCAGGCGATCGGGCTCGAGAAGGACGAGCTGGTGCAGGCGCTGGGCCTGTCCTTCACCGTGTCGACGCTGGCTTTGGCGGTTGCCCTGGCGGGCGTCGATGCTGTCTCGTCGACCGATCTGGTGCCATCGGCCCTCGGGATCGCCGCAGCGCTGGCGGGCATGCGCCTCGGCCAGAGGATCCGCGCCCGCCTGTCGGCCAGGGCTTTCCGCTGGTTCTTCCTCCTCGGATTGCTGGCGCTGGGTGTCTATCTCGCAGGACGCGGTCTGGTCTGACCGGCCGATGGACGATGGCGTGCGGCAGCAGTACGGTTCTCCGTTGCCATAAGCCGCGAGCGTTTCCATGACCGTGCACGCCCTCAAGAAGCCGAACGTCGCCAGCCTTCGCTCGAACGTCTCCCCGGAGGAATGGCAGGCCCGTGTCGACCTCGCCGCCTGCTATCGCCTGATCGACCTCTACGGCATGTCCGACCTGATCGCGAACCACATCTCGGTGCGCGTGCCCGGCGAGCCGGACTCCTTCCTGATCAACGCCTACGGACTGCTCTACGAGGAGATCACCGCTTCGAGCCTGCTCAAGATCGACCACGAGGGCAACATCCTGGCCAAGCCCGACTTCGGGGGCCTGGACTACGGCGTCAACCGGGCCGGCTTCGTCATCCATAGCGCCATCCACATGGCCAAGCCGGACGTCCACTGCGTCATCCACACCCACACCTGGCCGGGCATGGCGGTGTCGACCATGGAATGCGGCCTGCTGCCCAACACCCAGACCTCGATGCGTTTCGCCAGGATCAGCTACCACGACTTCAACGGCGTGGTGCTCGACCTTGCAGAGCGTCAGGCGCTGGTCGAGAGCCTGGGCGACAACAACGCCCTGATCCTGCGCAACCACGGCCTGCTCACCACGGGCGCCACGATCCCGGAGGCGTTCAACGCCATGCATCGCCTGGAGCTGTCCTGCCGGACGCAGATTGCAGCGATGTCCTGCAATACCAAGCTGATCGACGTTCCGGCCGACGTCGTCGAAGCGACCTACATGAACTACCAGCCGCACGTCCGCCGGCCGTTCGGCGTGCTCGACTGGCCGGCGCTGCTTCGCAAGCTCGATCGGATCGATCCGAGCTTCCGCGACTGAGGTGACCGCGCCGTCCTGGCGGATCGGCAACTTCGCGCGCTCAGATCCTGTTCGGCCGGTAGTCGCCGCCGCCTGGATCCCTGGCCTATCGCGGGCCTTCGGATCGTGCGCGTGCTTGAAACCGCGGGTCCATCCGGCTAGCGTTGCAACTGGGGCAGGGCGATTCCTTCGCGAGGAATGCCATGAGCCCGTCGACGCCCGCTTTCCGCTGGATCAGCTTGTCGGCCGTTGCGGCCGCCGTCACCTTCACCGTTGCCCAGGCCCAGCAACCGCCGGCGGCGCGCGGCGCCTCCAGCTACATGCCCGTCGATATCACGACGCCCTTCGCCGAGACGATGGCGCGCATGAAGGCGGCCCAGCCGGCAATCCAGCAGCGGCAGGCCGATCTTCTTGCCGAACGCTACGATCTCGCCGACCGGCCCGCGCCGGGAGCCACCATGACGCGCGGCAAGCCGGTCCAGCAGGGCGTGCGGGTGAAATTGCCGGCCGGCATGAGCTGGGCGCAGCTTGCCGGCCTCGGTGCCGGCGAGATCCGCGACCGCGATCTCTTTCCCAAGGGCTTCCTGCCCCTGCCGCATCCCAATCATGCGGAAGGCGGCATGGTCTTCCCGACGTTCGAGATCGAAGAGCTGAAACGGCAGGAGGGACGCGACCTGACGCGATTCGACCTCGATTTCGACTTGCCTGATCATGTGCTGCCGGAATTTCCGGCGCCGATCTTCCTGACGACGCGGCCCGATCTCGGCGATGTCTCGCAGGGCAAGCTGGTCACCATCGACAACTATTTCGAGCTGTTCAACGGCATCCTCAATCCGAAGCAGCTCGAGGGGCTGCGCCTGCTGGTGACACCCTTCCCACAGCAGCAGTTCAACCAGACCGAGGACCGCCGTACCGAGAAGGCGAGCCGTGGCGTCGCCTGCCTCGACTGCCATGCCAACGGCCATACCAACGGCGCGACGCATCTGGTCGGCGACATCCGCCCGCAGCCGTTCCGCCATCGCATCGACACGCCGCCGCTGCGCGGCGTCAACATCCAGCGCCTGTTCGGCTCGCAGCGGGCGCTCAAGACGGTCGAGGACTTCACCGAGTTCGAGCAGCGCGCTGCCTACTTCGACGGCGATCCGGTGATCGCGACCAAGAAGGGTGTGAACATCCTCGAGCGCGGCAGCCAGGTCCATTTCATGGGCGAGTTCCAGGCGCTCCTGGATTTTCCGCCGGCGCCCAAGCTCGACCTGTTCGGCAAGCTCGATCCGTCGAAAGCGACGCCGGCCGAGCTGCGCGGCCAGGAGGTTTTCTTCGGCAAGGGCCAGTGCGCGGTCTGCCATGCGCCGCCCTTCTACACCGACAACCTCATGCACAACCTGCAGGTCGAGCGTTTCTACAAGCCGCAGATGATCAACGGCCGCTTCGCCACGGCCGACGGCCCGATCAAGACCTTCCCTCTACGCGGCATCAAGGACTCGCCGCCCTACCTGCACGATGGCCGCTTGCTCACGCTCGAGGACACGGTCGAGTTCTTCAATCTCGTGCTGGGCACGAAGCTCGGTGACCAGGAGAAGCAGGATCTGGTCCTGTTCATGCGGGCGCTCTGACCATCGGCGCCGGCGCCTGATCAGAGCACCTCGTGGAAGCCTATGGCGATGCGCTCGGCCGCCCGCGCCGCCACACCGACGAAGATGGCACGCTCCAGCCATTGCAGCGACGGCTCGGCCGTCTCGAAGCGCGGCGCGGTGCGGAAGTAGTAGCTGCCGTAGGGCACTGCCTCGCCACGGGCAAGGCGCGCCACCGTCTCCGGATCCGCCACCCGCAGCCCCTCGTTCTGCACATGGACCAGGGCGCCACCGCTGCTGCGGATGATATAGCGCGCCACCACCTCGATCGTGCCGTCGCTGCGCACGATCTGGCAGTCGGCGCCGCCCGGCAGGATCTCACCCTCCAGCCGCGGACCCTGCACCTCGCCGCCCAGTATATCGATGATGCGGCGATGGCCGCGCGCCGTCCGGCCGAGATCCCGAACCGGCGCCACCCTGGCCTTGATGGCGAAGGCGAAACGCAGGCCGGGCGGCGTGGCGATATAGGCGTCGACGTCGTCTTCCATGAGCAGGTGCCTCTATGAGGGGCGCCGGTCGGCGCGCTGCACCACCGAGACCAGCAGCGCCGTCGACCAGCCGAACATCATCATGCCGGCGGCCGATTCGAAGGCGCCCATCATGCGATGGACGTGTGCCAGGCTGAGGTCGCTCGCACCCAGCGTCGTGAAGCTCGCCAGCGAGAAGTAGAGCGCATTGTTGAAACTGCCGAATTCATCCCAGGCGTCGTAATAGAGCGCCGCCCACATGGTCACCTGCAGGAGATGGCCGATCAGCAGGATGACGACGGCCGAGACGCTGTGCGTCAGCATGTAGAATTTGGGATAGCGGGTTTGCGGCGGCGACGGCAGCCGCTCGAGGACATGGCTGAGCGCGAGCTGGGCGAGCACCTGGATCACACCCGTCGCGCCGACCAGCAGCACGCCGCGGATCAAGTGTTCCAGGTGCAGCATCGAGCTGTCGAGCTCCATCGTGCTCTCTCACGCCGCCTTCGTCTTGCCGAGCAGGTGATCGGAGATGATGCGCTGCTGGATCTCCGACGTGCCCTCGAAAATCTTGGTGAGCCGCGCGTCGCGCCAGTAGCGCTCCACGGCATGAAGCGTCGTGTAGCCTGCGCCACCGAAGATCTGCAATGCCTCGGACGTGACGCGTTCCGCCATCTCCGAAGCGAACAGCTTCACCATGGCCGCTTCCTTGTCGCAACGTCGCTTCTGGTCGATCTCGTCGCACACGAAGTACATCAGCTGGCGGGCCGCCTCGATCTCGGTCGCCATGCGGGCCAGCCGGAAGCGCGTGTTCTGGAAATCGCCGATCGCCTGGCCAAACTGGCGGCGCTCCTGAGCGTAGGCAGTGGCGTCCTCCAGCGCACCACGCGCCAGGCCGATGGAGCGGGCGGCGGTGTGGGCGCGCGCCCGCTCGAGGCCTGCCGAGATGTAGTAGAAGGCGCGGCCCTCCTCGCCGATCAGCGCCGAGCCGGGCAGGCGACAATCGTCGAAGGCGAGCTCCCAGGTCTTCCAGCCGAAATAGCCGATCTTGGGAATCGGCGCGCCCTTGACGCCTGGCGGCAGCGTGCCGCGCGG
>QFCS01002382.1_pt1 | contig 29490 bp, 31 predicted proteins | sample 3576561 | NCBI WGS metagenome assembly QFCS01 | reverse complement strand
TCCAGCCAGTGGCCGAGCAGGATAAACACCAGCAGCACCGACACCGCCTCGTAGAATTGCACGCCGGCGAAGAAGAAGGTCGCGCCCACGCTGAACAGATAACCGGTGCCGACCGACAGCACCACCAGCACCGCCATGTTGAGCACGCCGTTCTGGAGCGCGCGCCAGGCGGCGACCACGAACGGCCACACCGGGTAGATCACTGCGATGCTGGCAAGCAGGAACAGCCAGATGTTGAGAGGCAGGCCGAACGGCGGCGCCGGCGGCGTGAACATGCCGCCCATGGGCGAATAGACGAAGACCGGGATGGTGAAGGCCAGGGCAACCCAGAAGCGGTTGCGCATGTCGCGCGCCATCGAATGCGCGTCCATGCCGGCACCGTGGCCCATTTCGTGTGCCATCGCTTCCGCCTTGCCCGCTGGCGCTGCGTGCCCAGCATGTTCACGCGCATGCACGTGTCCGGCGGGCGCCGCAGGCGCAATGGCGGCGGCAGCAACTGGGGGGGCCTCTGGCACGCAGATGTGTTTCGGCAGGCGCTCGCCCGCGCAGTGATAGCCGCACTCGTGCACCCGGGCCTTGATGGTCTTGATGTCCGTCACCGCCTCGTCGTACGCAACGGTGGCGCTGCCGGCGACGTAGTTGACTGCCACCTTGTGCACGCCCGGAAGCTTCATGAGCTGCTTTTCAACGCCGAGTGCGCTCAATGCCGACAGCATATTACCGACTTCGATGGTGACGGTTTTCATGATATTCCCTCCATGTAAAAGCTTCTTCCGGCCGGCATCGTCTGGACGGGGCCGCAGCGGGCCTATGTTGCCGCCGTCTCCGGAGTGCAGCTGCATGCCAGCTTATCCAGAACGCGATGGTCGCCGCCGAATCGGCACAACGAATCCAGATGCTGGTCAAGGTCCTCGAACAGCAGATAGGAAATCACGAATTCGTCATGCCGCTGGAACATGGGACGGCGCAATTGCTCGATGATTTCCCGTTCGCGGAAACGCGGCGCGACCAGATAGAGATGCTCTTCCCTGCCCGGCAGCGACAGCGCCATGTCCGCCAGCCGCAGGATGCCCGAATAGATGGACGTGCTCTTCTCCACCTCGAAGGCGCAGGCAATGCGCGGCGCGCCGGGATAGAGCCACAGTACATCGATCAGGTCGACGGTGTTGTGGACCTCCGCCGGCAATCCCAGATCTGGCAGGCGCTCGAGACACAGATAACCTAGGGGCACACCCTGGCAGTTGGCGCTGCGGTCGTTGCGCGCGACGGAGACGTCATACCCCAGTGCCCGTCCCAACCGGGCGAGCTGGTATTGCACCCTGGTGTGCAGGCGCTCCTCCTGCAGATCCTGTTCGACCTGCTGATGGCGCTTGCGCCGCACGGCATCCAGCTTGTCCTGGGCCAGGGAGAGCCCCTCGCCGAATGAGCGCTCGGCGTCACGCAACTTGCCGATGCCGACGTCGAACAACAGTCCGGCGAAAGCGCCGAGGTCCTTCGACAGGACGCCCAACTCGGTATTCGCCCCGATGATGGTTTCGCGCATTTCCAGGTAGCTGGTCCAGCACCCCAGCTTCTTTTTCGCGCCGAACACGGCGTTGAAACCGTTCACCATGGCGGTGTTGAAGGGCGGGAACAGGGTGGGATGAAGAAAATAGAGAATATTGGCGACCGCAGGGCCAAGCCCCTTGATTTGCCGCGATGCCAGCTTCAACACCTCTTTTTCCAGCGTCCGAGCATCCCCCGCATTGAGGCAGGCGAAAAGAAATTGGCCGAAGGCCTGTTTGTTGACCTCGTTCTCGTAGATGTCCGGAATGCGCAGCTTGGGTTTCCAGTAGAAGGGATGGGCCGCGCCCTCGAAGACCTGCTTCTGCTCGGTGACGCAGGCCAGCACGAATTCCAGCGACGAGCCCTTGAAATCGTTCGGGAACAGTCCCGACCGGATATCCTGCACCACCGCATCCACGCCACGACGTATGCTGCGGAAGGCCTTCAGCCGCGCCTCGCTGCCGACGAACCAGGTGTTGTAAACCGACTCCGGATCGTTTTTGTAGCACCCGACCAGCGGGCCGAGACGTTCCGCGAAAACCTTCTCCATCCGACTGTTCCCCAAGGACATCACAGTTTCCCGGAACGGGAAATCGCCCGCGCGAGACGCCAAGTAAACCACAAAGCCAGCGCGTAACCCGCTGCGGCGAGCAGCGGCATTTCACCGAGGCGCGGCCCGATCGAATGCTGCATCAGCAGCGAGGCGGCAATGTAGAGACCCAGCGCCACCAGCGCTAGGGCCATGCGGTTGCTGCCACGGGCGATCTCTTGCTCCAGTTCCTCCATGCCGCGGTGCTGCATCCGCATTTCCAGGCCCCGGGCGCGCAGTCGGTGAATCCAGGCGCCGAACTCGGCTGGCAGTTCGCGCATCCCGGCTGCGGCCTCGAAGCGCAACCGGTCTAGTCCCGTTTCCATGCCGGCTCCGGAATGGATTACCTCTTCGGCTTTGCCGAGCAGGCTCTGCAGCAGGTTGAACTCGGGATCGAGGTCACGCACGGCGTTTTCCAGCAGATACAGCATGCGCATCAACACCAGGAGGTTGTGCGGAACGCGGATGTTGCGCCCTCGCCCCATGCGCGCCACGCGCACGAAGGCCTCGGCCAGCGACCATTCCTTGAGCGGCAAATCGGCGTAGTCCTGAATGATCTCCTGCAGTCCCTGGCGGAACTCCGTGCGGTCGAGCGCCCCCGCGAGCAGGCCCAGGTCGATTGCGGCGTCCAGCATCCATTCGCTGTCCCGGTGGACGAAGGCGAGCAGGAACGCCGCCAGGTTGCGGCGCGAGGGCGAATCAAGCGCGCCGACGATGCCGAAGTCGTGAATGCAGATGCGCCCGCTCTCCATGATGAAGAGGTTGCCGGGATGCGGATCGCCGTGAAACACGCCCATGACGAATATCTGCTGCAGATAGGCCTCGACCAGTGCCTGCGCGAGGTGAGCGCCCTCCCCGCGCAGCGCGGGGTCGTCCACGCGCCGCCCGCCGCTCAGCGCCTGCACCATCACCGATTCCGTGTACAGCCCATCGGTCGCCGCGGGGATGTGCACGGTCGCCGACCTGCGGAAGGCTTCGGCGAAGTGCAGGGTGTTGTGCGCCTCGCGGCGGAAATCGATTTCGCGACGCAGATTGGCCCGGATTTCGTCCACGATGGCGAGCGGGTCAAAGCGCCGCAGCCACGGCAGCAGCATGAGCGCTACGCGCAGCATGCCGCGCAAGAGGCGCATGTCGCGCTCGATCTGGGTCTTGATGCGCGGCCGGCGTATCTTCACCACCACGCGCCGGCCGTCGGAGAGGCGCGCCCGGTGCACCTGCGCGATGGAGGCCGCCGCCAGCGGGTGCGCCTCGAATTCGGCGAACAGTTCCGCGACAGGCTTTCCCAGTGCCAGCTCCACCTCGCGCCGCGCGTCCGCGTCGGGAAACGGTGCGACGCGATCCTGCAGGCTCTGCAGCGCGCGGACGTACTCGTCCGGCAGCAGGTCGCGGTGCAGGCTCAGGCCCTGGCCGAGCTTGACGAAGGTCGCGCCCAAGCGACCCAGCGTGCGGCACAGCCGCTCTGCCGGCGTCACCGCCGGGTGCCACAGATGCAGGTGTACCAGCAGCCAGCCGAAGAGCCAGCCCGCGAGCGCGAAGCCGATCTGGAACAGTCTTCTCAGGCCGGACACCCTGGCGCCTCAAGGCTGCGCGGCGCCCGCCGGCGCCGGCTGCACGAGTCCGCGCAGCGCGTCTTCGTTCAGCGTCTCATGGGCGAGCAGTTCGCGCGCCCCGCGCTCGAGCGTGTCGCGCCGCTCTTTAAGGATCACGACCGCCCGCTCGAAGGCGGCATCGAGTATCGTCCGCACCGCGCGGTCGAGCTGGGACAGCACCTCAATCGCGATTTGTCCCTTTGGCCCCGCGCGCAGCAAGGAATAGATGGATGGCAGACGCGCCTCGAACCCGATATCGACGACGCTGCCGTGCACCGAGACAACGGTGCCGAACTTGGGAGTATTGGACTTGCCGCTCGCCGGATTCATGGCTTGCACTCCGGCCGCTCGACTTCATCGAGCGCCAACGCATTCATTTCGATCAGCATGCGCACCTGCTCTCCGAGAAGCCGAATCCGGTGCTGGAGGTCGCTGTCGCTCACCATCCGGCCACGGTTGAGATCCTGCTGCATCTGTTCTTCCATTGCGAGTGCCCGATCCATGTTGTCACGTACGCGCTCCAGATACGGCTTAAGGGAGGCTTGCCGCTCGCGACGACAAAGCTCGCGAAAGCGATACATCGCCTCGCGCAGGGCGACGATATCCGCGCGGAAGCGGTCCATCTCGTGCTCCATCGCACTGTGCGATTGCAATCTCGGCTTGTGGTCGACCGCTTGCGGCCATGCCGGCGGATTGTGTGAAATGCCGGCGACGGCAAGCGCGAGGCCCGCCGCCTTCCCCCAGCCGGCGAGCGTCCGCCTCCTGCCCGACGCGATCCCGTTGCGCGGTTTCATGGCCGCTGCCCTTCGTGTCCGAGGCCGTGACCGACCACCGCGCCGACCAGGAGCAGGCCGCTGGTCAGCCAGAACGGCGCCGCTGCGGTCGTCCCGAAGAGCCAGCCGGCGGCGGCCGATCCCAGGGCCTGGCCGAGGCTGGTGGCGGCGGTCTGCCTGCCCAATGCCGCGCCTTGGGAGGCCCCGCCGTGCAGCGAAACCAGATAACTCAGCAGCGGGATCAGGATGCCCGACCCGGCCGCCACCAATCCCACCCAAAAAAGCGAGACGCCGAACGCCGCGGCGGCCGGCAGCAGCGCAAGCCCCACTGCCATGAGCAGGAACGCGGGGACGACCAGGCGGCCGCCGGCGTTCCCGGCCAGCGGGGAAAAGAACACCAGCACCTGCGCCAGCAACATGATCAGGCTGCATTCCATGAACATGATGCCGATCCGGGACGGGTCGAGGCCCAGGTTGCGCTGCCCCAAGAGGGTGATCCCCACCTCGAAGCTGCCCAGTCCGAAGAAGACCAGCAGGGAGAGCAGGGACAGTACTTTCAGGGTGCCGCCGTTTTCCCGTTGCGTTCCATCCTCGCGCTGCGGCGACGGCGCGGCCGATTCGGGCAGCCGGAACCAGCTCGCCAGCAGGATGACGGCGCCGATCGCGCCGGTGGCGAGGAATGGCATCCAGATCGCGCCGCGCCGCACCATGGCGCCCACGGGCATGGCCATGGCCACGCCGGACAGCCAGCCGGACAACGCCGGCCCCGCCAGAAACCCCAGCAGGGACGCTACGCTCATCCAGGCGAAGCGGCGCGCACGCCGTTCCCGCTGACTGGTGTCGGCCACATAGGCCAGGGTAACCGGCAGCACGGCCCCTGCGAACAACCCGGCCAAGGCTCGGGCCAGATAGCCCAGTCCAAGATTTCGGGTAAGGCCAAACAGCGTCAATGCCGCCACCAGGCCGCCCAGCCCGAGCAGGATCACCGGCCTGCGGCCCAAGCGGTCGGATGCGCGCCCCCACAGGGGCGCAAACGCAAACAGCACCAGCATGTACACCCCCGCCAGCATCCCGGTATGCCAAGGCACCGGAAAACCTCCGGATATCCGCTCCAGCCAGAATGGCAAGACCGGCAGCACGACGCCATATCCCATGGACACTGTGAAAACCGCTGCCATCAGCAGAAAAAAACTGCCGGTGCGCAAGGGCCCAACCCCGGTCGATGTGTTCATATGCGCCTCCTGGGTTTTCTGCCGCCGGCTGCGGCATCCGGCAGTTCGACCGTCCCACCTGCGCCCGCGAGAAAATCGAGCAGCTCCGCCTGGCGCCGTTCGAGCAGCGCCGGCGAGTCCGCCTCGATCACCAGTTTGGCCACCGGTTCGGTATTAGACGGCCGCAGGTTGAACCACCAGTCGGGATACTCGACCGTGATGCCGTCGATTTCGCTCAAGCGCCCGTCCGTAAAACGCGTGCGCGCCTTTTCGCTCAGGGCGCGGGGATCGGGCGTCTCGATACGGATTTCCCCGCTGCCGGCGTAGCGCCTGAGCGGCTCGAGTTGCCGGGAGAGGCTTTCATCGGAACCGGCGAGACAGGCAAGCAGCTTGAGCGAGGCGAACAGCGGATCGTCGATGCCGAAGTGCTCCTGGTACATGATGTGGCCGGACAGCTCGGCAGCCAGGAGCGCGTCCGCGTGCCGATGCAATGCCTCTTTGTGGAAGGGGTTGCCGACGCGCATCCTCACGGGAATCCCGCCCAGCCGTTCCACCTCTTCCGGCACCACCCGGCTGAAGCGCAGGTCGTGGAAAACCCGGCCGTTGCGCCGCGCCAGTTCATGGCGAGCCAGCAGTACGAACACGAGATCCAGCGGCGCGATTTCTCCCCGCTCGTCGACGAAGGCCACCCGGTCAGAATCGCCGTCGAACATGATCCCGAGCCCGGCCTTTTGCCGCTTCACTTCCTCCTGCAGGCGCCGCAGGTTCTCCGGCCGCAGGGTGTCGCAGCCGTGGTTGGGAAAATCCCCGTCCGGCACCTGATACAGGAGCGTGTGCTCGATTCCCAGCCGCTCCAACACCCGTAGCGGCAGTCCGCCCACGCCGTTGGAGCAGTCCAGCACCACGGGAAAGGCGGGAAACTTCGCGTCGCCGAAACGTTTGGCCAAGTGATCTTCATAGTCCTGAAGCACCGGCCGCACGCGCAGCCTTCCCCCGCTTTTGCGCGAGCCGAAACGGTTCTTCACAACCAATTCCTCAACCGCCTCCAGTCCCCTGCCGTAGTAGACCTGCTCCACACCTGGGTCGATCAGCTTGATGCCGTTGTATTCCTTCGGGTTGTGGGAGGCAGTGACCATCAGGCCGTAGCGCTTGGACTGCGTCACCGCGTAGTTGAGCATGGGCGTGGTCACCATGCCGGTGTCCAGCACCGTGACACCGCCATCCAGCAGTCCCGTCATCAAGGCCTCGGCCAGGGACGGAGACGAAAGCCGCCCGTCCCGGCCGACGACGATCTCCCCGGCTCCGGTCCACGCCGCCGTCGCCCGGCCGATCCGGTACGCCGCCTCCGCGTCGAGCGGGTCGGGCACCGTCCCGCGGATGTCGTAGGACTTGAAATAAGGCAAGCGTGTGCTCATCGCGCGTCTCCTTTTTCCGTCTGTAGCCCTGGCAGGATGAGCCAGCATCCCGCGCCTCGAAACCGCCCTGGACCTGCAGCGCCGGCGCCGCGGCGGGGGTCGCGCCGGCCTGCACCATGGCGTTGTCGTTGAGGGCCGATTGCTTCTTCAGCAAATGGCAGGCTATCTCGGCAGCTTAGACCAGCGGCGCGAAGCGCAGGTATGCCGCTCCGGCCAGCGGCCGGGCTGAATGACAGATGCCTGGCCGCCATCACGGCTCGCCTCGGCCGCTTACCGCCCACACGTGGAAATGCGGGCCGCGCTTCTGGCCGACGCCCACCGCGCCCTTGTCGAGATACAGCGCCCACGCCCAGTCGGGTTCGAACGCGCTGCTGGTGGACGCCCAGTATCCCGCCCGCACATCCTGGAAGGGATGGCCTTGCGGCAAGGCGGGGCTGTGGGCGTCGCAATCCACCAGCGATTCGAGTTCGTTGATGTTGGGCAGCCGCCATGATTCATGCCCTGCTCTGGCGTTAAGCCCGGCGACCGCGGCCAAGGCCTCGACCCAGGTCACGGGGGCGCCGGTCAGGTCGGCCTGCCGCCGCCAGATGAGGCCGGTCAGGCGATCTTCAATCGCATCGTCGTTCACGCTTGCAAACCGGGGCGCGGGCCACGCGCGGCCGGCGCGCAGCTCGCCGTCCTGCCCGCTGCCGGCGCAGGCGATGACGCCGCCGGCCGCATCGTAACAGCGCGTCTGGCCGGTGACCGGCAGCGCACCGTTGCCCGCGCCGCGCACCGGCCACAGCAGGTAGGGCTGGTCCTTGCCGCCGTAGAACATGCGTGCGCCTTCCATGTGCACGTACCAGGCATGGGCGGGACTGATCGCCGCGCTGGTCGAGCTCCAGTACCAGCCCGAAAAGACGTCGGCGAAAGGATGCGCCTCGGGCAACGCGGGCTTGCGGGTGTGGTGGCTCATCAGGCTGCGCAACTCGCGCCGGTTGGGCAGGCGCCAGTCGGCGAAGCCGAAGCGGCGCGCACGGTTCGTGTCGGCCACGAACTCCAGCGCCTCCTGCCAGGTGAGCGGAAACTCGGCGAGGTTCGCGCTGCGCGGCCAGATGAGGCCGGTCAGGCGGTCCAGCACAAGTTCATCCTGACGCTCGAAGCGCGGCAGGGGCCAGGCGCGGCCGGCCGCGAATTCGGCGTCCTGGCCGCTGCCCCGGCAGGCGATCTCCCCGCCCTCGACGTCGTAGCAGAGAAGCTGGCCGGTGGCTAGCGGACCGGCGTGCGATTCACGGGGTCCGTGGGACGAAGACACGGTCGCGTTCATGGCAGTCAACGGTAAATATCCCGCCGGGTCAGCGGCATGGCCGGTGCCTCGCCGCGCTTCGCCGCCAGGATCTGGTACACGCCCACGCTGCCGCCCTCGAAGGCCAGCGCGCAGGCGGCCATGTACAGGCGCCACACGCGGTAGGCCGACTCCGGGACATGGCGCAAGGCTTCCTCACGGTTCGCCTCCAGCCGCCGCACCCAGTGCCGCAGCGTCAAGGCATAGTGCGGGCGCAAGGACTCCACGTCGAGGATTTCGAAACCGGCACGCTCCATCGCCCGCTGCACGTTGCTCACCGTGTCGAGCTCGCCGTCGGGGAACACGTAGCGGTTGATGAAGCGGGTCGAGACGCTTTCTTGCCAGCACTCGGTCTCGTGGGTGATGCCGTGGTTGAGGAACAGCCCGTCCGGTTTCAGCAGGCGGCGGGCCGCCCCGAAGTAAACCGGGAAATTCCCGATGCCGACGTGCTCGAACATGCCGACGCTGATGATCTTGTCGAACACGGCTTCGCCCGCCATGTCCCGGTAATCCCTGAGTTCCACGCTGACCCGGTCCTGCAATCCTTCTGCGGCGATCATGCGCCGGCAGTTTTCGTACTGGTTGCGGCTCAAGGTGACGCCGTGGGAGGATACGCCGTAATGCGCGGCCGCCCAGCGGATCAGTGCCCCCCAGCCGCAGCCGATATCGAGCAGGTGTTCGCCGGGCCTGAGCCGCAGCTTGCGGCAGAGGTGATCAAGCTTGTTGCGCTGCGCCTGGTCGATGCCGTCATCCGCGCCCTCGAAGTAGGCGCAGGAATAGATCATGCGCTCGTCCAGCCACAGCCGGTAGAAGTCGTCGGAGACGTCGTAGTGGAAGGCGATGGCCCGGCGGTCGCGCGCGCGCGAATGCCGGCGTGCCAGGCGCGATGCGCGCCAGCCGGGTGCGGCTCCGCCGGCGTCCGCCTCCGCGGAGCTACCCAGCAAGAGCGCTGCGGACAGGAAAGCCACCTTCTCGAAAGCAGACAGGCGCAGGGATTGCAGATGGTCCTTGAGTTGCACGGCGGCGTAGAAATTGCCTTCCACGTCCACCTTGTTCAGAAAATAGGCCTCGGCCAGCCGCAGCGGATCGCGGGTCAGGATCAGGTCGTGGAAAAGACGGGGCTCGCGGAAGACCAGGGTGAATTCGGGCACCCCGCCGCCGAAGGCAAGCGTCTGGCCGTCCCACAGGCGCACCGCCATGCTGCCGGAATAGTCGCGGAACACGCGCGAGACGATGCGTTCCGCGCGTCTCGCCCCGGCGTTTGCCGGCAGGGATAAGTCCATGCGCCCTCCTTTCGGCCGACAGGACACAGATGACTTCATGATAGACCGCGGTCGCATTGATCAAGGCCGCCGCGGACGGCCAGACCCTCTCCCAGGCCGGCGTCGGCCGAACTCTTTCCGCGTGGTCTATAAAAAACAAGGCCCATCGTGCCGGCAGTCACGGCGACCGCGAGCACCCGCGGCATCTCCCAGCGCACGGGACGTTCCGCCACGCGCACGTTGTCGTAGGCGATCATCATGATGGGAAAATCGTTCAGCACCGCCAGCAGCACCAGCATGATGGGCGTCACGGGGTAGAAGTCGAAGACGATGATGGCGGCGGCGATGAGCCGAGCACGCGGATGGTCTCGGCGATGCGGAACACCGCGTAGCTGCGCATGCGCTCGAAGATCTTGCGCGCCTCCTCCACCGCCGTGGCGATCACCGACAGGCCCGGCGTGGTCAGCACCAGGTCGGCGGCGGCGCGCGCGGCGTCGGTGGCGCCGCTCACCGCGATGCCGATGTCGGCCTGCTTGAGCGCCGGCGCGTCGTTCACCCCGTCGCCGGTCATGCCGACGATGTGGCCGGCGCGCTGCAGGGTGTGCACGATCTTGAACTTGTGCTCGGGGAAGACCTCGGCGAAACCGGCGGCCGCCTCGATGCGCGCCCCGTCGCCGTCGCTCCCCTCCTCGGCGAACACTTCGCGCGCCGAGACGATGTTGTCGCCGAGTTTCAGCTTGCGCGCGATCTCGCGCGCGATGGCGGTGTGATCGCCCGTCACCATGCGCACCTGCAGCCCCATGTCCGCGGCGCGTGCCAGTGTCTGCGCCGAGTCGTCGCGCGGCGGATCGAACAGCGGCAGCAGGCCGAGGAAGCGCCACTGCCCCTGCGCGTCGGTGCGGGCGACGCCCAGGGTGCGGTAGCCGTTGGCGGCCAGGGCCTCGGCCTGGCCGAGCACCTGCGCCGACAGGGCCGCATCGCTCTGCGCCAGCCCGAGTATCACCTGCGGCGCGCCCTTGGCGACGCGGAAACGTTCTTCGCCGTAGGCGACCTCCGCCTCGGCGCGCTTGCGCACCGGATCGAACGGCGTGTAGTGCAGCACCCGGTAGCCGGCGAGTCGGTCCGGATCTGCCATGCCCTGCAGCACGGCGGTATCGATGGCGTCCGGGCTGTCGCGCTCGCAGGTCAGCGCCGCGGCGAGCAGCAGCGCGTCGGCACCACCCGCGCCGACCGGCACCGGCTCGCCCAGCGTGAGCTCGTTCTTGGTCAGCGTGCCGGTCTTGTCGGAGCACAACAGGTCCATGCCCGCCATCTCCTCGATCGCCACCAGCCGCGAGACGATGGCCTGCATGCGTGCAAGCGTGGCAGCATCGACGGCGAGGGTGACCGACATCACCGCGGGCAACGCCACCGGGATCGCCGCCACAGCCAGGATCAGCGCGAACAGCAGCGTATCGATGAAGGGATCGCCGCGGAACAGCGCCACCAGCAGCACCAGCGCGACCAGGCCGAGCGTGGTCAGGATCAGGAAATTGCCGATGCGCAGCACCGCCTGCTGGAAATGCGAACGGGTCTCTGCGGTCTCGACCAGGCGCGCGGTACGGCCAAAGAAGGTGCGCATGCCGGTCGCGGTCACCACGCCCTGCATCTCGCCCTGGCGCACCACCGAGCCCGAGAGGCAGTGTCGCCGATCTTTTTATCCACCGGCAGGGACTCGCCGGTGAGCGCCGACTGGTCGATGCTCAGGAAGTCCCCTCCCGCCAGTTCGATATCCGCCGGGACGATGGCGCCGAGGCGCAGGAACACCCAATCGCCCGGCACCAGCTGTTTCGCCGGCACATCGCGCCATTCGCCATCACGCAATACCCGGGCGACAGGCGCCAGGCGCTGCTTCAGGGCCTCAATGGCGTTGTCGGCCTTGAATTCCTCCCAGAAACCGACGGCGGCGTTGATGAGCAGCAGGCTCGCGATGACCGTGAAATCTTCCCAGCGCTGCGCTGCGCCCGAGAGGATGGCGGCGATTTCGATCATCCAGGGGATGGGGCCCCAGAAGAAAGCGAGAAACCGCCGCCACGGACTGACCCGCTTTTCCTCGATGGCGTTCTCGCCGTACTCGGCCAGGCGCGCCTGCGCCTCGGCTGTCGTCAGACCGCGCGCGGGCGCCGTCTGCTCGATGTTCTGCCCTGTCTCTTCCATGCCCGTACCTCCGATTCAGGAAAACGGCTCCACCTGCGCCGCCGCCTTGACCCGCTGGCGGTGCGCCGACCACAGCACCGCCGCGCCGCCAACGGCCGATGCAATCGAGCCGACCACCACGCTCAGGCGCGCGCCGCGAAAGGTCTCTGGATCGGCGAACGCCAGCCCGGCGATGAACAGGCTCATGGTGAAACCGATCCCCGCCACCACGGCCACCCCGTACAGTTCGCGCCAACTCGCCCCCTCGGGTAGCTTTGCCACGCCCGCGCGCACCGCGAGCCACACCGTGCCGAAGATGCCTAGCTGCTTGCCAAGAAAGAGCCCCAGTACGATGCCCAACGAGATCGGCGAGCCCAGGGTATCGACGGTGGATGGCGAGAGCGCGATGCCGGCGTTGAAGAACGCGAACACCGGCACCACGCCGAGCGCCACCCAGGGATAGAGCGCATGTTCGGCGTCGCGCAGCGGTGAGAAGGTCCGGGCTGTCTGCGTGACTCGCATCGGGATGGCGAGGCCGATGGCCACCCCGGCGAGCGTGGCGTGCACGCCGGACTTGAGCACGGCAACCCAAAGAAATACGCCGACGATCACGTAGGCCGCGGTGCGCGTAATCTTGAAGACGTTGAGCCCGATCAGCGCGGCAATTCCGAAGGCCGCCATTACCAGCGACGGCGTGGCGAGGCGCTCGGTGTAGAACAGCGCTACCACCAGGATCGCGCCCAAGTCGTCGAAGATCGCGAGCGCCGTCAGGAACACCTTGAGCGAGGCCGGTACGCGCGCGCCGAGCAGCGTCAACACCGTCAACGCCAGTACCGTGTCGGTGGCGGTGGGGATCGCCCAGCCGCGCATCGCCACCGGATCGCCGGCGTTGAACCCGGCGTAGATCAACGCCGGCACCAGCATCCCGCCCAGCGCGGCGAAGCCCGGCGCGGCGATCGCCTTGGGCGAGGACAACTGGCCTTCCAGGATCTCGCGCTTCAACTCCAGGGCGATAAGCAGGAAGAAAAACAACATCAATCCGTCGTTGATCCAGAGGATGAGTGGCTTGTCGATGCTGAGCGTGCCAACCCGCACCATCACGGGAAGGTGATGGACCACCTGGTACCAGTCCCGCGCAGGAGAATTGGCCAGGGTGAACGCCAGCAACATGGCGGCCAGCGTGGTCAGGCCGGCCACCTTTTGCGAGCGCGACCAAGGCTTGGGGTTCACCCATGATCCTCCGCGCCGCTCACCGTGGCGGCCCCGGATCGGAACGCGCGGATCCCCTCCAGTCGGGTGCGTTTGAGCAGCAGTGCGTTCATCGCCACCAATGCCGAACTGCCTGACATGGCCAGCGCTGCGACTTCGGGGCTGATGACAAACGGAAAGAACACGCCAGCCGCAGCGGGAAAGGCGATGACGTTATAGCCCACCGCCCAGAACAGGTTCTGGTGCATCTTGCGCAGGGTGGCGCGCGACAGCTCGATGGCCCCCAGTACATCGTAGGGGTCGCTTTTCATCAGCACCACGTCGGCGCTTTCTATGGCCACATCGGTACCGGCACCGATGGCAAAACCCACGTCAGCCTGTGTCAGAGCCGGGGCATCGTTGACACCGTCACCCACCATGCCGACCTTCTTGCCGCTGGCCTGCAGTTCCTTGATCTTGTCCGCCTTCTGTCCTGGCAGCACATCGGCGATCACCGTGGTAATACCCAGTTCAACTGCGATGCGTTCGGCAGTTGCCTGGTTGTCGCCGGTGAGCATCGCCACCTCGACACCCCGCTCGCGCATCTTTTTTACCATGGCAGCAGCAGTGGGCCGCGGCGCATCAGCAATGGCGATCAGACCCACCAGCCTGCCGCCATGGGCGACGTGAACCACGGTCTGCCCTGTTCCCTGCAGGCGGGCTGCCTCATCTGCCAGTCCCGCCATATCGATTTTTTCTTCATCCATCAGCCGGCGGTTGCCGAGGAACAGCGTATGGCCCGCGACCTCGGCTCGCGCGCCTTTGCCCTCGATCACGGCAAAGCCATTGGGCTTCTTGATCGTCAACGCTTGCGCGCGCCGCAGGATGGCCTGCGCAAGCGGATGTTCCGATCCTTGCTCGACCGCAGCTGCGAGCGCGAGCACATCGTCCCGGGTCTCGCCGTTCGCCGAAACCACCTCTACAACCTGCGGCTCGCCCATGGTCAGGGTGCCGGTCTTGTCGAAGACGACGATATCAAGCCGGGTGGCATCTTCCAGCGCTGAGGCATTCTTGAACAAAATACCGTTCCTGGCGCCGAGGCCAGTACCCACCATCACCGCCATGGGCGTGGCAAGCCCGAGGGCATCCGGGCAGGCAATGACGAATACAGTGATGGTGAGCGTCACGGCGAATAGCACGGTTGCGCCGAGCCCCCAGAACCATACCGCGAAAGTGGCCAGGCCGATGACGATGGCGATCACCACCAGCCACTGCGAGGCCTTGTCCGCCAGGAGTTGCGCCGGGGCCTTGGAGTTCTGCGCCTCCTGCACCAGTTTGACGATCTGCGCCAGCGCTGTGTCGGCGCCGACCTTGGTGGCGCGGTATTTGAAGCTGCCGCTCTTGTTGATGGTCGCGCCGATTACCTTGTCACCCGGTTTTTTCCCCACTGGCATGGATTCACCGGTGAGCATGGACTCGTCCACTTGGGACTCGCCCTCCAGCACCACGCCATCCACCGGGATTTTGTTGCCGGGGCGGATGACCACCACGTCGTCTTTCAGCACCTCGGCAGTCGGAACTTCCAGTTCCTGTCCGTCGCGCAGCACCATGGCCTTGGGTGGGGCGAGATCCATCAGCGAGCGGATGGCGTCGGAGGCACCGGCGCGGGCGCGCATCTCCAGCCAGTGGCCGAGCAGGATGAACACCAGCAGCACCGCCACCGCTTCGAAGAACTGCACGCCTTTAAAGAAAAAGGTCGCGCCGAGACTGAACAGATAGCCGGTGCCCACCGACAGCACCACCAGTACCGCCATGTTGAGCACGCCATTGCTGATCGCGCGCCAGGCGGCGACGAAAAACGGCCAGCTTGGCCAGATCACGGCCACAGTAGCGAGGAGGAATAGCCATTGGTTGAGCGGCAGGCCGAACGGCGGGGCGGGCGGCGTAAACATCCCACCCATGGGCGAATAGATAAAGATTGGAATGCTAAATAACAGACAGACCCAGAAGCGATTGCGCATGTCGCTCACCATCGCCTGCATGTCCATGCTGCCGCCATGGCCCATTTCATGTGCCATGGCGTCCGTCTTGCCAAGTGCGGCATGGTCCGCATGAACCTGGGCTGCCTCATGCGCATCATGGACATGCGCGGCGCGGAGCGCAGGTGCCACCGCAACTGCTGTAATAGCGGGCGGATCTTCGGGCACGCAGACATGTTTCGGCGTCCGTTCCCCGGCACAGTGGTAGCCGCACTCGTGCACCCTGGCCTTGATGGTCTTGAGATCGACCACTGCCTCATCATAAACCACGGTCGCGCTACCGGCGACGTAGTTGACCTCGGCACGGTGCACGCCCGGAAGTTTGACGAGCTGCTTCTCGACGCCGAGTGCGCTCAGCGTCGAGAGCAAATCACCGACTTCGATGGTGACAGTTTTCATAACATGGTCTCCGTATATTGGGTTACAGCTTTCGTCATATGATTTCAATGTGAGGACAACACGATCGAATGAAGAGGTTTCTGCCCGGTAGCGAAGCGCGAAGTCCAGCGGGCTAACCGTAAGCGGTACCCGGCTCCTCGACGGGGTCGATGACCGCCGGCACGTCGGATGGTCGCGTGGTCATCCAGGCTTGTGACTCATTGCTTGAAGTGCCTGTGGGTGAATGTCGCCTCGACGATCTGCTGCCGACCGGGAAGACGTATCCGCACGTGGAAGTGGTAGATACCCTCACCCGGTATGTCGAAGTAGTTGCCGTAGGTAATGGCATCGGCGACGGGCATGGGTTCAAGATTCTTCCATTGACTGCCCAGGCCTAATTCCATCACTGTCGCCGTCACCTGCGCGTCCTTGATGCGCCGGCCGGTGGCGTTATATCGAACAGGGCCACTATCACGTGATCCTCGTAACCTGCAGCCGGAACCCCTCCATGCATCTTGGGATGTCCCCGGACCATCTGCGCCGGCATGACGCCCAGATAGATCGCCACGCCTTGGACCACCTGGAAATTCTGCGGAGCGTCTGCCGCTGCGGCAATGGGAATAAGCATGACCATACTCATCACCACGAGCACGGCTTTCCAGAATGTGTTTACAGAGCGAATGTTCATGTCTTGTACTCCTGCTTTAATTGACAGAATTTGTTCCATCCGGTGCCTTCAGGAACCAGAGTTGATACAGCGAGATCAGGATCTGTCCCGCCCACGCCAGCCCGAGCAGCGCACCAGCCACCACTACTGTGTAGGCATAAACAGGATCCCACTTGGTGAGAAACCAGGCGAGGATATCGGCGAAGATCGCCACGAAGGGCAGCACCATCAGCGTCGCCTTGAGCCAGCCGCCCACTGCGGCGAGACGGAAGACGAGGCCGATCCCCAGGGCGACGAGCCCAATGCCGAACAGATGGATGTGGGACAGCTTCATGAGGGTATGCAGCGATTCGCCGGTATCCACGCTCGCCACCGCCTTGATCCCTTCATAGGTGGAGAGGTTGGGTATCTTCAGCCCTGAGGCGGGGCTGTGACATTGCAGGCATGACCGCTCCAGGATTGGGCGCACCGTGGCACGGTAATCCTGCTCGGGGGCCGCGTCTTTCAGCCAGGCCACGATCTCATGGCGGTCTTCGGTCTTCTGGATGTAACCGGCCATGGGGCCGCGGATCGCGGCCTCCAGCCGCGTGCCACTGCGGTTGCCATAGTAGGTGCCGACGATATCCTCGATGGACAGGCCGGGCTTGCTGTCATGCCCCTCATGACTGGTGTACAGATACACCAGCGCCATCAGATAGCCGATGCCCATGAGCAGCAGAAATGCGGTGTAGAGCAGCTTTTCGCTGAGCGGGCAATCATGGAAACGACGCTGTCTCATGTGTCACCTCGTTTGTCATGCTCGATGCCGTGCGTCAGATCATCCGAAACGGTGCACAGCATCTGCCAGGGAAACCTGACTGTCTGCGGCGATCGCGCAACAAGGTTATCGATGGGGTGGGTCATTCTTGACGTCCTCTAGAACGTTTCACCAGCTCCCGCCATTGACCCATGCGTGGAAAAAACATCGGCACCCGCCGTTGATAGGCACGGTATTCCTCGCCGAACTGTTCGACCACCCTTTTTTCCTCACTGCGCGCCAGCCAGCCGTAGGCCAGCACGATGACGGGGAACAAGCCCACCGAGAACAGCGTCGGCCAATGCACGATCCCCTCACCGAAGAGTCCAATAAACAGCCCCGCATACTGGGGATGCCGCACCAGACTGTACAAGCCTGTTGTTGCAAGCAGGTTCTGTTGACGCGCACGGTAGAGTTCGCGCCAGCCTTGTATGAAAATGCCGACACCGACAAACAGCAGCGCATAGCCTGCCAGCATCGAGATCAACATCCCTGTCTCGCCCACGCCGACCAGCGAAGACCAGAGGTTGGCATTGAGATTGGTTCGATCCAAACCGAAAAACCGCGCGAGCAGATAAATGGTGAGCGGGAAACCGTACATCTCTGCGTATAAAGCGATGATGAATGCCTGCACCACGCCCGCGCTCGCCCACTCGCGCCACGTTTTCGGGGCAAGGTAACGATAAAGTATCCAGGACGCCACCACGATCATGATCGCGGCGAGGCCCCATGCGCCGGAATGTGCAATATCTTCCTTCATGATGGAAACCCCTTTATGAATGCCGCGTCAGCGGCAGTTGCCCCGGCCCGCCGGACGACCATGTTCTTGCAGGCAACTTCTGCTTGATCCCATGCTGGCGATGATGCCGAAGCTGCGTTCGTCGCGTTGAGGTTCCACCGCTGTCTCCTTGTAGCGGTATGGGCAAATAGAAATTTCAGCGTTTGCGGCAACGTCGGATTGCGCGCACATGCGGTCATGACTATGCCCATAACTCCAATGCGTAATGACGCATGACCGTTCCCAGTACGTCGCTGCGGGTAATAATCCCTTCCAACTTCCCATTTTTTACAATCGGCATCGCACCAATATGCTGCTCGACGAACAGACGGGCAATGTGCCGTACATCGGTGTCGGCGCTGGCTGTCAACACCTGCGGCGTCATTAAATGTTCAACCCGCGCGTCGCTTGTATGCGGGACCTGCTGTTGGTAACTTTCGGACAAGCCGGCCAGGTATCGCAATATGTCGCGATCCGAAATGATGCCTACCAGCCTGCCGGCTGACGTGACAACCGGAATATGCCGAAATGCGTTTTTCTGAAATTGTCTCAATGCTTCCGTGATGCTCGCTTCTGGCGTCAAGATCACGACCGGCGAAGTCATCACCTGTTCAGCCAACAGAACTGAAGGACTTTTCGTTAATTGTTCGATAGCGCGATAAGCCTGTCCGGCCCGGTTTTGCCGATCATGTTGTTCAGACGCATCGGGATGGTCCATATCCCCAATGGGATGCACGGCAGCAATGGCTGCTGTTTTTTCAATCCCAGGTCTTTTAAATACCCGTTCCAATGGCATGAGTTCAGTAGCATTCAGGGAATACATCGTAAAGGATGTCATTTATTTGCCTCTTCTTACTGCACGTAACGTTCACTGCAAAGGCTGCCATCCTGACGGCAGACAGAATCCTTGTGGCCTAAATACTGTTGGCGTTTTGTCCATCGAAACTCCGGATCAGACCGCGGTGTGATCGGTGCCAAAGCCCCCTGCAGGCGGGCAGCCCCACCGCCAGCTGCGCGACAATCTGGCGCAGCTGATTTTGAACGACGCTTGTCTTACCCATCTCAACTTCCTCGATTCTTCCAGTCACGTCAGCCACACTCGAAACGCATCAGACTGCACGGCCAACCAGAGACGCACCTTTAAACAATGTATCGATCCCAACCCGCATAAGAATTCTTGATCGATCCGCGCGGGATAGCCAGGGCAATCAGCAAGACGCCGCAGATCACGCTGTTCCAGGTCGCCAGCGGCGAGACGATGCCGTCGAGCAGCCACGGTGCGGCGATCAGCCAGGAACCGAACGGGATATTGATGAAGCGCGTGGCGCGACCGACCTCGGCCAGGGCGATAATCGAGAATGTCACCACCAGCAGGCCGACCAGATGATCGCTGTCGACCATGGTGCCGGTGCTCTCAAAAGTAACCCGCGTAAATGTCAGCCAGACGCCGATCGCGATGCTGAGCAACAGCGTCCAGGGGTAGGTCACGCCGCGCGTGGCCTGGGCCCACTGCTCGCGGGGAGGGGCGGCGAGTCCCTTGGCAGTATCGTCGCTGCCGCCGTCCATGGCATCGCCGGTCCAGAAAGTGCGCCAGAACGGTTTTCCCTGCTTGCGCGACCAGGCCAGGAACTGGCCCATGGCGACGAACTCATTGAGCGAATACGGAATCATCACCGCCATCGCCAGCGCGGCGATCAGGCACAGCGTGCACCAGGTACCGATCACGATCGGCTGGATGATGACGAAATAGATGCTGACCACACCCAGCGGCAGAATCAGCACGCCCAGTCCCAGCACCATCCAGGGCATGGTGCGCCAGCGGTCCTTGCCGGCCATCCAGGTCATCACCAGTTCGAGCGTGTAGACGATTCCGCCAAGGGCGCCATCGGCAATCGGCCAGGCCTTGGACACATCCGAGGTGATGATGGTCTCGGTGCCGTTCATCACGCCCTTCATGTCGCCGCTGCCGGCAAAAAAGGGTTCCCAAACGGTATCGATGTGGCCAAGCTGATAGGCCCCCAGCACGCGGGCGATCAGAAAGCCGATCAGCGCCAGCACGCCGATGGGCATGCGCTGCAACCAGGTCGATGGGCAGTAGGCCCAGCCGGGCGGCACGTCCGGCTTGCCCATCATGCCGGCCATGCTCATGCCCGGCATCATCGGGATCAGCACCGCCAGCGCGATCACCAGCGCACCGACCAGCGTGCCATTGGCATAGGCCTCCGGCAACGGTGTCCAGAACACCAGCGGGGCGAACATCAACCACAGCCCGACGAAGGCATTGGCCCATTGCGCCCAGGGATTACGGCGCCACGCGTCTGCTGACAGCATACTGAAGACGATCACCAGGATACCGCTGATGACATCGCTCCAGGTCATCAGAAGGTTGCGCAGCTCGAACGATGGCAGCCCGCGCTCAGCCATGACCCGCAACTGGTTGGCGTCGGGAGCGAAGTTGCTCATGTAGCCGAGCGTGAACGGGCTGGTCAGCAGCCACAAGCCGAGCATCATGCTGAGGTAATAGGGCCAGAGCATATTGCGATGCGCATCGACCAACATGTCGCCGCCGTGCCCTGCATGCTCGGCGCCCCCATGTTCCATCGGTGCGCCGCGCGGTACCAGCGTCATTCCGCACTTGGGGCAACTGCCCGGTTCGCTGCGCACGATTTCAGAGTGCATCGGGCAGGTGTACTCAACCGCTTGCTTGGCAGGCTTCATGTCGCCGTGACCGGCATGCCCTTCGACCGGAGCGGTGCGCGGTACCAACGTCATGCCGCACTTGGGGCAACTGCCGGGCTCACTGGCCACCACTTCGGGGTGCATTGGGCAGGTGTAGTCAACTGCCTGCGACTCCGACGGCGCGATGGGCTCCAGGGTCGTGTCGCACCGCGGACAGTTGCCCGGCAAAGACTGGCAGACTTCCGGGTGCATTGGGCAGACATGCATCTTGCCGTCATGCGCGGGAGCCGCTTCGGCGGACCACGTGGCGGGATGGGTGACCCCAGCATGCGCATGCCCTGACGCTGGCGCGTGCTCGGGCTGCTCAGGTGCCTCCGGCACAGCGTGCTCCGCCTTTTCATTTGAAGACGCGGGCGGCTCCAGGCCATGTTCGCGGTACCAGCCGAACGGATCGGCCTGCAATGCCGCTACCATCTTCGGCAGGGTCTCGCGCAGCGAATGATGGGGTTCCCAATCAAGCAAGGTGCGGGCACGCGTGATGTCGAGGGCGTAATGATCGTTGGCCCGGTCGATCATCCACGGCTTGATGAACGGATCCTGTCCGGGAATGTGGTCCTGAATCCATGCGCCGGCCTTCGCGATCGGCCCGGGGACATTGTGCGTCTCCCACGACTCGTCGCGTATCAGCCGAGAAAACGTATGCTGCAGCTCGTCGTAGCTCAGCGTCTCCGGCTCACCGATGAGGATCGCCGTCTCCGGCGGCAGTTTAGCGCGATGCTCGATGGCACGCTCGATCGCGTCCACTGCGTCATCCAGGTGGATGAAAGCCTGGCCATGCGAGGTCTCACCGGAATACAGGTGGCCGGCGAGTTGCCGTTCCTGGATACGCTGTATCTGGTGCGCGAGCGGCGGCGAGTGGCAGACATCATCGTAGACGCCGGCGAGGCGCAGGATCACGGCGGGAATCGCGCCACGCTCCGCCCAGATCACTTCCTCGGTGCGGACCTTCGACTCCGGGTAGGCCCAGGTCGGCCCGATCGGCGAGTCCTCGGTGAGGAACACACCCGGCTCGCCCGGCTGGTGAACGAGCATGGTGCTGGCGAAAATGAATTGCTCGACCGCGAAGCCCTCGCGCGCTCCGCGCAACATGCGTCCCGTACCCTCGCGCAGCCCGCGCAACAGACGTCGTGTGCCCTCAACCGTGATCTCGTCGTATTTCGGGCTCGGCTTGCCGAGAAAATCGTAATAGGCCGCCAAATGGACCACGGCGGCGATGTGGGTCCCATGGTGTTCCCGCAGGACTCGCAGTCCCTCGCGCACGCTGTCATCGGAAGTTATATCGACCGGTATGTGCGTGCAGCCGGGCGGCGGCGGCGTAGGCGCCTTGCGGTCGAAGCCCACGACATCGCTATAACGCCCGGTCAGCCGCTGCATCACCGCTTCGCCGATGCGTCCGTTGGAGCCGGTGACCAGGATGATATGTTTTTTTGGTTTCATGAGAATCACCCCCTAATTAAAACAAGGCTGCCGATAGAGATCACGCCGCGTCAGCGGAACCGGTCTGGAAAAGGGTTCGCGCTTGGAAGCCAGAATTTGATATATCCCGGTATTGCCTTCTTCGAACTGCAGGGCGCAAGCTGCCATATACAACCGCCAGATACGATAGACAGGTTCGGTCACATACTTCAGCGCTTCTTCGTGGCGCGCGTCCAGGCGTTTTACCCACTCGCGTAGCGTCAGCGCGTAGTGCTGCCTGAGGCCTTCGACGTCGTGTATCTCGAAACCGCTATCTTCCATGATTTTCTGGACCGCGCTGACGGTTTCGAGCTGGCCATCAGGGAAGACATAACGATTGATGAATTCGGTCGAAACAGTCTTCTTCCACCCATCTTCATCGGTTGTGATGCCGTGGTTGAGGAATAATCCGCCGGGTTTCAGCAGGCGATTGGCGATTGCAAAATAAGTGGGCAAATTTTTCAAGCCCACATGCTCGAACATGCCCACGCTCACCAGCTTGTCAAACCTGCCCTCGCCCTGGAGATCGCGGTAATCGAGCAGTTCGACTGAAACCTTTTGCTCGAGTCCGCGACGCTTGATCATTCGTTGAGCATGGTCATACTGATTTTGGCTTAACGTAATGCCATGCGCGTTTACACCGTAATGTTCCGCAGCCCAACAGATCAGGGCACCCCAGCCACAGCCGATGTCGAGCAATCGCTCGCCGGGTTTGAGCCGCAATTTGCGGCAAATGTAGTCGAGCTTGTTACGTTGCGCTTGCTCCAGGCTCTGATCGGCAGCCTCATAATAGGCGCAGGAATAGACCCTCTGTTCGTCCAGCCACAGCGCATAGAAATCGTTGGAAACGTCATAGTGAAAGGAGATGGCATGGCGATTGAGCTTTTTGCTGGGACTGATGCCCACTTTTTGCCTGAAAGTTTTCCCCCACCTGGGGGTGTCATTGCCATTTGATGCGGTTTTATCTGGCTTGATCCTAAATGCTTTAGCCACAGGCGGCCTTCTCCATCAGGGACAATTGCAGCGAAGTCAGATGGTGACGCAACTTGAGTGCACTGTAGAGGTCGCCGTCAATATCGATGAGCCCCTTGAAATATGATTCTGCGAGACGCAGTGGATCGCGTGCCAGTATGAGGTCCTGAAAAGCTTTTGCGGAATGGAAGGACAGCGAAAACGCCGGCTGGTCGCGGCCCAGATGTACTTCGGAACCGTCCCACAGGCAGATGCGCAGACATCCGTCGAAATCCCGGAACAGTCGATACAGGATATGTTTGGCCAACTCGATGCCGGGTATTGCCGGCGGCGAAGCCATTTCCGTGGAGGTTGTCATTTCACTGGACTCATTTTTATTGGGGACGCTCTGGTCGACTTTGCTCGGGTTAGCGGCAGGCCGCCAACCCTGCCAGTACTCAACTGCGATTAGAGCTTGTCTTCAGCCATTAACCGATCGATTTCCGCTTCCGCGGCCAGCCAGTTTTCCAAATCGCAATCGCCATTGAATCCACCTCTTTCAGCGATGTAATAAGCTGCGACCTCAACATATTGACGCCGTTGCTCTTCGGACAGATTCGTTTCGGCCTTGGCTTCGCTGGTCTCGGTATTGCTGCTCATGGTTTGTCTCCTTCGTATAAAAAATAACGGTTCATCATCTCCGTGGCACAGTTAAATTCCAGTCATGGACTTACCCCTTTGGTGGGCAGAACATGCATCGCAAAACTGCTGCTTCTGGTAAGCGGCCTGGTAACGGTTTGCGATCCTTCTCCTTTGCATTGTTGTTACATCGCCCACGATAAAACCTGTGTGTAACACACAGGTCAATCTTCCATTGCTATCGATTCGATCAAATGGCACACGGCGTTCCCATCCGGCATGCCGTCTGGCATATTTGTCCATAGTGCTGTTGCGCGCTCCATACGCGTCTGCAATTTTTTCAAATCCTGCAGCTTGTGGCGGGCCTCCTTGAGGCGCTGCGCCATGAGATTGCGCACCCGCGGACAAGGTGAGCGTCCATGGCTGCTGTCTTTCAAAATATCGCTGACATCCCCCAAACTGAACCCCAGAAGACGCGCCTTGCGGATAAACACTAAGCGCGTAAGGTCATCGTTGCTATAGAAGTTATAACCGTTTCTTTCATCGCGTCTTGGGATAAGCAAGCCGCTATGGGTGTAGTGCCGCACCGTGTCCGCAGTAACCCCTGCACGTCTGGCGAGTTCTGAAACTGTCATCTCCTCTCCTTGCGATCCAATCACTATCCGATACGCCGTCCAATCAGCACGGGCACGGTTTTTAACCTTAGTCCATACTGATTTACCAATAACTTTCCAAAGTAATGTGACCGGGATCGCGCCGCCGGTTTTTTTCAAGCCGCGCGCGAGCAACGCCTCGGTCGTATCGCGCACCATGTCCGGGTTGCCACAGAGCATCACCTGCGAGCTTTCCGGCGCAAGCGCAATACCGGCACGGGCTTCAAGCCTGCCATCGGCAATGGCTTCCGGGATGCGCGCCCGCAACGCGAAATCCATCTCGGCGCGGCTGACGAAAGGCACGAAACGAAACTGTTCGCCATGCTGTTGTGCGAAGTCGCGGATGGTTTCGTCGTAGGCCAGTTCCTCGGCCTGGCGCACCGCATGTACCAGCACGATGCGATCGAATCGCTGCCACGGCTCTTCGCTTTTGAGGATGGATAGAAACGGCCCGATACCGGTGCCGGTCGAGAGCAACCACAAGTGCTTTGCATCGGGCACTTCGGCGAGTGTAAGAAATCCGGCGGCGTGCGGTGAAACCCAAACCGCGCCGCCCACTTCGAGCGCAGCCAGGCGTGGGGAGAGCGGCCCTGCCTGCACCAGGATGAAATAAAACTCCAAGGGCTTTTCACCTGGCGCGTTGATGAAGGAATAGGGACGCCCGACTATTTCGCCATTGATGTCGAGCGCGAGCTTGGTGAACTGTCCGGCATGGAACGGCGCCACTTCGGCGGCCACCCGCAGCGAGTACAGCCGCTCAGTCCAGCGCCGCTTACCTACCACCGTACCTGCCACAAAATTTCCCATCGTCTTTTCCATTTCACCGTCAGGGTTGGCTACCGCAGACTTTCCCGGTTTCTGCCATGCGATGGTCGCCGTGACGACACCACACGCAGGTGCAATTGACGTGGTCGCAGCTCTCGTCCCGGCGCTGTGCGTTGTAACGCTGTCGTGCCCAGGGCAGGAGCAGGCGCTTGATCGGCCAGGGCCGGTAGACTTCATGAAGGACACGATGCACATCCCATTCCCGCTCCCGGTTTTTCTGAAGTATCCAGCGGTAACCGCGGTTGCCCAACATGGCGAAAATCACCCGATTGACCATGGAATTCCACATCGGCGGCCACAACTCGCGCCGCCAAAGCCGGTCGTAGTCCTTACCTTCCAGCAGGCTGCGCGCCGCCAGTACCCCGGAGACGATGGCGTAACGCATGCCGAAGCCCCATAGAAAATCCTGAAAACCGGCTTCCTCTCCTGCTACCGGATGCACGCCGGTGACGGCGCGCGCCGGGATGTGAAAGTTGCCCGCACCGCCGTGAGGAATGGGATTCATCATGTCCATCCCCACCAGGCGTTGGAAAGCGGAGACGGTGCGCTGGACATAAACGTGCTCCAGCTTGAAGCCGGAAAACATGCAGCTTTTGACGGTGCCGCGCCCGTTCATGACCAACAAATAAGCATAGCCCTGCGGTGCAAGTTCATCGTCGAGAATCACCCAGAAACCGTCTTCCATGGCGGTTTCGAAATGGTAGCCAACAGCGATGGCGTCTGCCGCCTTGGGGCCGGCGGCAAGAACCCCGGGGCCCGCAAGGGAGTCAAGACGGCTGTTGAAACGCACCTCGACCCCCAGCCCCCGCGCCTGCTCCAGCAGGGCGGTGTCCAACGTCCCCGGGCCCGGCCCCCGCTCCACCATGTAAAAAAGCGTTTTGCTACCCGCCACCTCGTAGCGCTCGCCCCAAGCGTCAAAAGCATGGCCGCGACTGCAGGGTAACAGGGCGAATTCCGTGGTAATGCCGATCTCCTGTAGCAGATCGAGTGCGTCCTGCTGCGTACTCCAATTCTCCAGCCCCTGAAAATCGCCATCGAAACGATGTCCGATTTCGCCCTGCGTCTCGTGAACCAGTACGCGGCGACCAGCCCTGGCCAGAGTGATGGCGGCTGCGAGACCCGCGGGTCCGGCGCCGCCGATCTGGATGAGATCAGTCTGCACCGTGCCATTCATTTTCTGATGCCATCCCTGCCCATTCGCTACTTATGCCCACCGCAGCAAGAGTGGTCGGCCGGTGCCGTACCACTTGCGTACTTCTCCGGATCGGCGGTAAACGTCTTGTGGCAGGTATCGGAGCAGAAGTAGTACACCTGCCCGGCATGTTCCGCTTTGGCCGCTGCCTTCTCCGGTTCCACGTTCATCTTGCATACTGGATCGATCGCCATTTTTTGTCTCCTTGTCACCATAGTGTGGTTGCCAAACGCTTTGAGTACCGCCGGCTCCGGGGGCAACCCATCCGGAATCGGCACACGCGCTTCCTCATTAAAACCGTGTATTGCTAGCGGCCCGACATTCACCGGGCATCACTCGGTTATGGTTGGCCATCACCCCAGCGTCGCTTGAGCAAGTTGTAAATCGGCACATACACCATCCCGGCATACACGCCATAAAGAAAACTCTCCACCAGACCGAGCAAAAATCCCCACCAGGTGAGCCACACGAACGCCGGCAGCACCTGCTCGAGAAACGCATGCATGTGCAGGCTTTCTGGCGTGACCAGACCGTAGATCACGCAAACGACGAAAGTGACCGCGGTCCACAACCCGAGCGCCCAGGAAACAAGCTTGATGTTCAGCATGACGGTGTCCCTTCCTCAATGTTGATGGCCTTGCGGTTTGTCCTTGCCAGTCTGTTTTCCGCCCGCGGGGCGTTGATCGTCCCCGTCACCGCCACCGCCGTGCCCACCATGGCCTCCGTGCCCGCCGTGGCCGAACAGATGCATGCCGATGAACAGGACCGTAATTACAACCCATACCCAGTTCTGCGCTAACCAGTCCATAAAATCCTCGCTTTCAACTATTCGCCAAGGCGTCGAGAAGCCATTCGGCTCTGACGGTACGCTTAAGCCCCGAGTGTCCCGGGCTGCGGAGGGGTGATGCGGCCCGCACGCGGGCCGCATGCACGGGTGGCTATTTGGCGTCTCTGGGATGCGAATGCGGCGCGGATTTCTTCGCCGGCGAGCCCGACGTGGTCTCCATGTGCATCGCGTCCATCTGCTTGCGCATTTCGGTCATCTTCTTCTGCTGCGCGGCGTCCATGGTCATGCCCTTGCCCATCATGCCGGACATGCTGTCCATCATCATGGACATCTCTCGCATTCGATCACCCATCTGCTTCTGCCGCGCCGCGCTCATATCGCCCTTGCCCATGTCGCCCGACATCGACATTGTGGTATCGGCCATGTCGTGCATCATTTCGGACATTTGCATCATGCCGCCTTTCTGATTGCCCATCATGCCTTGCTCCATGCCTTTGCCATGCATGTCGGCATAGAGCGGAGTGGCCACCAGGGCAATGCCGGCGATAAATGCGGCGGCCGCGTTGCGAACGTGTAGTGCTTTCATTTTTCGATCTCCTTTGCGTTGTTAACCAATCATTGCACCCGAAGGCGGATGCTTCCATTCCGGGTTTCCTCAGAATTCATAGGCATTCAATAAGTCAGTACATTTTGGCGCAGATGCGGAAAGCATGAAGGCGTCACCGAACCTACCCTACAATTCGCGGAAAATTCCACTTAATAAATAAACGATAAATGGCCCGTGCGGGCCGGTTATCCGCGCCAGCGGCGCGGTTCCACCTCAAGATTACCCACTTCGAACTCTTCTAGAGAATGCACGAAGCCGCGACGCAATCGCTCCGCCCAGCCTTCGCCGAGCTTTACGCCCACCTCCACCATCTTTGCTTCGAGCTGCTCCGCCGTCGCCTCGATGAGGTCGTAGGTGATGATCACCGTGTTGTCGCCCAGAATCGCTACTGCCTTCACCCCCATCATGGCGCTCAACTCATCGATCAAAATCACGGCGCCTTGCTCGGCCAGCGGGATGTCAAGTTGAAAACGCCGGCGCTTGAGCAGTTCCTCACCCTTCTGCTTGGGCGCCTTCTCGCCGGGCACTCCGATGTAGAGGTGAGGATTGGCGGCGAAGCGCTGCCGGCATTGCTCCGAGCAGAAGGCATAGTGAAGCCCCTCGAATATCGTTTCGAGTTGCGCTGGGGGAACGTCCATCCCGCAGACCGGATCCTTGACCGTGGCACTCATCGACTCTCCTTGGTGACCGCCGTTCGCCTCATCCCAATAAACCCTGGTAACGCACACCGGTATTAAGATTCAGGTCCGCCCGGATCTGCTTCGAAGGCTGCGCCGCCAGGCGCTTGCTGATCTCGCTGCCGGTGTCTTTCAGGTCCCCGAACAGGATTGCCCGATGTCCCGCCCGCTGGCAGGCCTCGGCGCAGGCGGTGATGCCATCGCCGCGATCCACCTTGTGCACGCACAGGGTGCAGGACTCGACCGTGCCGATCCCGCGCGGTGCGTAAGGCTTCTGGTCGTGGGCGTCTTCGTGCAGGAACGAGCGCGCCTTGTAGGGACAGGCCATCATGCAGTAGCGGCAGCCGATGCAGGTGTGCTTGTTCACGAGCACGATGCCGTCGGCGCGCCGGAAAGAAGCCCCGGTCGGACAAACGTCCACGCAGGGTGGAAACTCGCAGTGCTGGCACATGACCGGGAACGCTTGCGTGTGCCCGGTCTGCTCATCCGTGACGGTCACCTTGCGGATCCACTGCGCATCGGTCCTTGGCCGTCCGTGTCCCCAGACGCCGTTTTCCGTGAAGCAGGCGTCGACGCAGGCGGTGCAGCCGTCGGCGCACTGGTTGGCATCGATCAGCAAACCCCAGCGTTGCAGACTGGAGGCGGCCTCCTCGGGGGAGCGCGCCCGCGCAAGTTCGATCAAATGCAGGCCGGGCCCCAGGGCGGCGGCTGCGGCGGCGCCGCCGGCCAGGCCCAGGAAATCACGTCGGTTCAGGCTCATGGCGGGCTCCTTGGCATCATTGCAGGCAACACGCTGCGGTTCTCTTGCGCGCGATTCATCGGATGTACGCCTCCGTCGCGTAGCGGCGCATCATGCGGTGGCTGTTGAAGTACGACGCGTTCTTGCTGATCGCACCCTTCATGAGCTTGATCCAGCCGCCCGCGTCGCCCTGGTAGTAGAGCGGCAGCACCACCTGTTCGAGCTTGTCGTAGAGGGCGCGCGCGTCGCCGTCGTCACCCCCCGCGGCATCGCCGATCGCCCAGCCAGTCACGCCCTCGATGCAGCCCTCAATCCACCAGCCATCCAGCACCGACAGGTTCGGGACGCCGTTGAATGCGGCCTTCATGCCGCTGGTGCCGGAGGCCTCGAAAGGCCGCAGCGGCGTGTTGAGCCAGACGTCGACGCCAGCCACCAGCAACTGGGCAGCCTTGAGGTCATAGTCGGGCAGGTAGACGACCGGCACGATGCCTTCGAGC